>Ga0181356_1000994_pt1 | contig 12450 bp, 21 predicted proteins | sample Fa13VDMM110SN_FD_130104 | JGI IMG/M metagenome (GOLD analysis project Ga0181356, IMG submission 130104) | Freshwater viral communities from Lake Michigan, USA - Fa13.VD.MM110.S.N | ecosystem: Environmental > Aquatic > Freshwater > Lake | place: USA: Michigan | collected 2013-09-24 | reverse complement strand
GATAATCACTTCAATGTAGTGATTTGGCCAGAGTTTATTGATTCTAAAGACATTAATGAAATGGTGCTGGATGGGTTCTCACCTGACGAAATCCAAGACATTATAAGTAAAAATACATTCGTGAATTTAAGAGCGAAAATGGAGTTTGTGAACTGGAAAAAGATTTGAAATTTAATAACAATAAGAAGAAGGCGATTACATGGAATACCTAGGCATCAACATTGATTTACAAAGAGATTCTTTATTTGACGAAATTGGCATCAAAAGACTTAGAGAAAGCTACATGAAAGATGATGAGGAGAGTCCACAACATCGGTTTGCTTTCGTTTCAAAATCATTCGGCTCAAACACCGAACACGCTCAGAGGTTGTATGAATATTCTAGTAAGCATTGGCTATCTTATAGCACTCCCATTCTTTCTTTTGGTCGCTCTAAACGTGGTATGCCTATATCATGTTTCCTTAATTATATTGAAGATACTGCGGAAGGCCTAGTTGAAAACTTATCTGAAACAAATTGGCTCTCTATGTTGGGAGGCGGTGTAGGTATCGGTTTTGGAATCCGTTCAGCAGATGATAAATCTACTGGAGTTATGCCGCATCTTAAAATGTATGATGCAAGTTCTTTAGCTTACCGACAAGGTCGTACTCGCCGTGGTTCTTATGCTGCATATCTTGATATTAGTCATCCTGATATAATTCCATTCCTTGAAATGAGAAAGCCAACAGGCGATCCAAATCAGCGTTGCCAAAATCTACATCACGGTATTAACATCACCGATGCCTTTATGACCATCATTGAAAATTGTATGTTGGATCCTGAAGCAAATGATGATTGGGTTTTAAAAGATCCACATTCTGGTGAAATCAGAGAAACTGTATCAGCAAAACATTTATGGCAAATGATATTGGAACTCCGTATGATGACTGGTGAACCATATTTACATTTCATTGATACAAGTAATCGTGAATTACCACAATGGTTAAAAGATAAAGGATTGAAAGTACACCAATCAAATCTTTGTTCTGAAATTATTTTACCGACAAATGAACAGAGAACTGCTGTATGTTGTTTATCAAGTTTAAACTTGGAGACGTATGATGAGTGGAAAGATGAACCACTATTCTTCAAAGACGTTGCTGAAATGCTTGATAATGTCCTTAATTATTTCATTGCTAATGCACCAGACACTATTGCTCGTGCAAGATATAGTGCCGAGAGAGAACGCTCTATTGGCATTGGTGCTCTTGGATTTCATGCTTATCTTCAGCGCAACGGTATTGCTTTTGAAGGTGTTATGGCCAAGGTAACAAATAATCGTATTTTTAAATCTATTAGAGGGGGATTGAATGAAGCTAATCAAATATTGGGAACAGAACGAGGTGAAGCTCCTGATGCTAGCGGGACTGGTAAGCGTTTCAGTCATCTTATGGCTATTGCTCCAAATGCTTCTTCGTCTATCATCATGGGAAATACTAGCCCTAGTATTGAGCCTTATCGTGCTAATGCTTACAGGCAGGACACTTTATCGGGAGCATTTTTAAATAAGAACCGATGGTTAGACGAATTGATAATTAAAATTTCAAGTGAAAAATCAGCCGACTGGTATAATGATGTTTGGTCATCCATTATCGCCAATGATGGTTCGGTTCAACATTTAGATTGGATGTCTGAGAATGATAAGGCTGTGTTTAAAACATCAATGGAGATTGACCAAAGATGGGTAGTTGAGTTAGCTTCCGACAGGCAACAATATATAGACCAAGCACAATCATTAAATCTATTCTTTAGACCTGACGCCAATATTAAGTATGTTCATGCCATACATTTTACCGCATGGAAAAAGGGACTTAAAACTTTATACTACTGCCGTTCTGAAAAGATTGGTAAGGCCGATAAAGTTTCTAAGAAGATTGAAAGACAAGTTATCAAAGAGCTAGACATGACGCAGATTGCTCAAGGTAACGATTGTATTGCCTGTGAAGGATGAAATGGCATATTCAGATAAAGTATTAGACCATTATGAGAATCCTAGAAATGTAGGTACTTTTGATAAGAATGAAATAAATGTTGGTACAGGTTTAGTTGGTGCCCCTGCTTGTGGTGATGTGATGAGACTTCAAATTAAAGTAGAGGAAGGAGTTATCACGGATGCTAAGTTTAAAACATACGGATGTGGTTCTGCAATTGCTTCGAGTTCGTTGGTTACAGAATGGGTTAAAGGAAAAACAATTGCCGAAGCAGGAACAATTACAAATTCCAAAATCGCAGAAGAATTAGCTTTACCACCAGTTAAGATCCATTGCTCTATTTTAGCTGAAGATGCAATCAAAGCAGCAATCAAAGACTACGAACTTAAATGTTCATGTGGAGTATAAAATGGTAGAAGTTACAGAAAACGCATTAGATAAAATTAGAGATTTACTTGCTACTGAACAAAATCCAAAATTAGCAGTAAGAATGTTTGTTGAGGGTGGAGGTTGTAGTGGATTTCAATATAAATTTACAATGGATGAAGATATAGGTGATGACGATTTTGTTATTGAAAAAGATGGTGCAAAATTTGTTGTTGATATATTTTCAGCACAATATTTGACCGGATCAAAAGTAGATTATAAAACTGAAAAGTTTGATTCGCAATTTGTCATTAGTAATCCAAATGCAAAATCAACTTGTGGTTGTGGGTCCTCATTTAACGCATAGAGAAAAAAGATATGATTAAAAAATTAGAATTAGATATAACAGACCAAAGAAGTTACTTTAAGCCTTTCAATTATCCTTGGGCTTATGATGCATGGTTAAAACATGAGCAGTCGCATTGGTTGCACACAGAAGTACCGATGATTGAAGATGTAAAAGATTGGAAGAAAAAACTATCAAAAGAAGAAAAACAATTCTTGACGCACATCTTTCGTTTCTTTACGCAAGGTGATATCGATGTGGCTGGTGGTTATGTTAATAACTATCTTCCGTATTTCCCACAACCAGAAGTACGAATGATGTTAATGGGCTTTGCAGCTCGTGAAGCACTTCATGTGGCAGCATACTCACATTTAATTGAAACATTGGGTTTACCTGAAACAACATACAATGAATTTATGGAATACAAGGAGATGGCTGAGAAGCATGACTATGTTTTGGGTATTGCTAGTAAAAATTCTACCAAAGAAAGCACAGCTACACACATTGCAGTATTCTCTGCCTTTACTGAAGGTATGCAATTATTCTCCTCATTCATTATGTTATTAAATTTTCCACGCCACGGTAAAATGAGAGGCATGGGTCAAATTGTAACATGGTCAGTCGTTGATGAAACTCAGCATTGTGAATCCATGATTAGATTGTTTAGGACCTATATTGAGGAAAATCGTGAAATTTGGAACGATGAATTAAAGTCCAGTATATATACTATAGCTGAAAAGATGGTTGAACTGGAAGATAAGTTTATTGACTTGGCATTTAAAATGGGTGCCATGGAAGATTTAACAGCCGATGATGTAAAGAAGTATATTCGTTATATTTGTGACCGCCGCTTGATTTCTCTTGGACTCAAAGGTGTATTCAAAGTGAAAAAGAATCCTCTGCCGTGGGTTGAGGAAATGATTAACGCTCCAACACATACTAATTTCTTTGAGAATCGTGCAACAGATTATGCCAAAGGAGCTCTATCGGGAAATTGGGACGAAGTTTGGGCTTAAAAAAGGAAGAAGATGACCGAGAAAACTTTATCAGGAGATTGTCTGAGTTGTGAATCAACTTACACTATACATTTTATGGAAGAAATGGTCTCACAAGAATTACCAGAACATTGCCCCTTCTGTGGTGAAACCATAGAAGAATTATCCGAGGACTATATAGAGGATGACGATGAACTGGAAGATGAGGAATGGGACTAAACTGGAAATATAATGGCAAAGATTTTACCGAAGATTTGGTTGGTAATAATTACGGGTTCGTGTATCAGATAACTAATCTGACGAATGGTAGGAAATACATAGGCAAGAAATTCTTTTACTCTGCCAAAACCAAGCAAGTCAAAGGTAAAAAAAAGAGGTACAAAGCTTCAAGCAATTGGCAAACTTACTATGGGAGTAGTGACAATCTGACCAAAGATGTGTTACAATTAGGCCACGAAAACTTTAACAGAGAAATATTACATCTTTGCCTTACCAAAGGTGAATGTGGATATCTCGAAGCTAAAGAACAATTTAGGAATAATGTCCTAGAGACCGATAACTACTATAACTCATGGATAATGGTTAGAGTTAGAAAAGACCACATTAAAGGATACAATGCTAGAATTCTTACGGAGTATAAGTGAGCACCCATACGACGCAATTACTTTTATCTCAGGTGATAAAAAAGATTCTCTTGAGATAATGGCAAATTGTTATAGAGATAGGGGTACAAAAATAGGCGGCTCAAAACTAGGTGATTCGTTTGATATCATTCTGTTTAGAGAAAATTCGGATGGCAAACTTATTGATCCAGAAAAATTTGAAGCCATACTTTTGGAACCACTAGAGTATATTTCTAATATGATAAAAATTGATTGGTATGGTATTATTGCTAGGAAAACTACCACTTCCCAAAAATTTGTTGATACTATATTTGACAAACTGATAGAAGTGTGATATAATGGAGTTTTGAAACTATTGAAAGTTTGTTATGTTACTCGTAGACTTAAACCAAGTGTTACTTGCCGGACTTATGGCACAAATCTCAGCACAGAAAAATACCAAATTAGAAGAACCTTTGGTTCGGCATATGGTATTGAATATTATTCGTAACCATGTTAAGAATTTCAAAGGTGAATATGGAGAAGTAATATTGTGTTGTGATAATAGAAAATATTGGCGCAAAGAGTTTTTTCCATTTTACAAAGCAAGTCGTAAAAAGACCAGAGAAAAATCCGATTTAGATTGGCATTTTATTTTTGATATGCTTACCAAATTCAAATTAGAACTTAAAGAAAACTTCCCATACAAAGTAATTGATGTTGATGGTGCTGAGGCTGATGATATTATTGGCACATTAGTACCAATCTATGCTCGTGACCAGAAGATTTTGATTCTATCAAGCGATGGTGACTTTCTACAGTTACAACAGTATGGTACCAATGTTAAACAATACAATCCATCACAAAAGAAATATGTAAAGTCAGAGAATCCAATCCTAGAACTCAAGGAGAAGATTATTCGTGGTGATAAAGGTGATGGTATACCCAATATGTTTTCACCATCTGATTGTTTTGTCCGTGACTTGAGGCAGAAGCCAATTACTAAAGTAATATTAGATAAGTATCTATGGGAAAATGTGGAAGCATATAATGAAACTGATAAAACCAATTTTGCTAGAAATTCTACACTAATTGACCTCACAAAGATTCCACCAGAGATTAAAGAAAAAATTATAAATACCTATGAAGAAACAAAACCAGCAAAAGGTAAATTGTTGAATTATTTTATTGAACATAAACTGAAGAACTTAATGGAAGTAATAGAGGAATTTTAATGAAAAATTTATACGAAGTATTTGATGAATTTGAAGAAGCAAAGTCTAAAAAAGATAGGATGAATATAATAGAGAAAAATCTATCAAAAGTTTTAGTTGATGTGTTTGAATTAACTTATCATCCTAAATGTGAATGGTTGCTCAATGAAATACCTGATGGTTATAAGATTGCGCAAGATAATATACCTGGTTTATCAGGTAATCAACTATCCACCGAATTGCGTAAAATGTATCTTTTTCAAAAGGGAAATGTTGCAGCTGAGCAATTAACTCCACAAAAAAGAAATGAATTATTATTACAACTGCTAGAGAGGCTTGAACCCCGTGAAGCAGAAGTGGTTATGGGTATACTCAATAAAGATTTGGGTGTGAGAGGATTAGATTATAAATTTATAAAGGAAGCATTCCCTTCACTATTACCATAAATGCACAAAATAGAGAAAATAATAGTCACTTCTGGAGCGTTTGATCCGCTCTCATTAGAGGAACTTATTTTTTTAAAAAAGTGTAAGAGAATGTGTGATTGGCTAGTAGTGGGAATACATTCTGATTGGTGGATGTTGTGGTCGCAAGGTGGGTTTGTTCATAATTATGATACAAGGCGAGAAATACTTTCTAATTTAAGATGTGTTGATGAGATATTCACATTTAATGATTCTGATGGTACAATATTGCAATTGCTCAAGCTTTCTAAGATATGTTATCCAAATGCACAATTGGTTTATATGTCGGATAATAATCTAAACAATATGACTGAAACTAAAATTAAAGGCATTACTTTTGAAACAATGAAATAAGGAGAAGTTGGTGACAAAATTCGTAGGAAAGTTCCGTAAGAACCAAGATTATAATGATGATTACAAATATATGCCTCAGCGTAAGCATCGCAATGAGCACGCAGAAATCAAAAAATTGAAAAATCAAAATTATGATGATTTTCTCAAAAACCTAGACGAAAATACCAAAATGCAAGAAAAAAGGTAATTCGTTGTTTTGATACAACAAACCTATTGACTTATAGCCTGTAGTATCGTATAATGGATTTCTTAGTTGAAAGGACTCTATTATGATGATATACGGTTATATTCCAAAATCCAAACCCAAGAAATTATCTAAAGCTCAGCAAGAGCAAAAGGATAGTTGGGTTAAATCGCTCAATAAAATATCAGGAAGACGGATAATTGCCGTTCCTAAGAGCATTAACAAGCCTTTTCCATCACCTAAGATTCCACCTGGTCGTGAAACACCAAAATATGCGTCCTTGGACACAGGTTTCATTCCTTGCACAAAATCAGTAGACGGAAATACTTACACAGGCGCAAAAATGAAGGGAGTTGCAACAATGCACAAGTCCAACGCAGTTCCTGTTTTTACCGACACCGAAGCAAAAGAAATTTCAAACATGAGGAGATAATATGATGAAAATTAAGTATGAACCAATGAAAGATAAAGAAATGACAGAACAAGAAATTGACGAAAACAACTTAAATTTTCTAGTAAACTGTCCTTATGATGTTTTAGAAGAATATTTCAATGCTGTTGATGAAAGTCAAAAAGAAGAAGCAATATATCTCTTGAGAAATCGTATTTTAGAGCTTGAAAACAACACAGTACATTAAGGAAAAATAAAAATGCTAATGGAACATGAAAAAACGCAAATTTATCAAGGAATTGACTCGGTAATTTTCAATTTGAAGCACTTACCTATTGATGATGTTGCGTATTTTTTAGTAAAATTCAATCCGAAGCTGGCGGATGAGTTGGCAACATCAATTTCACAGCAAATATTTGATAAAACTGAAGGAAAAAAGCATGAATGAGCAAAATATACCGAGCGGCCAATACATTTGGCTTGGTGCCGTCACAGATGACGGTGAAATACCTGATTGGAAGCGCCTAGATATAGTTACTAAGAAGTGGGCTAACTTAACACAAATGGAAAATGATTTGGCTGACTACCAAAAACGCAAGGAGATGTATCAATGATTTATCAAACAACAGTTGAAGATGCCAAAGATGGTTCAGGAGATAGTATTTTAACATTTCCACCAGAATTGCTTGCCGAAAGTGATTGGGAAGAAGGTGATACTATTACCGTTAAAAGGGAACATAGTTCAATCCATCTTACCAATTTGAGTGCGGCCATTCGCCAAAAAAACAAGGGTGTTGCTAATAAACAACAACTAGCTTGACACCTGCCGTGGTTGTGTTATACTATTATTTTACTTGATTAGGAACTATATTATGAATAAAAATGCTCTGTCTTTCGTTGAAGCTTGTGAGAGAATGTTTGGCAATAATGCCGTTGTAACTAGAGACGGTATTGCTGAAGTGGTAAGTGAATCTGGCGCACCTTATCCTTATTGGTTAGTAACCAAATCCGAATTTCGCCATGGTAGAGGATATTACAAAGTGCCGTCATCTGGTAAAACAATTGCAAGAACAGAAACAATTAAACAGGAAGAACCTGAAATGGAAGTAGCATATCAAAATGTTGTGCAATTACGCCAACCAAAACTGATTGATGATAATGAGCCTTCTGTTCCTGCTAAGTATCCTGATTATGTTCCTTTTGGCTTTTTCAAAGATTTACGGAATATTCTAAAAACAAAAATGTTCTATCCCATCTTCATTACTGGTTTATCAGGTAATGGTAAAACATTGATGGTTGAACAAGTTTGTGCTGAATTAGACCGTGAATGTGTCCGTGTTAATATCAGTATTGAAACTGATGAATCCGATTTACTTGGTGGCTTTGCTTTGATTAATGGTAATACAGTTTACCATGATGGCCCCGTAATTACCGCTATGAAGCGTGGCACAGTATTACTGATTGACGAAGTTGACCGTGGTTCCAATAAATTATTATGTTTACAAGGCATCTTAGAAGGTAAACCATACTACAATAAGAAAACTGGTGAAATGGTTTATCCAGCTAAAGGTTTCAATGTTGTATGTACAGCAAACACCAAAGGTCGTGGTAGTGATGAGGGTAGATATCTATCACAGATTTTAGATGATGCATTCCTAGAGCGGTTTCCTATTACTGTTGAACAGAATTATCCTGATGCTAAAACAGAGAAGAAAATCCTTTCTCCATTAATTGATGACCAAGTATTCGTTGAGAATCTGGTACAATGGGCTGATGTAGTTCGGCAATCATTTAGCCAAGGCGCAACAGATGAGATTATCTCCACTCGCCGTTTGGTACACATTGCACAGGCTTTTAAAATCTTTGGTGATAAGATGAAAGCCATTACATTATGTGTTAACCGTTTTGATGAAGAAACTAAAACGGCATTCTTAGACTTGTATTCTAAAGTTGATGTTACCGTGGAATCTCCAGCTAATACCACTTTTAGTCAAACCAATTCTACAATATAATTGTATAAAAACAACACCACGGTTGACACCGACCGTGGTTCCTGTATAATATACATATTAACTAGGAGAATATATGGAACTTATAGAATCTAAATCGTTACTTGCCAAATTGATGGCCACAGAAAATCTTATCGTTGAACAACGGCAAGTACCAACTGCTATGTTTGATGTTAAGAATCGTATTTTAACATTACCAATATTAGATAATAATATCTCTGGTTATCTTTATGACCTGTTATGTGGTCACGAAGTTGGCCATGCATTATATACTCCAGAAGAAGGTATAAGAAAAGCGGTAGAATTAAAATTGTCCATGTCAATGATGAATGTACTGGAAGATTCCCGTATTGAGCGTAAAATCAAAAACAAATATCCTGGTATTCGTGCCTCATTTGTCCGTGGTTATTCCGAATTAATCGCAAAAGATTTCTTTGGTACAGCTGGCGTTGATATGAATACACTAAACTTTATTGACCGTGTTAATCTTTTCTGCAAAGGCGGACCCACTCAAGGTATTAAATTCAATGAAGAAGAAACCTCACTCTTAAAAGAAATTGAATCAACACAATCCTATGATGATGTAATTGAGCTTGCAATAAGAATTGGTCAGTTTATGAAAGACCAAGCCGAAGAAGCGGAGAAGAAAAGAGTAGAATCTGGTGACCAAGAGGAAGATGAAGAATTTGATAATGATGGTTATGAAGATTCCGAAGAAGAAACTGAAGAAATGGAATTTAATCCTAACTCACCAGAAGGAAATTATGATGAAGATACATTTCAACAACCAGATGAAGTTAAAGAAAATGAACAAAGTGGAACTCAGGGTGCCGGCATAGAAGGTCACAATGATATTAAATCTCATACCGATGAAGCGTATGAAAGAAACCAAAATAGATTATATGCGAATACAGGTAGAGAATATTACTACGGCAATATTCCATCCATCAACTTGGATAAAATGATTATTCCATATAAGCAATTATGGAAAAGATATAAAGCCGAAGCTCCAGAATATGCAACTGATCCTGTAAGTTTCCAAAAAACTAGGAAAGATTCAACTAAAGTTGTATCATATCTAGCCAAAGAATTTGAGATGCGCAAAAATGCTGACCAAATGAAACGCACATCTATTGCCAAAACTGGTGAATTAAATATGTCTAAGATTTATTCTTATGTGTTCAATGAGGATATCTTCAAGAAAGCCACAGTAGTTGCTGAAGGCAAATCTCATGGCTTGGTCATGTTTCTAGATTGGTCAGGTTCAATGTCCGAAAATATTAACAATACAGTCAAACAGTTAATTAACCTAACACTCTTTTGCAAGAAGGTTAATATTCCTTTTGATGTATATGCCTTTTCATCCGAATATGACCAACATGATTGGATGAAAGAAACTTGGAAAGATGGTAATATTTACCTAGATAAGTGTAACTTGTTAAACATACTTTCTAATAGAATGTCTGCATCTGAATATTCGTATGCTTGTGGTGCACTATTGTATATGACTACTGGTCATCATAGATTGAATTGGTTCTGCCTTGGTGGTACCCCACTCAATGAAGCAGTTATTGCTGCCATGGAAATTATTCCAGAATTCAAAAAACAATATAAGTTACAACTTGTTAATGCTGTATTCTTAACTGATGGTGAAGGACATGGCGGTAATATGGTGTATCGTAATCTACCAATAGAAGGTAGTATTCCATTCAATGATGCGGTAACACATACTGCTGAAGAACAGCTTGTACCAATGAGAGGTTTAACCAGACAGAGATATGGTGCTTGCAATGAGATATATGTTATTCGTGATCCTAAAACAAAGAATCAGGTTATATTAAGTGAAGGTTCTTTTCAGCAAAATATTACTGGTGCATTTCTCAAGTTATTAAAACAGAGAACAGGATGTAATGTGGTGGGCTTCTATATATTATCAGGTAGAGATTTTAGAAACGCAATCTGGAGATTTCCAAAGTTAACAAATGCTGAGTTACTGAGAGCAGAGTTCCGTAAAAATAACTTTGCAGTTTGTACCAATGCTGGATATGATGAATACTATTTTATCCGTACCGAAAGTATGAATACAGATGATGATGTAGAACTTGAAGTAAAAGAAAATGCGACCACCCGTGGACTTGTATCAGCATTTAGCAAGTATACAAAAGGTCGTTTGACTAACCGTGTAGTATTGAATCGTTTTATAGGAATGATAGCATGAAAGATATAGCAACTTTTATTGGTGGGTCCGGACAACTCATGGCAATAATATATGAATCTGAAGATAAATCATATTACAAAGTGAATTATGGAACATCACGATATCCATATTCATTCAGTAAGGTGTTTATGGATGAATCAGAAGCCACCAACTTTGCAACAGAATATACAGATAGAGGAAACAAACCAGTTTTACTGGAAGAATAATTATGGATGATAAGGTGAAAGAAGTATTATTGATTACTCAGGAGGAGTGCGCTGAAGTAACTCAAGCAATTTCTAAAGTATTTCGTTTTGGTTTTGATGATTGCTGGCCAAGAGGTGAAGATTGGGTACCGACAAACAAAGAACGGCTTGAAGAAGAAGTCGGTGATTTGCTTTGTATGATTGATATTATGGTAGAGAATGGAATTATATCTGATGAGAATCTTAATAAAGCAAGAAACAATAAACGCCAAAAACTAAAAACATGGTCGAGTATATTTAAATGATGAATGTATTAGTGACTGGCCATAAAGGGTATATTGGCCAGCATCTATGTAAGATGATTAAACAGAGTAGACCTGAGATTAATTTATTTGGTTTAGATAAATGTGGAACTGCAGAAGATAGACAAGATATTTGCCAGAGATTCTATTCTGATATGGAATATAATACTGTCATTCATTTGGCTGCCAAAGTCCGTGTTGGAGAGTCCGTAAACAAACCAACACTATACTATGACACAAACATTAATGGTACACTCAATATACTAGACTGTGTTAATTATCACAACTTTGTATTTGCTTCCACAGGAGCCGCCAGTAATCCATCTTCTCCTTATGGATATTCTAAAAGAGTCGCAGAAGATATTGTGGCAGAGAAGTGCTACGATTATACAGTCTTTAGGTTCTACAATGTAACTGGTACTGACGGATTTCCCGCCACCAATCCTGATGGATTATTTTATAATCTTTCTGAAGCAACCAGAACTGGAGAGTTTAATCTTTATGGTACTGACTATGATACTAAAGATGGTACCTGCGTGAGAGAGTATGTCCATGTAAATGATATTTGTGAGTCCTTGATAAGAGCAATAGATGAACCGGCAAACGGTATTGAAAACCTTGCTTATGGAGACACCAGAACTACCAGAGAAATCATAGATACATTCAAAGAAGTGAATAACGTAGACTTCAAAGTGAATGAGTTACCTAAGAGGCCAGGTGACTTAGAAGCCTGTCACCTAGATAAACCATCCAGATATATGATACAGAGATACAGTTACGAAGAAATGCTTAAGCTTTACTGATAAAAGTAACCAGTAGCTTTCTTGTCGAAGTATTCTTTTTGATATTT
>Ga0181356_1000992_pt1 | contig 12459 bp, 9 predicted proteins | sample Fa13VDMM110SN_FD_130104 | JGI IMG/M metagenome (GOLD analysis project Ga0181356, IMG submission 130104) | Freshwater viral communities from Lake Michigan, USA - Fa13.VD.MM110.S.N | ecosystem: Environmental > Aquatic > Freshwater > Lake | place: USA: Michigan | collected 2013-09-24 | reverse complement strand
CCTCCTAAAGAAAAACTAGACCAAATTATTATTTTACGTAATAAATTAACAAATAGTTTAAATGGTATAGGTACTCGTTTAGATTCATTTAACTCATCATTAAACGCGATATTATCCACGTATAATATTAGTTTAACGCTAATTGAAACATTAGATATTGCAAGTAAAGTAACATCATTAGCCGCTAAATTTGTCCCAGCACCTCCTGGTATTCCAGGTATTGTTACTTCAACTTTAAATGATTTATTAACAACCAAATTATCTACATTATATACAACTGATGGATCTCCTAAATTATCTAAATTAAAAGCAATTTTTGATTCAGCCGCTATGCCTTTAACTATTACTAGCGGATATATTAAAACAGCAGTTAATTTATTAAGTTTATTAGATATTATAATTAAATTGTGTGATCCTAATGCTAATTTAATAAATGTAGATGATTCATTAACTAGTATAACAAAACAGTTAAATGTCGATAATAATGATTCTACCTATAAAGGATTTACGTTTGAAATAGAGGAAGTTCCTTTTAGCAATAATTTAATACATAAACGAGCCCTTGGATTAAATAAAAGTGGAATTAAATTAATTGAAACCCAATTATCCTTTACCTTAGACAATCAGGTACTAATTGAAGAATTAAAACTAATAATTGATAAAGGTAATTTAAAAGCAGACTAATAAATATTTATAATAAACAATGAAACCAACAGATTTTAAAAAAATTATTAAAGATGCAGTAAGAGAAGCTATTCAAGAAGAATTAAAAGATATTCTTTTAGAAGCTGTCCGTGCACCTAGAATGGCTCCCGTTGGAACAGGTTTTGGAACTGTAACTGAAGCCATGACCGGTACATCTACAGCCTCACAAATTAACCAATCTAGATCACTGTACACACAAATGATGAGTGATTTTAAACCGGGAATGGAAACTATCTCAATGAATACGTCTTCTCCTACTCCTCAAGGAAATTACATACCTAGTGGAGTATCTGCAGGTATTGAAGGTACACTTCATCCTGGAGAATTAGGTTTAGATCAAATTATGGGATTAATAAATACTAAATAATGGCATTCGGTGCAAAGAAAATATTTCCAATAGATCAATACTCACGTAAAGCCGTGGGTGTTGCCTTACCTTTTAATGCACCCGCTGTATTTGACTCAACTTATATTACTAAAGACGCAATTAGAAATAATCTAATTAACTATCTACTAACCAATCCCGGTGAACGACCTTTTAATCCAACTTTTGGAGCTGGAATTAGAAATTATATTTTTGAGCAAATTATTAGTGACAATTTAGATGAAATTTCATCTAGAATAGAAAGTGATATAATTAAATACTTTCCTTCAATAAAGGCAACAGTCCAAGTTACCCCTAGTTATGATTATAATACTGTTTTTGTAGATATTAATTATTCTATAATAAACACAGGTATTAGTGATAATCTAAAAATAAACTTAAATAATGGCTAATAATAAAGATATAAAATATTTTAACAGGGATTTCCAAGGTTTAAAAAACTTATTGGTTGATTATACTAAAACCTATTTTCCGGATACATACAATGATTTTTCCCCATCATCCCCGGGTACAATGTTTATGGAAATGGCGGCTTATGTGGGAGATGTATTATCTTTCTATTTAGACAACCAAATTCAAGAAACATTCATACAATATGCTAGACAATCAGAAAATATATATAGTTTAGCTTATATGTTAGGATATCGTCCTAAAGTAACTAAAGCCGCTACTGTAGATATTGATGTATATCAACAAGTTCCCTCTATTTTAGATGGAATTGTATATGTTCCTGATTATAATTACTGTTTACAATTTTCTGAAAACACACAAATTAAATCATCGGCCAATAATAGTGTATTCTTTTTAATACAAGATAATATTAATTTTGCTGTATCTAGTTCAACCGATCCTACTGAAATTACAGTATATCAAACCTCTGGTGGAAATCCTCAATATTTCTTATTAAAGAAAACAAGACAAGCAATCTCATCTCAGATTAAATCTACTAGTTTTACTTTTGGTACTCCAGAATCATTCCAAACAGTTAGTTTAACTGATGATAATATTTTACAAATTTTAGATATTACTGATTCTGATGGTAATACTTGGTATGAAGTTCCTTATTTAGGCCAAGAAATGATTTATGAAAGTATTAAAAATACTAATACTAATGATCCTAATACTTATCAAAATACAGATGCTCCTTATTTATTAAGACTAAGAAAAACACCACGAAGATTTGTAACTCGTTTTACCTCTACAGGTAACATGCAACTTCAATTTGGTTCAGGAACCACTAGTGATGTTGATGAAGTAATTATACCTAACTCGGATAATGTAGGTTTAGGATTACCATATAAGCAAAGTAAAATGTTTACTGCTTTTGATCCAACTAATTTTTTACAAACAGATACTTATGGTATTTCACCCGCAAATACCACGTTAACTGTAAGGTACTTAGTGGGTGGCGGGGTATCATCAAATGTTGATTCAAATACGTTAAACGCGCTAATAAACGCGAATAACGCATCATTTATACAGAACAACCTAAACCAAACTACAGCAAACTATATTTTTGGAACTATAGCACTAAATAACCAAACAGCCGCCTCTGGAGGCTCAGATGGTGATACATTAGAGGAAATTAGACAAAACTCATTAGTTACTTTTCAATCTCAATTACGTAACGTAACTCAAGCTGATTATTTAGTAAGGACATTATCAATGCCTTCTAATTATGGATCAATTGCTAAAACCTATGCTGAACCCGTTAAAATTGAAAATCTTTTACCAGGTGAAACTCCATCAGTATTAGATATATATGTTTTAGGATATAATGCTGATAGCAACTTAACTACTGTTTCTGACACTGTTAAAAGTAATTTACAAACTTATTTATATGAATATAGAATGATTAATGATTCTATTCGTATTAGAGATGGTTTTGTAATTAATATTGGAGTTAATTTTGATATTATAGCATTACCTAATTTTAATAGTAATGAAGTATTAATTAATTGTGTTAACGCATTAAAAATATATTTTAATATTGAAAACTGGTCAATTAATCAACCTATTATATTGAAAGATCTTTATATTGAATTAAGTAAAGTTCAAGGGGTACAAACCATTAAAGATATTCAAGTAATAAATAAATCTGGTATTATTAACGGATACTCTCAATATGCATATGATATTGTAGGAGCTAATCAAAATGATACTATTTATCCATCTCTTGACCCCTCTATATTTGAAATAAAATACCCTGATAGTGATATTCAAGGAAGAGTAGTATCCTTCTAATTCAAAATATTTATAATAAATGGCTATCTACAAAATTTTCCCTGAAAAGGATGCTACTTTATATTCCCAATACTCTGGTTCAAATACTGGATTGGATGAAATATTAGAATTATCAACTATAGTAGATAATCAAACAGTATATTCTAGTCGTCCTGTATTAAAATTTTCACAAACTGAAATAGCTGATATTATTACTAATAAAGTAGCAGGAGCTGCTTGGCAATCTAATTTACGATTATTTTTAGCATATGCCTCAAATATCCCTGTAGATTATACAATATATGCATACCCTATTTCCGGATCTTGGGATATGGGAACAGGACATTATTTAGATAGTCCTATTAATGATAGTGGAGTTAGCTGGGTTAATAGGTTAAACTATAGTACCTCCCCTTGGACAAGTGCTAGTTTTGGTACTTATGTTACTGCTTCTTTCCTTTTAAATCAAACTGGTGGAGCAACATGGTATACTGGATCTGCTACTTTAAATCCTGTTGCCTCTCAATCATTTAATTACATTACCCCTAAAGACATTAATTTAAATGTTACTAATGCTGTAAATTTATTTACTAGTGGAACTATTGCTAATAACGGCTTTATTCTTAAAAAAGATGACAGTGTTGAATTTAGCTCCGGATCAGCGTTTGAATTAAAATATTTTTCTATTGATACCCATACTATTTACCCTCCTTGTTTAGAGTTTAAATGGAATGATTTTACTACTGTTTTAACAGGTTCACTTACATCAAGTATAGTAACCACCTCAGATTTTAAACTTACATTACCTAATAACTCAGGATATTTTTATAGTGGAAGTGTATCTAAAGTTAGGTTAAATGTTCGTCCTAAATATCCAACACGTACTTTCCAAACAGCATCTATATACACTACAAATTATTTTTTACCAACAGCATCATATTATGCTATTAAAGATTTAGATACTAATGAATATGTATTAGATTTTGATAACACATATACTAAAATTAGTGCTGATTCAACAAGTAATTACTTTACAATTTATATGAGTGGTTTAGAACCAGAAAGATATTATGCCTTTCTTATTAAAACAATAATTGATGGACAAACCGTAATTTCTGATGATAGTTATTACTTTAAGGTAATTAACGGATAATGAGTGAAAAAATAACAATAAATAAAACCGCTTATAACAAGTCCCAATTTGGACAGGTTATCAATAACCAATTTACTCAATTTAACCCTGCCCCCTCAGCATCTGTAGCTTTAACTATTGATGTAAATCAATTTTTTCAAGCATACGAAAATTTATTTTTTCAAATTCCTAAAGTAGGTGATACTAAATCACACCAATATTTAGTAAATAAAAGTAGTGAATATATAGGTGAAGATGCTATGAGTGAGGAAATACAAGCATTATTAGAGGAAATAACTCAATTAAGACAAGAAAACGTGGATTTACAACGCCAAGTTATTACTGTCCAAGCCGAATCTATAAATCCTACTGAAAAATCAAATGCTAATCTAAATCAAGTTGGAGCTACAACCAGAGCTAATCCAACATTTAATCCTACTATTACCCCTCAAACAACAAATACTTCAGGTGGTAGTGGAGGAGGTAGTAATGGAGGAAATAGTGGTAGGGAATCAAATAGACAAAGACAATAATGGCACAAAGTATAATTACACAAATAACACCTATTAACCAACAAGATCAGTTACTAACTGCAACTGATAGCACTTTGGTTACTAGTATATCTACCGCCACCAGCTTTAATGTTGAAACTGATGTAATTGAGGCTTATGTTTATAATATAAACAATACATTAATTCAATCTATTAATACTAGCTATACAGTACAAAATACTAATATTGATAATAGTGAAATAAAAGAATTATTTATTGATCCTGTTCGTGATTTAGAGGCAAATACTTTTACTACAGGTATATATAATGTTAATTATAGCTTTTTAAGAAATAAACTTGATTCATCAGTATTTAACCAATACTATATTAAAGATATTTCTAATGATAGGACTGAATTAAGAATAGATAATTTATCTCTTTCAAATGATCAAATTCAAGCCGCGTATACTAATTTTAGTATTGATTTTAATAACTCACCTGTATTTAATGGTTTTTATTTAAATTTTGGCGGTAACAATTTAGAATTAGCCACTAATATTTCATTAGACGTAATTGATGGTAGAAATACTATCTTAATTAAATTATATGAGCCTTTATCTTCTACTTATGGATTAAAAACTCAATTTTGGGTTGTTGAAAAAGTATCTGATCCTTTAGCATATCAAGTAGAATTTATAAATGAACCAGTATTATTTGATAGTAGCCTATTTTTAAAAGGTCCTAATTTTAATATATCTACCAAAGACCAAATAAATAATTCTACAGAATACAAATCATACAATACATTACTTACATCATCAGCTGGACTAAATAGCCAATTAAATAGCATTTTATCTGAAAAAAGAGCAGAATTAAACACAGACTACTCAGACTATGATAATTTTGTATTTTTTAGCTCAGCTCAACAACGTTTATCTAATTTTTATGATAAAACATCATTGATTGAGTCATACAATAATGATATAACTAATTTAAATACTTTACCTAATACTATTCAAGTATCATCTAGTAAAGCTATTATTCAAAATAAGGTAAATACATTAATAACTAATTTTGATGGTTATGATTATTATTTATATTTTGACAGTGGTTCAACATCTTGGCCAAAAACTAATTCTACTAAACCTTACGTTTTATATTCAACTGGATCTGCTCAATCTATTACTTGGTACAACACTCAAATAGTTTCTGCTTCAGCATACGATAACGAAAATCAAAACAATTTATATAACGTTTTCCCTCAATATATCCAAGAAGATCCAGACAACGACCAATTCCAATTGTTTGTTGAAATGGTTGGCCAGTTATTTGATGAAATTTGGTTATATACTCAAGCAATCAAAAATCGTCAAGATGGAGATAATAGTTTAGGTGGAGGTATATCTAAAGATTTAGTTGCTGATGCTTTACGTTCATATGGAATAAACATTTATCAAAGTAGTTTTACTACTAGTGATTTATTTACCTCATATCTAGGTATTACCCCTAGTGGATCATTATTACCATCTACTGGAAGTGAAGTAATTAACAGTTACTTTACATCATCCGCTGAGATGGTTCCGTTTGATGATGCTCAAAAATTAATTTATAAACGCCTTTATCATAACTTACCTTACTTACTAAAGAAAAAAGGTACAGTTGAGGGATTACGAACATTATTAACGTGTTTTGGAGTTCCTGATACTATTTTACAAATTACTGAATTTGGGGGTAAAAATACAAATAATGTTAATGATTGGGATTATTTTGAGGATAAATTTAATTATGCTTTTACAACTAGTGGATCTGGATTTGTAAATATTCCTTGGCAAAATTTAGGTAATTCATCTAAATTTCCTAAAGCTGTAGAATTTAGATTTAAAACATTTGGATTACCTACATTAGGAATACCTTATAGCCAATCACTAGTTAATACAAGTACTAAAGAATTTAATATAGTACTCGAATACTCAGGATCAGGATATACTACAGGATCATACTCAGCATCTATTGCTAATCCTTATAATGAATATGCTACATTAAAATTCTATCATAGTGCTAGTGCCGCTAGTGCAAGTATTTATTTACCTTTCTTTGATGGTGGTTGGTGGTCTGTATTAGTAAATGGAGCTACGGGATCATCATCAACTTATACCTTATATGCTAAAAATAACATATATGATGGGTATGAGGGAAATAAATTAGGATTTCAAGCATCATCTAGTTTTACATCGGCAAAATGGTGGGATAATAATTCAACTGGTAGTCTATATTTAGGTAGCTCAGGTAGTGAGGTAATTACAAATAAAACATACAGACCATTCTCTGGTTCATTTCAGGAATTTAGATATTATACTACCAATTTAAGTGAAAGTGTATTTAACGATTATGTTATGAATTCACTTTCTGCTGAGGGAAATAATATTAGCGGTTCATATGATACTTTACTATTTAGAGCATCGTTAGGTGCTGAACTTTATACTAATACAAGTTCAATTCATCCCTCATACGCATCTACTACTTCATTTTCAACGGGTAATTTATTCTCATATACTGGATCTTATGCATTTAATCCTAATGTAGAAACAGTTTATTATGATGAGCCTGGAGTAGGTATGTTAAATAGAGTAGCTAATAAAATTAGACTACAAGACAATCATATTCCCACAGGAAATGTATTATCTCCATTAATGCCTTTATCTCAAGTTTCACCTACTACAGGTAGTGTTTCAAATAATAATAATTTATTAGAGGTTGGATTTTCACCTCAAAATGAAATAGATAAAGATATTATTCAACAATTAGGATATTTTAATATTGGGGAATATATTGGTGATCCAAGACAAATATCAAATAAATCATATGTTGATTTAAAACCATTAAGAGATGCTTACTTTAAAAAGTATAATTCTTCTTATGATTATTCGGATTATGTTCGTTTAATTAAATACTTTGATAATGCTTTGTTTAAAATGGTTAAGGATTTTGTTCCTGTTCGTACAAGTATTTCAACTGGTATTATTATTAAACCAACCATTTTAGAAAGACCTAAATACCCTGTACCACAAGTAAGTTGGTCTCTCCCAGAATACACAGCATCAATTCAACATTATTCTGGAAGTGATACAATATATGGTTTTAGTAGTGATAATGGAGGTGTTTATTTAAATCAAACAAGTAGCTTCACCCAATCATTTAATGGACCAACAGGATCTGTTAATATTATCCATAATGATAATAGAGAATTTTATAATGGTGAATTAAATGGTGCTTTAATTATAGCTACAACTCAATCATTACTTAATAATCCTTTATTAGAACCTAAATATAGGGAATCAATTGGTGATTTACAGAATTTAAATGTAAATATTTCCGGAGCTTTTTTCGAAAGTGGAAGCAATAATGAATTTAAAACGGGTACATTACCTTTTAAAATTACAAATAGTCCACCTACAATATATAATACAACAACATACGCTTATACTCCATATTTTAACACTATCAGCGATGTAAGCATAGTTTTAGAAGGAGCATGGAGTAACCAAACTGGTAATGCTAGATTCTACATATATTTTGTAGAGAACGGAACTAATATTTTAACATCTACACAATTTGAAAATATAGGAATTGGAAGCGTAGAACCTTTTAGTGAAACGTTAATTATACCTACCATTAGTCTAAACAATAATTCTACATACTCAGTACTATATGTATTTCAAAGTTTAGGAGTTAATGAACGAACTATATCATTATCTAGTTTAACTAAATGGTCTATTACTACTAGTAACTTATCAGCTCAATCGCTTTATTATTTAGATCCTAACGTTTACACTCAACAAAACTTTCCAGGTGATATAGGACAATTTGATGATTACAATGCTATATATGGTAATGTTTATTCAAATAGAGTATCAAACAAATATTTTGATGTAGATTATTCTAATGGTATATCCCTACCTGTAAATTTGGATTTAATAATAAGCAGCTCAGCTATTTACGCTCAAGTACAACCATCAAATTATACTTTAAAAAGACATATTAACCCACGCTATGTAGGAAGTAAATTATATGGAGCTAATATTAACCGATTTGCCTCAGGTGATTCTAGTTATGCTAATAAGCCTGTAATTGAAAGATATACTGATTATGTAGCTCAATATGATTATGTTGCTCAAGGAGCAAATTCAGTAGTTCATATTTTAAGTTTAATTGATATTGATGGAAATAAAATAGCTTTAAATGGTAATACCAATTTTAACTATGGAATGGTAAAAACCATTTTTCCAGCATCATCATCTGTTTCATTAGTTGATCTAACAATTAACTCAACTACCTCTGGAAGTGCTATAATAAGCTCATCAGTTGATGAAAATAATATTTATGTATATGGATCATTAAATAAAATAGATATGGGATTACTTGTCCCTACAAATTTTAATCCGTATGTTGATATTTATGAAATTGCTAGAAAAGCAGGACTAATATAAAAATTTAAAAATTAAATATATTTATAATAAATTATGGCATACTTAAATAATACAGCTGTAACTGTCGACGCTATATTAACTACCAAAGGTAGAGAATTATTAGCACGTGGTGATGGTTCTTCCGCAATTACTCAATTTGCATTATCTGATGATGAAATTGATTATACAATGTATAATCCAACACACCCTTCAGGATCTGCTTTTTACGGACAAGCAATTGACAACATGCCCTTGTTGGAAGCTTTCCCAAATGAAAACCAAATTATGAAATATAAATTAGCTACTTTGCCTCGTGGCACAGCTAAATTACCTGTTTTGGATTTAGGTATTTCAAATGTATTGTTAAAACAAGGTGCTACATTAACTCTTACTCCACAAACATTAAACTATTTAGGAAATAGCAATGTATTTGAAACTAGTGGCTATACTGCTACTATTTCTGATATTAGAACATTAGCTACATTTACTGGAGTAGGTGTTAATACACCGGCAGTTGTTGCTCTTAATTCAACTACAACCATAGGAACTAATGTATCTAAAACTGTAATTGGTACTTCATTCCAATTAAGGGGTACTACTGTAAATACTTTATTCGGTTCTCAAACTTCAATCCAAGCTACATTAACTATAATTGGAAATGATAGTGGAGCCCGTTTAGTCATCCCTGTAACAATAACTAAAGCATAATAGAAAATGTCATTTAAACGTTTAGACCCTGAAGATTTCGTCATTAGTGCAGATGCAATTACTTCCACAATATGGACAGGAGATGTACCTACATTAAGTACTTTTTTTACTTCATCTACCCAAGGCAGCTCAACTAGCTATTATTTAGATGTGTACAATATTAGTTCTGCATTAAGTGGTTCTGATGTACAATTTTCTATTGCTTATGGAAACAAATTTGGTAGCGGAAGTTTATTATACAATTCATCAGTAACGGCTTCATCTTATTCTAGAACTATCTATGGTCAATATCGTACTTTAGTTTTAGGTGATGAAAATTCTGATTTTATATTTGGTGGTTATACTGCATCTGAATTTCATGCTATTTCATTTGATCGTTCACATTATAAAGAATCTTTATTACCTGGCTCTTTAACTTTATTATTAAGTAGTAGTGCTGGTAAATTATATTTAACTGATGATAGTAAAGTATCATCAACTGTAACCTTCCTAGATTCAGGACGTGTTTATCAACTAGTAAGTGGATCTGCAGGAACAGTAAATACTAGATATACTAATGGATATACTCCTAACTCAGGTTCTTATGGATTTTTACTTCCAGACATTGGAGTAATTTTATTAAATACCAGAGCCGTTTCTTGTCCTATTGCTGATGGTGGTATTGCAACCAACATTACAGCATCTGCAGGCAATGCAGACCAATTGTTAAATGGTAAAGCATATGAATTAATTAGAAGTGGATCATTTACCGTTAATTCACAAGAAACTATTACCTCTAATTATGTCTTTATCCGTGTAAGAAATAGTGAATTTAACTATACCGAAAATCCTAGCTTTATTTCAGGTTCAACTGGTGATATTATTTATACAGACTTTATCAATAATCCTGTAACTTACATTACTACTGTAGGTATGTACAACGATAGTAATGAATTATTGGCTGTAGCTAAATTAAGCAAACCTCTCCAGAAAGACTTTACAAAAGAAGCCTTAGTTCGTGTTAAGTTAGATTTCTAAAATGAATGGGTGCTTACAAATCATTAACTGTCCAGGATGTAATCCTCAGTCCATTTGAGGTAAATAAAGGATTTTCCTTTACTGGGGCAGCAGCCTTAACAGGGTCTAATGTTTTAATTGATCGCTTTTTTGGAAAAAACATAACTGGTAGCTTTGATCCAGGAACCGACCCTATTACTGGGCAGGTTTCAACAGGAAGCTACCAACGATTAATTTACAGCTCAGTAAAGCACCTTTATTATTCTAATTTTCTATCCTCTAGTTTAGGCAGTAATGCCTCTACATCTAGTATAGTCTATGGATTAGACTCTACAGGTGATGTACGAATTGGAGGAGTTGACACTACTAATAACTACAATTACTTACAAACAACATTATCTCAATCCCGTTATTTCCCTACAGCATCTAACTCAACTGTTGGTGTTATAGCAATTCCTCAAAATTTATTTGGTGATCAAATTAAACCAGGATCATTTTATTATTCACACCCTAGTGGAAGTATTATTGATGATGGGGAAGGTAATATATTACTTACCCCTGGTAATGAACCTGTAGGTAATATAATTTATCAACATGGATTAATTATTTTAACCTCTTCTGGAAGTAAAACGACCGGAACCAATTTATATGGTGTTGGTGTTTATGGTACTGCCTCTTATGGAGGAGATACAGGAATTGATATGTTAAGTATATTTGTTACATCATCTAATGTAACATGTTCATTTTCATCCTCATATACAATTTATGAAACATTATTTAAATGTACTTTGAGAGAAAATGAATTTAACTTTACTCAAAATCCATCAGCTATAGAGGACCAAACAATAGGTAAAATGTATGATTATACAACTGGTTCTTATTTTGCCCCTTACATTACCACTATTGGTTTATACAATAAAGATAGAGAATTATTAGCAGTAGGAAAATTATCCCAACCACTACCTTCCTCAAGAACAACAGACATGACGATATACGTCAAAATAGATAAATAAAATGTGGTTATACAACAAACAAGTTATTAGCTCAATTGAGGATATGCCTCAAGGAACATTCGGTTTTATATACATGACTACTCATACTTCAAGTGGGATATCGTATATTGGAAAAAAATCGCTATATCACAACGTTAAACGTAAATTAACCAAAAAAGAATTGGCCGATATGCCCGTAACAAGAGGAAGAAAAGTAACAACCGAGGTTGTACAAAAAGAATCTGATTGGAAAACGTATTACGGATCTACAAAACAAATTGTAGAACTCATTAAAGGAGGTAAACAAGAGGACTTTACCCGTGAGATCATACAGTTTGTTTTTAATAAAAAACTTCTTACT
>Ga0181356_1000991_pt1 | contig 12463 bp, 16 predicted proteins | sample Fa13VDMM110SN_FD_130104 | JGI IMG/M metagenome (GOLD analysis project Ga0181356, IMG submission 130104) | Freshwater viral communities from Lake Michigan, USA - Fa13.VD.MM110.S.N | ecosystem: Environmental > Aquatic > Freshwater > Lake | place: USA: Michigan | collected 2013-09-24 | reverse complement strand
TCCTCTAAAATCTTTTTCATCTCATTAGTAATAACTATCTCAAATGTTCTTACTATTCTTTCGTTTGTCTGTTTCATAATGTTTGTTTTTATTTTTTATTTATGTTTGTTCCTATGCTAATAGGTTTTTTAATTTGTGTTCTCTTTTTAGTGCTTTAACTGCTCCTTCTATTTCGTCCTCTACATGTTCTTCCCAAGTCATATAAAATAAATCACTATCATAACTATTCTCATCAAATGTATCATAGAAGTCATAAGCTAAACAAGAAAAGTTCTGTATCCCATCATCTAAACAGGCCCGTTCCCATTGCTCTTTTGTTGCTTCTAACTCAAATCTATCATTCAGTTCATCAACAAAGTTGTCTATGGTCTTAATCCTATACATTACTATCTCTGTTCTTGTATCAAGATAGTTTATTAACTCATTAAGAGTTAGTGCGTCTAAAAGGTTTTTTGTGTTTGTTTCCATTGATTTATCTTTTTTTTGTTTTTGTTTTTATATACCATATATATTATATAGTTGTTTGTCTCTATTAGGTTTTTATGATAAAATGTTATTTATTTTTTGTTCTCTAATCATTTCAGTCCAATAATTATCTTTTCTCCAAAAAATCTCGAACTCATATTCAGTATCACTATCATTGTTATAAATATACTCTATAATTTCCTCTATACTAACATAAGTTTTATCAGTATCGCAATAAAAGAATAACTCTGGGTCTTTGTAATCAATAGCCTCAACAGCATCATCAGTATTATCAAAACATACTACCATATTATCACCAGTAATAACATCACCACTCATATAATCCTCTAAAATGTTATACATCTTTAATGTTGTATAAAATCTAAATGTATCTACTTTTCTACTAAATCTCTTTTTCATAATAATTTGTTTTTTTTTTGTTTTTTTTTAATCAATTAGTTCTCTTAACCTTCTTTCTCTTAATTCTTGAACCATTAACATTCTTGTCTGTAATGGTATATTTCCCATCATTAACCAACTTTGTATTTGTCCTGATGATAATTTCGCAATGTGTTTCGCTTCTGCTTTTGTAGTATTTTTCATAACTTTTTTTAATTTTATAAATCAGGTGTAGAACCATATTCTTTAACACTATAACCAAGTTGTCTAAAAATCTCGAAGTCATTTCTGTTAAAGGTCTTTCTGCCAGTTAAACTTAATAAAAGTTCTCCTTGCTTATTCATTGGGTATAATAACTCATTACCCCATACATTTTGTCTCTTAAATAATATAATCTTTCCCATTTTGTTTTTGTTTGTTTTTATATACCATATATATTAAATAGTTGTTTCTACCTTGATGTTTTTTAAGAAAATAATTCAATTATTTTATTTTCTCTTGTTTCTACTATCATTTTAGATAAATTATTATTTAGGTTAAGGTCAAAATTATTAATAAATCTTGCTTTAAATGGGCTTTTGTGAATAGTTAAATTATAACTATCAAAATCTTCTACTAAATCTTCATAGATTTTTTCTATGTAAGTATCAAATATATCAAATGATATATTAAAAGTATCAAAATAATCATTATAAAAGTCATACCACTCCTCACTATCAGCATCACTACAATTTTCGTCAGCATATTTAACAGCATCATCATTAAATAACTCTAAGGTGTTTTCCCAATATATCTCAAACATATCAGTTTTTAAGTTTTCCAATCTTTTAAGAGCATCTTTACTAAAAAAGTCAATCTCATATGAACTCATTAAAGTTATTATGTTTGGTGTATTATAATAACTAAATGGCGTCTCCTCAATAAAAATCTCTGGTGTTGTCGTCATCTTATTTCTTATGTCTATAATCATCCAATCAATAAACATATCCCTTACTTTTTGTGTTTCCATAATCTTTGTTTCTTTTTATTTTATATACAATATATATTAGATAGTTGTCGCTACCTTTCAATAATTTTTCAATTATTTTTTAATTTATTTTAATCTGCTCCATTTATGCTCCACGCCCCCTTGGTGGGGTGGTGGGTGGTGGGTCAAGTCGATAATTTCGATGATGATGGTGGTTGTCGGTGGTTGATGGATTAATAAAGAATATATGGCAAATCAATATAGATTATATTATATATTATATTACCATTAACTTATTGTCTTGCGCTTTTGTCATTTTGGCACACTTACGAAAACCATTTTGGCACACTTTTATAATAGTTGTCCTATAATTTTCGCTATTCCCTTGGGTATGGCTAAGAGGGGCAGATAAACCACTTTACAAAAAAATATCACAAAAAACCTTATTTTTAACCAAAAAAAGGGGTTTAATATATCATATATACCTTATTTAGAATGGTTCTAAATAACACAAATTAATCAAAAAGTATCAAAAAAGTATCAAAATAAATCAAAATAAATCAAAAGGAACATAAACTTATCTAATATATATGATATAAAAACAAAAGAAACAAAATGAATATGAATGATAAGATTTTAGAATTAACAAATAGTAATTTTTTGGGTGGCTTAAAGGCTGTGAGTATAATGATAATAATTAAAGTAGTAATTTTTTATACATATTACCTAATTATCTGTTAATTAAATTGAAAATAAATTGAAATAATTGAAAACGTAGAACAACTAATTTAATATATATAATATAAAATAAAAGAAACAAATATGAGAACTACAAAAGAATTACAGATGACAATTAAAAGAAATATAGGATTAGATGATGGTGAATTGGCTGAAATAGCAAATGATATATTTGGTGATAATCATAATGAAATTACTGAATACTATATTGAAACGATATGTGGTGAAAATATGTATGAATATGATGATGTAGAAGCATATGATGAAAAAGAATTAGAAGCGTTTAGATGGGGCACTGAATGGTTGATAGAGTATATGATGATGAATGATAAATTACCAGTTAGAACGGGCAGTAAGTATAGCACTGATGAAAACTTTATGGCTTGGTTAGTAGTAGGTTATGAAGCCGAATGTAATGAATTAAAAAGTATGATGATACAAATGAATAGAAATAGAATGTTAGATGAATTATTAGCTTAATATGACATAATGACACCCATAGATTATTTGGTAGTAATATAATATAACCGAATAATCTATGGGTTAGGGGGGGGGGGTATATATTCTTCCCTTTGGTGTGCTTTTCGCTATTCAAGCATCCCCATAAATTTTACCCAAAATAAGAGTGTCTAATATATACAATATAAAAAATCATTTTATTACAACATTAACTAAATATATTAAAAGTGTTATGTCAAACGAATTAAAAATAATTCCAAGTAGGGAAGTTAAAGTACCCAAGTATACCTTTAGGACAAAGGATATGATTGATGCTATTATAAGATTACGTATTGAGAAGGGCTTAACGAGACCCAATATCCAAAAGTGGTTGATGGAGGAGGCTGGTCTCTCATTATCTAAAGCAAGAAATTTAATAGTACAAGCAAATAAAACATTTGAGTTGATGGCGATTCAAGAGTTTGGTGGTGAGATTAAGGAGGACATTGAGAGATTTGAGTCCTTGTATCAAAAGTCAGTTGAGAATGGGGATTTAAAAGAAGCTCGTGAACTATTAAAAGAGATATCAAAACTAAAAGGACACTATGTTGAACGAGTAGATGTTTCGGTTAAACAATATGTTGTTAAGTTTCCAGGTATGGACGATGCAACTACCTAAAAGTGCAAGACAATAAGTTAGTGGTAATATAATAATAATAAACATAGATGAACTTTGAATTAATTAAACCCCACAAGAATCAACAAGAGATAGTAAAATCTTGTTTAGATACTACATTATTTTTTATAGTAGCAATCATTGGTAGACAGTTTGGAAAAACATTGATTGCAGAAAATATGGCTTTATATTGGGCACTTGGACAAAAGGACCAAGTTATTTATTGGGTTGCTCCTACTGATTCGCAGATACAAAAAGTTTACAATGAAATAATTGATGCTGTACACCACGCTGGTATTATAACATCAAAGAAAGCAACAAAGGGTGATACGGAGATTTGTCTCAACAGTGGTTCTAAGATTGTATTCAAGTCAGCTGCTTCGGAGGACAACTTGAGGGGTGGTAGTGTAAACTATATGATTGTCGATGAGGCAGCCTTTATAAAGAAAGAAACAATCGAAACAATTCTTATGCCTATGTTAGCAGTTAAGGGTAAGAAATGTTTATTCATAAGTACCCCCAAGGGTAAGAATTATTTATATGATTATTTCTTAAGGGGTGAATCAAATGAACCAATGTGGAAATCTTTAAGGTTCTCTACTTATGACAGTCCCTACGCAAACAAACACATAATAGATTTAGCTAAAAAGAGTTTACCACCGAAATTATTCAGTCAAGAATACGAAGCAGAGTTTGTTGATGCTTCATCTGTATTCAATAACATTAATGATGTTATGTGTCTTGAACCCATAAACAATCCTTCGCTTAGAGGTAAATACTTTGCAGGTATTGATATTGGTTTAATAAGTGATGCTACCGTATTGACTATATTTGATGGTGATGGTAATCTTGTAAAGTATTATAGATGGGTAAATGTTGACAGTCCTATTTTGATTGATGAAATAATAAAACTAAATAAAGAGTGGAAGTTTTACAAAATAATGATTGAGAACAACAACCAAGGATTACCGATTTATCAAGCTTTGAGAATGGTTTTAAACAATATAGATTCAGTAAACACTAACAGTAAAACAAAACCTGAGTTCATCAATAGATTGATACATTTATTCAATATGAAAGAGTTCAAAGTAGTAAAAGATGATTATTTGAGGATTGAACTTGAGGGTTTTATATTCAAACAAAGTGATACTGGTCTTATTAGGTTTATGGCTGACAGTGGTTTTCACGATGACTGTGTAATGAGTATGGCAATTGGTCGTTATTGTTATGATTTCTACAATCGAAAGAAGAATGCAACTTATCTACAAGGTAATAATGAAATTGTCGAAGGACAAGTAGACATTTTAAAAGGTATCGTACCTGATGATATGAGAGAATTCTTGTTTTAATAACAATAAAAAAACTAAATATAGTATAAATTATGAAATTCATTACTAACAACGACATAGATGTAATAATTAAGCCTGATTATTTCGACCAAATTGTCGTAACTGATTTAATTATCAATCAGGCTGAGAAAATAGCACTTGCAGAGGCAAGTTCTTATATTACACAAAGGTATGATACAGATTATCTTTATAGGTCTTATGTAGTTGGTGTTACTGGTTCAACTATTCAAAAAAATGGAAGATTATTGTGGAGTGATGGTTTAGTTTATGTTAATGGTCTAACTAACTCAGTTATTATTAGCAATCAAATCTATCCTGGTTCAACATTCAGTGCAACACAAAGCTGGCTCGAAGATGACAGACAGGCACATTTATTAGAATTGACTGTACACATATTTATGTGGCAACTTTTAGCTCGTGTCGAACCAAGACGTGTTGAAGAAATCAGAAAATACTTATATGATGATGCTTGTGAGAAACTAAAAAGATATGCACATGGTGACATAACAATGGCTGGTGTTATTGTTGGTACTGGATTACGTGATGCTAATGCTGGTGTGAGTTTTTATTGGGGTTCTGACTACGATACAATCTTTGACATCAACCAACTTGGTTTCTCAAACAGACCTGGCTTATATGGTTCACAATCAAGTATAGTAGACCCTTTCAATCTAACTGGTTATAGCCCAGGTTAAAATACAAATATAAAATAATATAATGGCAAAAAAGAAAAACATAACTGTAAATCCTTATGATATGATATTTCCAGATAACAACTGGCAATCTGTTGTAATGGGTGAACAACAAATATTTAGGGTTAAAACAGATGCTCTCAATCTTAAAAATGCTTTAGTTAATGCTGAAAATCCAAAATATCGTAATAGATGGTTATTATTTCAAATCTTTGCAAATATGCTTGTGGATGGTTATCTACAAGGTATTATTATGCAGAGACAAAGTACAATTTTACAAAAAAAGTGGAAAGTTACTGTCAATGGTGAAATAAACGACGAAGTAGTTAATAAGTTTAATGATTTGTGGTTTAATAAGTTCTTAAAAATGGCACACGATGCAATAATTTATGGTTATTCATTTGTTCAAATTACAGAAGTTAATGATGGTAAGATTATGGATGTTGAATTAGTTCCACGTATTTATTGTTGTCCTGAGTTTGATTTAATTAGAGATAATTATACTTCTTTAACAGGTGCTAACATTTATGATGAAAGATTTAGAGATTGGATTGTTCCAATGTATCGTGAGAAGAGTGATTTTGGTGAATTAACTAAGGTTGCTGACTTACAGATTAAAAAACAAGCTTCTTTAGTATCTTATTCTGAATACCAAGAGAAATTTGGAACACCATTTAGGGTTGTAATGACTGATATTACAAATGAAGACACAAAGAAACAAATTGCTCAAATGTTAGCAAAGATGGGTTCGAACGCTTGGTCAATCATTGATAAAGATGATAAGATTGAGTTTATTATGCCAGGTGGTGATGGTAGTATATTTGAAACTTTCTTACATTATGTAGATGAACAAATTGTTATTGCTTTATTAGGTCAATCACTTACTACATCAACAAGAGGTAAGGGTGGTAATAGAGCACTTGGTGAAGTTCACGAAAGAATTGCTAACAGTATTCAAAGAGAAGATGCTGAGTGGCTTGAAAAGTGGATTAATCACGAATTGATTCCAAGATTAATAAACCTAAAAGTACTTCCAGTAGGAACATTTTTTGAGTGGGATACTGAACTTGACACTGATAAAAAATTACAAATGATTATCCAACTTGCTCAAAGTGGTTATTATGTAGACCCAAGTGAGTTAAGTGCTATGTTGAATATGAATGTTAGTTTAGCACAAGATTTTAATAAGAGTTATGATGTTGGTAAACAACCAAATAATGTTGGGTCACTTGGTCCAGTAGAAACTACTACAAACTCTATCAACCTTGATATACAGAATGCTGTTAAAACTTATAGTGATTATCCACAAGCAGCTACTGCTAATGCTAAAAGAGCAATAGCTTATAAAGAAAAGAATGGTAGTAGTTGTGGAACAAGTGTTGGTTGGACAAGAGCGAGACAACTTGCAAATCGTGAACCCTTATCAAGAGAAACAATAGCTCGTATGGCATCTTTTGAAAGACATAGAAAAAATAACAAAGGAGATTTTAGTGTTGGTTGTGGTTCATTAATGTGGGCTTGTTGGGGTGGAGACGCTGGTATTGAATGGGCACAAAGAAAACTTGACCAAATAGACAAAGAAGAAGATTAAAATGGCAAGATATAGAAGTATAGGTACGGGATTTATGAATAGAGCTATTTATAAGGCTACTAAATCATTTACGCCTATGGCTGAAAAGTTTTATATTGAAAACTTTGACAAAGAAGGTTATTATAATAACAGATTTATCAGATGGAAAGATTTAACTGACTTTACTAAAACTTTGAGGGCTAAAAATGGTTTTCCATATCCGCAATATAAAATATTAGTAAACAAGGGTAAATTAAGAAGGGGTATAAAGGTAAAAGCAACTACTAAAGGTTTAAATGTATTCAATAATGTTTCTTATGCGAGTCAACAGAATGATGTAAGACCTTTCATATATGAATCAGATAAATTAATTGAAGATTATGTTAAACACTTAGAAAAAGAGTTAACTGTTGAACTAAATACTATAAGATGGCTATAAGTGTAATAAAAAATCTATATGACAATATAATTGGTAAGTTAGATACTATATCTGATTTGCAATACATTATTCAATACCAAACACAAGATGAGGACCAAGAAGATACAAGTTTATATTCTTATCCTGCTGCTTTAGTTGAAATAGAAGTTACAAATGTTACTCAATACATTAGGAGGTCTGATTACAACTGTGATATAAATATACATTTGTTAGTAAAAGAAATGAATCACGATATGTATGGTTCAATTGAACTAACAAATAAGATTTATGATGCTCTACAAGGTCAACATTTTACACAATCTTGTAGTCCCATTTATTATACTGAATACACTATTGATAAAAAACCAGAGAATTTTAGTAAAACAATTTTAAAGTTTAACACAATAGTAACTTATCAATCAAACCAATCACCTTACAATGGTTTAACAGCCAGTATAGACAATATAAGAGGTACATTTTCTTATACAGGTTCTACTCAGTCAAGGGGAATACATTTAACACAATCACAAATATAATATAAACTAATGGCAAGAACTATAGATGAAATATATCAAGGTATTATAGCAAGTAAAAATACTCTTTTACCTGATTTAACAAACAACAGACCAACATCAGTTTGGAATCGTATGGCTTATGTTTTTGCCATTGCTACAAATCTATTAGAACAACTATTTGATTCTTATAGAGTTGAGTTAACAGATTTAACAAATCAAGCTGCTTATGGTTCAAAAGATTGGTTGATTGGAAAAGCCTATGACTTTCAATACTCAGATACAGACCCACAAGTTATTGCTTGGGTTCCTGCAAATTACAGATATGAGTATCCTGCAGAAATAGATTCTTACAAAATAATTACACAAGCTTCTGTACAGGTTGCTTCTGGTAATCAAGTTCGTGTTAAAGTAGCAAAGGGTACTGTTGGTTCCTTAAGTCCTTTATCAACTGATGAATACAATGCTGCAAAATCTTACTTTACAACAATCTCTCCTGCTGGTCAATATATTGATTTAGTAAGTGTAGTTGGAGATACAATTTCAATGGAATTAGATATTTATTTTGAAGGACAAATACCTTCAGCATTGATTCAATCACAAGCAACAAATGCAATAACAAACTATCTAAATGGTGTATCTTTTGGTGGTGTTGTTTATGCTGCTTCTGTTGTTGATTCAGTTCAAACATTAAACAATATTATAAATGTAGTTTTAGTAAACAATGGTGGAACTATCCAAAATACCTTAAATGGATTTATTGCACAAACTTGGACAAATTCTGTTCAATTATATGCTGGTTATCCAAGTACTATAAACTTAACATTAAATGTATACCCTCAATAATGAACTACAATTTAAGATTAACAGAAATTATTCAATTTGTATTAGAACCTATTCAGAGGCAAACTAATATAATTTTATCACTATCATCTTGGTTAGATGGTTTACAACTTATTGCTAATACTTTTAGTGAAACAACAATACCTGAGAATAACTATTTGGGTAATATAAATTCATCAAAAGGTGCTTTTGAATGGTATTTGAATAATGAATTCAACACAGCAACATTTTCAGGTTACTTACCAATATTTATTGACACATTAGCACAAGAAACATTAGCTATTTATGGTTATAATAATGAAAGTGAGTTTGAATACGACCCATTATATTTTTTACAAAGAATGGTAGAATTTCCAAACAGTGTTAATACTAATGGTGTTACTTATTATATTAGTTCAGCTACATACAGTTCACAAAAAATGGTTTGGTTTGGTCAACCATCTGGTCAAACTATTTTATATACATTTCAAAACTTTGGAACACAATCTATTTCACCAAATACACCTCCATTTACTAATGGTGTTGTAACAAATGCTGACAAATGGCAACTTGCCACATATGGGTTTAATGAATTAGTTGCACAAAATGTTGCTGAAGATTATGACTTTATAGTTTGGTGTCCTACTTATTTGGATGTGAGTGATTTTGATATTCGAATAACAGCTTATGTTGAAAAATACAAATTAGCACATTTGAACTTTATTGTGAGATACTATTAAATAAAAACTAAATATAAATATGAAAAGATTATTATCACCTTCACCAAATGGCGGTTTACCTTATGTAAATAGCGATTTTAATGATATTTTACAAACAGAGCATATAAAAGCTTATGCTGGACATTTAAATGCAATAAATGATAGACCATTTGGAGTCGGTGGTTCATTAGATAGAGGTATTGTTTTACAAGGTTGTAGTGTTACAGCTACAACACCAACTTCAACTACATTTAATTTTACAGATTCATTAGTTTATATACCAGGATTGACTGGTACTGGTGATTTTTATGAAGCAAGTTCTGCTATAGCAACGTCAGGTTATACTGTTGCAAGTAATTTAATTTACATAACAGTTACAAATACTTCTGAATCAAGAGCTTTTAGAAGTGGTGCTAATCAACAAGTTTTAGTTAAGGGTTATTTTACTGTAACTACTACAGCACCAGCAACACCTTATATTCAGTTTTTAAATGGTAAAACAAGAAGAAACTATAAAAGGGTTTTAAAATATGCTCTTGCTAATACTAACGATGTTATGATGACTGGTAATACCAGTGATTTTGAATTAGGGTCAGGTATAGGTGATGGAGATATGTATGGGTTTAATCTTTGTAATGGTTCAAATTCTACTTATGATTTGACTGGTAGATTTGTTATAGGATTTAAGAATGGTGCTGCTACAACACCAGTAGATAATACTACTATTTGGGATACTACAACATCAACACAAACTTATAACTCTACTGATGTAATGAACTATGGTGCTATTGGTAATAAAGGTGGTGGTAGATTAACTGATGGACTTTATTACCCATCAAAAGTTTTGATTATACCTGAACTACCTTCTCACGACCACGGTAGTATAACTAATGACCCAAATGTTGACTTGAATCACAGTCACGGTTCAGGAGCTGACAATGGTGCTTCTTTTGTACACGCATCTGGTCCAGCAAACACTGATAGTGGTGGTAATAATAGAGGTCTTGATGAAGGAAGTAGGAGATATACTGCTGGTACTGGTTTTATTAACAATACAATAGCTTCGAATGCAAACCTACAACACAGACACGGAATCCCATCACAAGGTTCATTCAATGGACACGAAATTAGAAGTCCATATTTAGTATTGGCTTACTATCAAAAAATAAGCGTTTAAAAATGGAATATGTTATAAATATAAAAGATGAAATTAACAAAATGACTGCTAATTTTATCGAAACAGAAATACAAAAAGCAAAAGACCAAGGTTATAGGAATGTAACTTTTATTATCAATTCTTTTGGCGGTTCTGTTTATGATGGTTTATCAATTGTATCAACTATTAAAAATAGTGGTATGAGAACTACAGCTAAGATTGAAGGTTATTGTGCTTCAATGGCTGCTATCATTGCAATGACTTGTGATAGAATTGAAATGGCTGAACATGGAATACTTATGTTCCACAATCCTTATATTGAAGGTGTTGATAAAATGACTGAATCAGAAGCTGAAGCTATGAAAAAAACAGCAAACAGTTTATTAACATTAGCATCAAGAAAAGTTGACAGAAAGTTATTAGAGAAACTAATGCAAAAAGAAACTTGGTTAGATGCTGAAGATGCTAAAATGTATGGAATGATTGACAACGTATATGATATAAACCTTTTAGATGAATTAAACCTATCAAGTGTTTTTAATAAAGCATTTGTGAATAAAAACCAAGATTTACTAAATAGTGTATACAATAAATTAAAAAATAATATGGAAAAAACAGAAAACTTAATTGAGGAAATCAAGGATGAGACCTATGTTGAAATTGAAAACACTACTGAAGGTGGTATTGAGTCAGTTCAAGATAAGATGCTTGGTTTAGAAAGTGAGGAAGAAAGCTCACTTGAAATTGAGAGTCCAGTTGACGAAGTTGACTACAAAACTATGTATGAGGAACTTATGAAAAAGTTTGAAGAAATGCAAAGTTCAATGGGTTCTATGAAAAATAAAATCGAATTGTTTGAAAAGAACGAATCAAAACTTCTTCTTGAAAAAGCAATTGATAGAGTTGAAATGGCTATAAATGAAGGTAGGATTGAAGAATCTGCTAAAGGTGAATGGGTTGAAACTTTACAAAACAATTATGATTTGGGTGTTAAGATGATTAATACTATTAAGGTTTCTACAAAAGCTCCTGAGCTTCCATTTATGAACAAAACAAAAGCATCAAGTGAAAGGGACAATTGGTCTATTAGGGACTACGAAGAAAAAGACCCAAAAGGTTTGGGTGAGATTTTAAATAACAATAAGCCTTTATACAAACAACTATTTCTTGACTATTACAGAGTAGAATATAAAGGCTAATCTTTTTTCGTTCAGAGTAATGGGCTTCGGCCCCTTACTTGTTGATTTGTGAGAAAAAAACAAAAAATACTAAATATAGTAAATAAAAATAAAATAAAACAAAAATGGGTTTACAAAATGAAATTTGGATTCAGGATATACAGAAAGTCCTTTTCCAATCTGATTTGAGCTGGATGTCAGCAGCAACTAACCACGATTCTTATGCAGGTGCTGCATTTGGTTCAGGTTACAGAACTGTTAATATTCCACAAGCTACAAGTTTCGCAGCAGGTACTAACGTTGACTATTCATCTACATTACCAAGAACAGTAGCAAAAAGAACTGACAGTATTATCAACTATAC
>Ga0181356_1000990_pt1 | contig 12463 bp, 27 predicted proteins | sample Fa13VDMM110SN_FD_130104 | JGI IMG/M metagenome (GOLD analysis project Ga0181356, IMG submission 130104) | Freshwater viral communities from Lake Michigan, USA - Fa13.VD.MM110.S.N | ecosystem: Environmental > Aquatic > Freshwater > Lake | place: USA: Michigan | collected 2013-09-24 | reverse complement strand
CTTTGTTCCGTCTTTGGGTACGATGTAGGCTAATAAGAATTTAGATTTGTTCTTATCATCTATTCTCACGGGGTCGATAGGATACCAACCCTTCTTGGTCTTCTCATCCCCTTGGTAGTAGATACTGACTCTCTTCTTATTAGAAACAATCTTCTCAGCTGTCGCATCATCCATTGGAGCTTCAAGTAATAGCTCTAGGAAGTTTACCTTTCCTGGGTAGCTGAATGACTCATTAAGTGTGAACTCTTCTATGAGAGATACGAATAGATGCTGCTTGTAAGTTACCATATCATATATAAATATCTAAAAACTAAATATAAATAAGCCATGAGTAAGAAATCTGCTACTGTTACGCTCAACATGCGTGAGCTAAACGATTTGTATTATGAGTTGAGCAATGCTATTCTGTCCTGTGAGGATAGGGGCTACCATAAAGTTGAGTCGGACCTTTACTTTAGAAAGCACCATAAGAATCTTTTATCCCTTAAGGAAAAGGTTGGTGTTGCCTTGGATATTATTGTTATGAAGTATTAATTTCAATCACATATTAAATAAAATTGTTATGAATCAAGAAAAGAAACAAGAGTACTTTGAGAAAACCGCTCACCAACGAGCATCTGTTATGGCTATACTCCATAACATATTAACCATGTCTGATGATAAACCTTTGAAGGATGCCAAGCTAATGATAGCTGCTGCGTTTAAAGAGGTTATTCAAAATGATTATATGATAGGAGATGTTGTTGACAGAATGGTACTCCTTCGTATTAAAGAATACCTCAATCAAGAGCAAGCGTTCCGTGCTGCTAATAATATTGTTAACCCTGAAAATTTATTGTAACATGTCAGAAGTATTAAAGAAGCCTACGGCTTATGAAAACTACTTGTACAGACAAGTATGTCGCGTATCTAATGATCCTAAACTGGCTAATGAGTATCTACCTGAGGAGATACTAAGTCAGATGTTAATCCTTGACTGCTCTAGTGGTAACGACCAAGCCTTTGAACTAGTAGGTGAGGTTAAGAAGGACGATTGGGATAAGGATGTATTCATCCAAGCTGCTAGGAACATATTAGATAAATTTAAAATAGATTAACATGGAGTATCAAGTATTGGTCTATGGGATTGAAGGTGATATACTTTCTTCCCAACACTATGATGAGGAACCTACTCAAAAACTAGTTGACGAATTAATATCCGAAGACGCTGGGGTTAAAGCTCTGGTCTATGAGGTTGAAGGTGACTTTTATTCAAAGTTATTAACTACTTACGAAATATAATAAATCAATTATGGACAAGAAAAAAATCACTAGGGATATGCTTCCAAAAATAAAAGCACCCAAATGGAAAGTGGCAGGATTCATTCTTAATGAATATGAATTAAGATGCTTACTAGTAGAAGTAGGCAAAGGCAATCTTAAAAGCGGTATTTTAGTTACTGAAATGGGGACAAAAGAAAAAGCTTTTATATTAGAGGACGGCTCAATGAGCAATAGACTAGGAGAAGGATTGCATATTGCAGCAAAATTTGCAATAGAATCAATGGAAATTAAATGTAGAAAAAATCCAATTAAACAAATAAAATAGAAATGAAAATAACATACGAGCCTACTTATTACAATGGTCCTGCACTTGTCGTAAATATATATGTCAAAACAGCCATTGATTACGATACAATTTTTAATAAATTACTTGATCATACCGAATACACGACGGAGTGGGCAAGCAAATGTGATGAATGGATATTAGAAAAGAAATATTTTAAGCAATGCTCCAATGGAAAATTAAAAGGAAGTGAAGATGTAATGTTTGTTATACATTTTATTGACGTAGATAAAGAACTAATAAAAGAATTTATAAGTGAATGCAATAAATATTTTGAAGATTATCCAAGCGATTATATAAATCTTATTTCAAGTTCAGCAATTAAAGATATTAATTATTAAACAAATATAACATGGAAAAAGAAATCTATCTTAACCGCTCAGTAATATGGAGCAGGGAATATAAACCGACAGGAACGTTTGAAGCCTTTCGTGCAGCTGAAGACTTCCTAAAGGAGCTAGGTTATACTGTAGGCTCTATGTGTTTGAAAGATCCGATAGGGTTTGCTGATGCTGATAAGTTTGAGTATGTTGCCAAGTGGCATAACATAGATGCAACTGATCGAGCTAGTCTTGATGGGGTTGTCATATCAAATGACTTCAGAGAGGGTGGATGTCGTATCCTATTCTTTAATACACCAAAACTATAATCATATGACGGAGAATCAACGAGCACTATTCAGTATCATCCTTGATGTTAACTGGGATTATGAACACGAGACTAACCCTGTTAAGAAGGATGAAATAGGCAAGCTACTTCGAGAGAAGAAGCTAGAGCTTAAACTAGACATGGGTGAGGAAGCCTATCTAGAATTTATTAACGCGGGCATGAAGATGTTTGCCCCTAAAAAGTAATCGCATGAACGAAAAATTAAAAGGAAAGAGAGTCAAACTTATTAAGATGGATGACCCTCAAGCACCACCTCCTGGTACACATGGTACTATCAAAGGTACAGACGATATCGGTCAGATACATGTCAAGTGGGATAACGGAAGCACCTTAGCTATTCAACCTGTGGGTGACGAATACTTAATCTTTGACTAATGAAGTACTACCACATCAACCAGCTTATAGTAAAGGTAGGGGAAGAGTATATAGTTGACGCCGACAATTCTATTCACGGTAGTCTTACTAGTGCTTGTCTTCATATCGAATTGCTAATAGATAAAAAGAAAAAAGATGCAAGTAAAAAAAGTTAACTGCAAGATTATAGGAATGAACTTTCGTAAAATCAGAAACGACCTAGGCTTATCACAGAGAGCACTCTCTATTAAATTAGGTTATGGGAAAAACACAAATAGAATGGTCAGCTATGAATCGGGTAGGACATGTGCTCCTCTACATATAGTTGTAACGATTATGGAGATGGCAGAACTTCCCATGGAAGATTTGTATGACGTACTGTTCGACGCTGAATATATCTTACCTCAAATAGCATAACATGCAAACTACAATTTTAACTGATAAGGAGTTAATCAATGACTTCCTATTAGGGGATAACAGAGCCTTCGATATTCTTATAGACAAGTATAGAAATAACATCTATGCTATCTTAATGTTTAGATTGAAGGACCCTGACCTAGCAGATGACTTAACCCAAGCGGTAGTCATAAAGATATTTGATAAGATATCTAATGGCAAATACAAAGACAATAATAACTTCATGGGCTGGGTAAGTACAGTAACTACCAACCATTGTATGGATTACTTCAGGAAGGTCAAGCGTAGCATTGAGATTGTTATGATTAACGAAGGAGATGATGAGTATCATATAGCTGATGGCTTTGTACCATCTGTTGAAACAACTTTCATTAGAGAACAGATGCAAGTAGACATCAGAGGTATGATTGAGAAGCTACCACCTGAACAGAGAGAGATTATAGTCTTAAGACAATACGCAGATAAATCTTTCAAAGAGATAGCTGAGATGAGAAAAGAAAGTATTAACACTTCATTAGGCAGAATGAGATACGCATTAAATAACCTACGTAAAATGATAAAGCATGGATAGAATTCATATGCTCCGAACAAATGGTAAGCTTACTAAGCTAGACTTATGTAGTCGAACCTATTTTCAAAGGGCAGCTAGTAAGCCTACAGGCTTTTGGTATGGCATAGATAACGCATGGATTGATTGGTGTGAGTCAGAGATGCCTGAGTGGGTTACTCCTCACAGATATAAGCTAGACATCGATATGAGTAAGGTACTTGTTGTGGATACCATAGAGAAGATGCGTGATATTAATAAGCATGTTGTTAATACGGATGAGTACTTCCACAAGTTCAACTATGATGTTGACTGGACTTACTTCGATAAGAAAGGATATAAAGGTATAGAGATACCTAGGTACATGTATGAGCTGAGGATGGACAATGATTTCTTCTGGTACTACTCATGGGATGTAGCTAGTGGATGTATATGGGACACAAATATTATAAAATCAATAACCAAAATATAATCATATGGGAAAGTTTAAAGTTGGTGACAAGGTTACTATACGAAAGAGTAGCATGTACTATGGAAATACTTCTTCTAATCCTAAGGATGCAATGGGTATTATAGTTAATGTGACTGACAGTGGAGACCATATATACACTGTGGATTGGGGCTCGAATGGTAATTCTAACAGCTACAGAGAATCAGACCTAGAGTTATTTGACTCTAAGTCTAGTGCAGAATTTGAAGTAGGCGACAGGGTAATCATGAAACGTGAACCTACAGAAGATGAATGGAGCGATATTGGTGAGATTAAAATACCAAAAGTTCTTTATGAAATGTCTCATAATATAACAGAGTTTAATGATCGCAAGGATGGCATTAGATTACATACTGGTGAATCTGACGGATGGTATCCCGTATGTTGTTTTGAATTGCTACCATCTTCTCCATCCAAGAAAGATAAACTAATAGCTGAAGCTAGGAAGAGATATCCTAAAGGAACTTACTTCCTCTCAGCTAGGTCAGGAGATAGGATAGAAGCATGTGAACTATATTCATATGACACTAAAGAAGATATGCTGACTGATGATGGATGGGCTGTGTATTCTAAAGGTAAGTGGGCTGTAGTATATGGTCACGTGTCAACTAGATTTGACATAGGTGATAAGGTTATAGGTAATGGATTAGCAGACGATGAGGAGTATGATGTAACTAATGCGGGATGGATAGGTTATGTTTATAAGATCAATGGTGAAGAGATTAAAGTTGGGTATACATCAGATGAAAAAGAAAGCGGTGATACCTTTTGGGTTAAGGCTAATTGCTTCGACATATATCAACCAACGACGCTCGTAAGAGGTAGAAGGTTTAATGTAGGTGATATGGTTATAGCTAACTCAAAAACAAAAGGTAGGTATGCTATAACAATAGATGGCTGGACAGGAGAAGTTAAAGAGATTAAACCAAATGGAATGATAGCAGTGTATGGTAATGGTTTAACATCTAGATCAGACGTAGACGAAGCTTGCTTCGATTTATATAAAGAAGGTTCTCATATTTCATCATCAATAAAAACGTCAAAAAATGACAAAAGAAAACACGACGACAGCGAACGCGTCATTAAAGTATCGCACACTGATTTCCAAATCTCAAGAGGAGATCAAATCAGAGGATCTAGAATTAACGGTTCAGCAAGCGAAATCTCAGTTGGAAATCGACATCGCAACTACGAAGAGAGACCTATCCGTAGCTAAGCGTAGATTAGGTGAGACTAAATCTAGAGTTCCTTACAACATTCAGTATGAGATTAATGCCACTAAAGAGGTGAAAGCGTTAGAGGAAGGTCTAGCTTTTGCTGAGGGTATCTTAGCTGAAAGATTCTAATCAGGTAACGAGGAAGGCAGAATGGTTATGCACCTATCCCCCAATAGGTTAAGTGGGTTCGATTCCCACTCCTCGTGCTCACCAAATCTAAACAACATGAAATGGAAAATTCTAACCTCTGACTATAGAGGTGAGGCTGGTGTCATCACTGGCGTAGGACCACTTGAGCAACTAATGAAGACGGTCAAAGTAATCAATCACAATATCGTTAAGGTATTTAAGATTGAACAAGGTAAAGAGATTGAAGTAAATGTTTTCTCAAGCGTTTCCGAAAAAATCGAGTGCGCTGTTAAAATTAATTCGTAAACAAAAGTTAAAAGAAATGGTTATGGAAAAGATTAAAGCTAAGCTGACAGCTGAGCCTGTCAACCGCCCCACCCAAGAAGAATGGGTTAAAGAGTTTAAGTTTGGTTCATTAGGCAAACCACTTGAAGAAGTTCTTGGTAAATCAAACAAGAATGATAATGCAATCTCAATGATACAAGATTACAATTTCACTAAACTAAAACGATAGTCATGTCAATAGATAATGATGCAGCTGCTAAGCTGATAGCTAAAAAGAAATTCAATAGAAACAACACTAGTATTCAAGTTGATGAGGATGGTGATGCTCATATGTATCTATTCGATAATCATATAGCAACACACACTCACGATGGTAGATGGTACATCCGTAATGCAGGATGGAACTCTCGTACTACCCGTGCTAGATTGAGCGCGTTACCTAATGTGACAGCAGGCTCTCGTAAGAATATACCACAGCTTAACGGACAAGCTTGGGATGGTAAGTGGACAGAGCTTATCATGGCTGGACCAGTACTGATTACTTCACCTAAAAAATAAAGCAACATGGAAAAGAAAAAACACATCTATGTTAATGTGGCCACGGACAATCATAATAGAGAATTGCCCGTACCAAAAGCAAAAGACAGAGCAGCATGCATCTGTTGTAAACGACCAATGCGCACTAGACTGACTGGTCAACAGTATAATAGGGAGACCTCTAAACATGAGAACACTCCTGAAACTAGATGGCGCTATATAGGAAACTCTTACTTCTGCACACAGAGATGTGGTATCATCTATGGTACAATGGCAGCTGATAAGAAATTAAAAATCAATATAAAAAATTAATCATGTCATCATTTTCACAAACAGAAGTAGCAACTAATGCGCTGTATCAGCGAAAGCGCTACAAGAATTATGAAAGAGAAGTAAAGGTTGATAAAAACGGAATGGCTGTTCTTTACATGTTTGGTTATCCTCTTGCGGCTATAACAAAAGATCAAAGAGTCTTTGTTAAGAAACCAAACATCATAGATACTAGCCTTGTCTCTCGTCAATTTTCAGACATCATCATGCGAGCAACTAATATGAGATATTGGTATTGGTCAGATGAGATAGGTGGTATGAAGTTGGGAGGCGAGTGGATAGAAATTCTAGATGCGGGTTCAGTAAAAATGTTTAATAAACAAAACCCTTTCAAATTGTATGAGTACTAAAACAACTTACATCGATGCATCCAAGAAGAGAGCAGTAAGAGAATTCTTATTCTCCTTCTTCAATGAGGATGGTATCGTAGGGCTAGCAGGGCCTGACATCTACGAATATATTCGTTGGTGTAAAGAAAAGAAGATTACTAACATAGAGCTGTGGGAAAACGACGGCGCTGTAATGTTGAATCAATTATCTAAACTTAAGGATGATTTATCTGCCAACTATAAGTTTGGTGATATCATTAACGCGGAGTCTAAAGAAGACTGTGTGTATGATTTAGATTATTGTAAGACTATACGCACAATGTATGACCACATCAGGAAGTTTAAGACTGAAAAGTTCGTTATGACTTTCGCTACTAGGAAGGTAGGCAACTTAAAAACTATCGATCTATTCTTTAAAGGAAGAAAAGAAAAGGTAGAAAAAATGATCGAAAAGGATTCTCCCATCCATCATTATGTTATTAAGACAGTCTTCGGTAAGTATTTGGTGTGTCCTTACTTTGACACAACACCAATGATTTCAATTGCAAAAATCTAAAATAAAAACAAATGGCAAAAAGAAAAACAATCACATTCTATACTCAGAGAGAAATAGATGTAATCGAAAGAGTAGTTAAAAATGGTAAACGAGATGGTGATAACATCGAGTTATTATCTAAGAGACTTAAGCGACCGCTATCAGGTATGGTTGCTAAGTACGGAGAAGTAAAGAAGAGACTAGGCTTGAAGAGAGCTTACAAGAAAGAAGGAGAGAAACCTCTTAACAAGAAGAGCGTAGAGTTTCCAACAGATGTAACATTAGAGTTCGCTGCTAAGCGTATCATGTTACAAGAAGGTCGTCTTATTGTTTACTTTAAATAAAAACACATGAAGCACATCATGATTGAGAATAAGGGAGAGCTAGATGTGAGCTCTCTTATTCTCTTAGGAGCATCTACCAAAAGGTCAGATGATTCCAAGATTGGCTTCTTTGGTTCTGGAAACAAGTATGCGATAGCCACACTCATTAGAATGGGTGTAGGCTTTCGTATCTTTTCTGGTGACAAAGAAATCAAGATAGCCACATCAGGTATTAACTTCAGAGGACAAACCTTTGAACAGATTCACATTGATGGACAACCAACATCTCTGACAACAGACATGGGTCCGCAGTGGGAAGAATGGATGGCCCTTCGTGAATGGGTATCCAATAGCTTGGACGAAGGTCAAAGCAATATCGTTACTGAGACTGAGAACGTATCAGGTAAGGACGGTTACACTAGATTCTTTATCGAACATGCATCAGGTATTAGATTGGTGATTGACAATTGGAATGAGTACTTTACTTTCGATCGTGAAGATGTTAAGTATGAGAATGAATTCGGTAGGCTTTATCCTCAGACTAATATCGATGAGACAATGGTATTGTTCCGTAAAGGTATTAGAGTTTACAAATCAGAAGGTACAACATCTTTGTATCAATATGATTTGAATGGCTTTGGCATCAACGAAAGTCGTATCATTGATAACTTATATTCTGCTGGGTGTAGAATGATAGAGTATCTAAACAAGACAACTGACATTGTTATTCTTCGTAATGTACTTAGGAATGCTTTTGTAGGTAATTACTTTGAGGGTAGACTATCTTGGAAATGGGGTGTAGATAAATTATCTCAGCATTGGAGAACAGCTATTGATAATCATATCATAGTAGTAGAAAGTGTATCTGGTTACTTTGAAGACTTAATACGAAGTAAGGATCATTATCTAGTTAACGCTGAGATGGCATTCCAAATCAAGCATTCGTTCCCTGATGTACAAGTATATGGTATCAATGATGAAGGTGCGCAGCTTGCTCATAAGAAAGTAGAACCAACTAAGAAGATGGAGTTCTTACTTAAAGAATGCTTAACATTCTTAGAAGAGACTGAGTATAACTTAGCTGACCCAATTGAGTTTGTAGAGTTTGATAGAACAGATGTGCTAGGTCAAGCTGAGCGTGGTAAGATATTGTTATCTCCTAAGTTGTTTGAGTTAGGTAAGAAAGAGATAGTAAGGACTATTGTAGAGGAGCAAGAGCATCTACGCAGCGGCTTCAAAGATTGTAGCAGAGCATTCCAGAATCATTGGATAAACTTATTCATCTCTGAGAAGGAAGAAAGATTCGGTCACTTTTTATAATCATTAAATAAAATCAAATGGAAAAGATTTCAATTTACAAACTAATCGATGAAGATGATCTAGTATCAGATGATCAGTACTACACTTTAAAAGGTCTAAGAGACTATGTAATAAATAAAGTGTATGAAATATGGGAAGAGTTCAATGACGAACGACCTTTCACTAAAGAAGAACTTAAAGATGATGAAAATTTATTTAAGTATCTTGAAGAAAAAGGATTCTACATTGAAACCATATTAAAAGTAACTACTGATGATTTTAATTTATAAACAATAAAACAAAACAAAATGGGTTCACCATTAATGCACGCCCGATCCTCAGCGAGGAAGTATGGCGGCGACTTCAATGATTACATTGCGATTCACAAATGGTTTGATTCAACCAAGGGACACTTGGCAAACTTCAGACACAGATGTATCTTACACAATTCATTCGGTATGTTATTAGCTGAACAAGTGTTCGGTGATTATGTAACTAACTCAGAAGGTAAGATGGTTGAGGTAAGACAGATTGCTTACGATCATATCTATGAGGACTGCGGTAAAGTCCCGACCATAGAAGATTGGTTACAGAATCTACAACCACAACCATGGATGATGAAAGCTGATGAGACTCGTAAGAGAAAGGTAGAACTAGATTTAGAAACCATTAAACAATAATATCATGGAAGAAAAACAAACACTCAAACAGTGGCTTGATGATTTAGAATCAAAAGGTCACGAAGTCAAAGTCACTTGGGAAGGTGGTAATGATGACGGATCATTCAACGCTTATGTAGATGATAAAGAAATAGATACAGATGGGAAGACTTACGGAGCTATACTAATTGACATCGTAGCTGATGCAATTGCTTATGGTAGCTTTGCGGGAGACTACTCTACTAACGGAGAATTATTATATTCAGAAGGAGAGCTATCAGGTACTGATAACTATTCATGTTCAGAATCAGCTTGTCTAGAAATAGAACAAAAAGATTATATTAGAATATCGATTCCTGAATATCTTTGGTTTGATACAATTAATATCAGCACTGAAGGTTATCATGAAGATGAAGGTATATCAGTATCAGTAGAATTTAATATTACTAATGGTCCTGTAGTAGACGAACACAATTCTTTAGAAGAAGAGTTATCTGAGAAGTTAAGAAAAACTATATCTAAACGTTTGGAAAATGTTAAAGAACAAGTCAACTATGTATCCTGCGATTGGAACTTCAAATTCGATGACGCTAAAGTTATAAATGGTAAGAGAGTATTCTTTATCGAAGAGATAGATTATAACTATGAGTGCGGAGAAGATAAAGATATATGTATAGAAATAACTGATGATGCTGAAGAAATAGCAATCTATAGGAAGAAAGTAGAGGAAGAACGTTGGAATTCATACAGGAATAGTATAACTGCAGATATTAAAAACAATTCATAAACAATAAAAAAAACAAACATGAAACAGTTTGATTTCAAAACTGCCTCATACTCCGTATCGGGTATAGGCAATCTGACAATGTCTGATGCTATGAAGTTATGGAAGACTAGGTTTCCATCCTTCGAGCATTTCAGAAAGGCTGTCATCAAAGTAGATGCACTTAAAGACTTCGGTGCATTCGTAGAAGAGATGTGGGATAGCATTGTGCCTATCACAATCCAAGAAGCATTCTCTGAAAGAAACGCAGAGCGTCGTAGAGTCTATTTCGATTGTATCGGAGTAGAGAAGATTTTCAAGAATCTTAATCCTAAGAGCTTAGACAAGCAGGTTATTAAGAAGAAGCGTCACAGATGGGATGAGAAGAATGAACCATGGACTCACGAGTTCGAAGATGAGTATGAGTTATTCTCTATCGATCCTAAGGAGTTGTACGCAACGTCTGACTTATCTGATTGGCAGAAGCAACGCCAAGCTACTAAGTATGTAGCTGTAAGATGTAAGTGTACATCTACTCAGCGTGAGTATTGGATTTATGTTCCTGAGGAAGAAGCTATCTGTAATGGAGCTAGAGTATGGGATGATGATAAGAAGAAGAGATACGATGCTATCAAAGCTATCGCATGGACTATTCGTATCGACATCACTAACCCAGAGCGCGTCTATCGTCAAGGTGATATCATCGTAGCTATGGAGTCTGTAGATTCTAAGAAGGTTACTCCGTATCATTTAAACAAAGAGCAATACTTATCTCTTGTTTATTCAGAGACCTAATCGTACATTTGGTATCTCTATTTATATATACATCGTTGTTAACAAAAGCCGGGGACAGGGGTTTAATTCTGAACACAATCAGTTATGGCAAAGAGCACTAACAAAACAAACAAAGCTAAGCGTCTATGCTTAGGAGAAGGTGAGCACGTATCAGCAACAACTGGTCAGCTTATCAAACACGTATTAGATAGTAAATCTAATATCGAGTACTCACGTACAGATGACAGCATCACTTTCATGTTAGAAGACATGGGTATCTTAACTCATGATGAGCATGATCGTATGGTGTTCCACAAAGGTACGTATCATTCGTACAATCAAGTGGAGTTCAATCCATTAGATCAATCGATTGGTCGTGTATTTGACTAGTAGTTTAAAGGGCGGGATAACATCCCGCTCTTTTTTATCTCTGTGTTTCGGAAAAAATCGCGTTTGTGGGTAAATAATACTCACATATGTGAATAACATTTCGTAAATTTGAATTGGAAACTTTTAAATCGTAAAGCATGGCAAACGTTTACATCAAGTCTAAGAAGATTTCTTACACTAAGAAAACAATCAAGGGTATCGTAAAACTATCTGACAGGTCTACAACCAAGTTTGAAGTAGTCATAGGGGGTGAATGGAGTCAGTGGGGCAACTCAACTGATAACCTAAGCTTAACAGTCCCTTTGATGGAGAAGCTACAACAAGGGGGTATTTATGATTAAAGTAAAACGTATGGATACAGTATTCGTGGTATACAAGAAGTTCTATGAGAAGGAGCCTTGCCAACAAAGGAGAGGTCTTCGCCAGATGATAAGCTGGTGTATCAAAGAATACATTAAATCCTATAACAGAAAACCGGAGGTCAATGTCTTACCTTAAATTCTTATTCTTCTTTACCATAGCATGTGTAGTATTGTATATACTAGCAGCAATACAAACGGTAGAAGAATATATCACATTAAAAATCAATAGGTTATGTACGTACATGAAGAAGAAAGAATCGGGGATCACCTGATTCAAATAGTCCAGGATGAAAACCCGGACACCCCAAGAACATGGGACAACTTAGGCATCATGGTGTGTTCTCATAAAAGAGACAGCTATGGTGACAAACACAATTTCAATTTCAGCAATTACGAATCATGGCAAGAGATGGAGAAAGACATCATGGATAACTATGATGGTCATACT
>Ga0181356_1000987_pt1 | contig 12484 bp, 8 predicted proteins | sample Fa13VDMM110SN_FD_130104 | JGI IMG/M metagenome (GOLD analysis project Ga0181356, IMG submission 130104) | Freshwater viral communities from Lake Michigan, USA - Fa13.VD.MM110.S.N | ecosystem: Environmental > Aquatic > Freshwater > Lake | place: USA: Michigan | collected 2013-09-24 | reverse complement strand
ATATAATATATTATTATATATATATAATGAGTTATTTTTCAGGAATTGACCAAAGAGTAAGACAACAAACATTTTTTAATAATTCTTCAACAATAACACAACCCCTAACACAAACCGCAACAGAATTATTAGCAAATTTACAATATGTTCAAAATTATGTAGGGAGTCAAATAACAAGTTTTTTAACTATAAATAATCCTACTTTTACAGGTAATTTATCAACTGTTTCAGGAACAGCAAATTTACCAACAAGTAATTTAACAAATACTAATATTACAAATGCTAATATTACAACTGCTAATATAACAACACAAGGAGCAACACAATTTTCATCAAATCCAACAATTAATATTAATTCTCAAAATTATCCTGTTCAATTTAGAGTTGTAGGAGAAATAAAAATGTTAATGCCTACTACTGCTACTTATTCACCACCCAATTTTTTATTATGTGATGGTTCTTCATATTCTACCACTACTTACCCTTTATTATTTAGTGCTATTGGATACGCTTATGGTGGTTCTTCTGGTTCTTTTAATGTTCCTAATTTTGTTTCTCGTTTTCCAATTGGTGGTAATGGTTCAGTTTCAGGTGTTTCATCATCTAATTATGCTACTGGAAATGGTGGCGAAGGTTTAGTTAATACACAATTAATAACATATAATTTCGGAAATTATTTACAAAATTACACTGCTTTATTATTAGAAGTTCCAACACATTCACATAATACAGCATTCACAAATAGTGCTGATTCTACTATTACACCTGTCGGTGTTCAACAATATTTATATAATGATACTGGTTATACTGGAATAAATACATTAACAACTGGAACAGGAATACAAACAACTGACCCAATTTCTGGTGATGCTGGTGTAAATGTAACCCCTTCATATATTTCTTGTAATTTCTGGATTTGTTATCAATAAAAAATATTTAAATAAACTATAAATTATAAATAATATAAAAATTATAAAAAAAATATATTATATATATATATATATATAATGTCTGTCGCAACTTTAGAAAATGGTAATTTAACATTAGGAAATTTAACTATTAATAATTCACAATATGCTGAAGCATCTGGATATGTTCCCGCCCAAACTGTTTTTTCTTCATCTGTAAATTCAGTCGCTGTAAGTGTTCCTTCTATTACTTCCCCAACTATTACCGCAACAACTGTTTTTTTATCAGGTAATGGAGCAACCAATCCACCAAATCTATCATCAGGAACAAGTAATAATGTAATTATTTCATCTCCTAATAATTCTGGATTAGAATTAAATACTCTCGCTGGTTCAGTTATTTTATCTGCTGGTTCATCAGGGTTATCTATTAATGAAGCAATTCTATTAAACAACTCTGGAACAACTAACGCACCAAATATTTCATCAAATTCAACTAATGATTTTATTGTTTCTTGTCCTAATGGTTCTGGTATAGAAATAAATACTCCTCTTCTTTCAATTTCTTTGTTAAATAATAATTTAGGTTTATCTCTTGACCAACCACTTTATTTAAACAACTCTGGAACAACTAACGCACCAAATCTTTCATCAAATTCAACTAATAATTTAGTTCTTTCTTGTCCTAATAGTGCTGGTCTAACAATAAGCACCCCACAAGGAAATGGAACATTAAGTGTAAATTCATCTAGTCAATTATTGTGGAACGGTGTAGTAATTTCTTAAATAAATATATAAATTAATTTAAAATTAAAAAAAACTATTTAAAAAAAAATATCTATATTATATTATATAATGGAAAATATTAATTTACAAGAATTAAAATTAGGTTATGAAAAATATTTAAAGATAAAACAAAGAACTAATGAATGTTCTAAAAAATGGATTAAAGAACATAAGGAAAACGCCAGAAAAAATAATAAGACTTATTATGATAAGATAAAATCAGAACAACCAGAAAAATATAATGAAATGTTAAAAAAAAAAGCGGAACAGAAACGTGTAAGAGATGAAAAAAGAACTAAAGAAGAAAATGAATTACACCCCGCTTTAGTTAAATTATATGGAATTTAAAAATAAAAAACATATAGAAATATTAATTTTATAAAAAAACATATAGAAATATTTAAAATTTAAAAAAATATATAGAATATTTTTTTAAATAATTAAAAATTAAAAAAACTATTTAAAAATAAAATCTTATTATATATTATATATAATATGGAATTTTACAAAATACAAAAATATTATTCAATTACAGATTTGAATGCCGAAAAAATCAAAGAGTCTCTAAACCTTGATGAAATTGTTGAAAAACTAGCAACTGATAATAATTATAATGAAAGATTGTATAATGGACAACAATATAAATTTTATTTAGATATTGAAGTAGAAAATTTAAAAATTGAAACAGTTCAAAAAGCATTGTTAGATTTTTTCAATAATCATCTAAAATTAAAATTAGTTGTAAAAGATATAAAATATACATTCAATGATTTTAAATTTAAAAAAGGAATTAAAGAAGAATCATATCATATTACAATTCCTAAATATTATAGCGAACAAGAAGTTTTAAAACAAGTAGCAGAAGAAATAACAAAAATATATGGTTTTAAATGCGACCCTTCTGTATATAGTCATAAAAGATGGTTTAGATTACCAAATCAATCAGGAGAAGCAAAAGATTTTAAAACTGGAGAATTAGAAAAAAAACATTCTCATATTATTCAAAATGGAAAAATAAAAGATTTCATTTTACAATATGTAGATAAAACAAATTCAGTAAATCTAAAAAAAGCATTATTTGAATATAAACCAAAAGAGGAGGTAAAAGAAAAAGTAAAAAAAACAAAAAAACAAGTTGATATTATTACTACAACATCAGAACCATCAGATATTGAAGATTTAGACATATTATTGAATGGATTAACAAGTGAATTTATAGATGTATATATTAATTGGATTAGATTGGGTCAATTATTATTTAATATTGGTTCAACAGTTGAAAAATATATTGAAATTTCTAAAAAAGGTAAAAAATATGAAGATGGAGCATGTGAAATAAAATGGTCAAGTTTTAAAAAAAAATCATCAACAATAAAGTCGTTATGGTTTTGGGTTAAATCTTGTAATATTGATTATTTCAATTCACTAATAACACAAAACAAAATAAAAGAAGAAATACAAAAATTTGATAAAAACATTACTATCAAAGTAGATAAAAAATATTTAACTGAAAAAGATGAAAATGATAATTTAGTTATTGATAAAGATTTAGTTCAATATTTTGATGATTTACTTATAAATAATAAATATAAATCAATAAATATTAAATCACCTTATGGAAGTAGTAAAACACAACTAATACACAAAGTAATTGAACAATATAATCCAGAAAAGGTTTTATGGTTATCTTTTAGAAAAACATTAAGTGATGACATCCATAAAAATTTTAAAGATTTACATTTTGAAGATTATAGAAACGGAAAATTAGATAGTAAAAGATTAATTATTCAATTAGAAAGTTTATTAAAATTAGAAGAATTAGAAGAAACAGAAGAAGATGAAAATGGAGAATGTTATAATATTATTCATAAATATGATTTAATCATGTTAGATGAAATAGAAAGTTTATTAAATCAATTCAATAGTGAATCAACTTTTTCAGGAAAATCAAGAAGAACATTTGAATATTTAGAACAACTACTAAAAAAAAGTGATAATATTATTAGTTTAGATGGTGATTTAGGACATAGAAGTTTTAATTTTTTGAAACATTTTGAAAGATGTTTAAATATTGAAAACTTAAATAAAAGAAATGATAAAACTTTATATTTTACAGAAGAAATAAATGAATATGATGATGAAATATTTGAATTATTAACAGACAAAAAAAAAATAGCAATAGCAAGTATGACATCACAAAAAGCAGATTATTATTATAATTGGGTAAAAGAAAAATTCCCTAATTTGAAAGTTGGTATTTATACAGGTTCTGATAATAGTAATAGAAAAGATTTAAAAAATGTAAATGAAGAATGGATTAAAAAAGATGTAGTTATTTATAGTCCAACAATTACAGCGGGTGTTTCTTTTGATGTAGAAAATCATTTTTATAAAATATTTGGTGTTATTAGTTGTGGTAGTTGTTGTCAAAGAGATTTTTTACAAATGTTAGCAAGAATTAGAAACCCTATTGAAAATAAAATAACAGTTTTAAATGATGGTATTAAAGGAAGTTTAAAATGTTTTTTTAATTTTGATGAAGTAAAACAATCATTAATTGATACACGAAAATTAAAAGTAATATATAAAGATGGAAAAAGTAAAATGGATTTAGATTTAAATATTTATGATATTAATTCAATATTTAATGATGTAGAAAAATTAAATAAAATTGAACCTTTATTTTTAGAATATTTGTATAAAATAGCATCTGATAAAGGTTATAAATTAGAATTTTCAGAATATGAACAACTAACAGATAATGAAAAAGATATTATTATAAAACATAAAGTTGATATAAGTATTAGAATTAAAGAATCATTTAAATCTCAACTTGAATATCAATTATTACAATTAGTAAATGAAGAAGAACCAACAAAAGAAACACAAAAAATAATTAAAAACATGACAAAAGAAATTAAAGAAAATAAAAAAGTAAAGAAAAATATATTATCAAGACAATTAAGTCAAATATATGATTATCATATTAAACCACAAAAAGATGATGTAATGAATCAAGAAAGAAAAGAATTATTAAAAAAAATAGATTCAAAGAAAGATAAAATTATAAAAGCAGAAACAATAGGTTCTATTGAATTAGAAAATTTATTAAGAAAACAAAATAAACAAGAAGAAAACAATGATGAACATTTTAAAATAAATAGAAGTGTATTATCAAAACAAATAGGTTTAATTTTAGAAAATGGAAAACCAGAAAGTGAAAAATTAATAGAATATTATTATAATTGTCCTTCATCAATAAAAAATTTCAGTTCATTAATTGATGAAGATAATATTAAAGAAGTTGATGATACTTTTACAGAAAATAAAAGAAAACAAGTATTTTTAATAAAAGAATTTTTACGGGATATTGGAATTAAAAGTCTTTATGAAACTAAAACATATTCATATAATGAATTTACAAAAATATTACAAGACAAAAATATTTTTAAAAAAGAAAATCAAATTGTATTTCATACAGGTAAAAAAGCATTTACAATGACATCAGTAAAAGAAAAATATATTAATACACTTTTGAAAAATTATAAACTAACTTTTAAAATTAGTTATAATGGACAGAAAACAGAAAAAAATAAAATTTATACTTTTAGTAGATTACATCATATTGAAGAAATTATTTATTACAAAAAAGAAAACAAACATATTAAAGACAAAGATAATTTAGTTGAAAAACCAGAAGTTTTATTATTTCAAGATTTTTTTGTTAAAAAAGAAGAAAGAGTTCAACCAGATTTTAGTGAATATTTATTTGGAAATAATCCATTAGATGAAGGTGTTAATTTTAGTGATTAAATTATTTAATTTTTTATTATAATATTTATATAATATAGTTATATTATATATATATGTCTAGTTGGATAGAAACATTTGATGCTGTGTTTTGGATAACAATTTCATCTCTCATTTGTGGTTCATTTGGTTTAGTTGTGCGTTATTGTTTAAAATCAAAATGCGATAATATAAATATTTGTTGTGGTTTAATAAATGTTCATAGAGATGTAAAATTGGAAGTAGAACAAGAATTAAAAGAAATGGAATTAGGAATTAAAGAAGATGAAGCCAAATAAAATTAACATTATTTTTTTATTTTTTTTACGGGATTTTTTTATCCTTTTTGTTATAATAGAAAACCAAAAAAATCCCGTAAAAAAAATATAATGATAATTTTTTTGTATTGTTATTATATATGCCTATACCGATAGATAAAGATTTATACAATAAAGTAAAAGAGATAGCGGACAATGTTTATAAAAAACCCTCAGCGTATAAAAGTATGTATATACAAAAATTATATAAAAAGTATGGCGGGGAATATGAAGAGGATGGTGAAGAACGTAAATTATCAAGATGGATGAATGAGGAATGGCGAGATATTGGTAATAAAGAATATCCTGTTTATCGTCCTACAAAAAAAATATCATCAGATACTCCTTTATTAGTTTCTGAAATTGATAAAAAAGATTTACAAAAAAAAATAAAATTAAAACAACAAATTAAAGGTAGTGAGAATTTACCAAAATTCAAAGCCAAAAAATAAGCATTCTTTTTTTTTAATTTTACGGGATTTTTTTGGATTTCTATTATAACAATTTGGACAAAAAAATCCCGTAAAAAAATCTATATTATATATTATATATTAAATGAAAGGTTTTTATTTTGGTTTTTCATTATGTCTTTTACAAACATTATATTATGATTATAAAAGGAATTTAAAACAAAAAGAATTTGATAAAAAAATGCTAAATAAATTAAAAAAAATAGAAAAAAAATATCTAATATAAATATATAATATAATATAATGGTATTTGTATATCAATTGAAATTTATAATTGAAAAATGGTTAGAAGAAAACCCAGATAAAATAATTAAAGGATGGAAAAGTGCGAGTAAAGATAAATTATTGGATATATTAAAAAATAATAAAATAAGTATGTCAAATTATAATGTTCCACAAAAAAATCCAAATCCACCACCAAAAGCAGTTGGAGATGTTTTAAAAAAATATGGTAAAAAGAAAAATACGCCAGAACAACAACACGCCACATTATTAAATATAGAAAATCAAAAAAATCCATTACAAGCATTACAAAAATATACAAATAAAGAAGGAAAACAAGAATATATAACATTAGAAAAACATCAAAAAGATTTAATTAAACAATTTGTTTATTCAAATTTAAGAGGTGTTGTAGCATTTCACGGAGTGGGAAGCGGTAAAACATTAACAGCAGTTGTAGCATCATATTTATATTTAAAAATGTATCCAAATAATAAAGTAATTGTAATAAGTCCATCAGCATTATTATTTAATTTTATAAATGGAATGGTTCAATTTGGTCTAGATATTGGAGATAGTAGATATAGTTATTATACTTATGATAAATATATTAGAAAACCACAACTAGCAAAAGATAGTTTATTAATTATTGATGAAGCACATAATTTTAGAACTGAAATTATAACACATCAAAATGAAAATGAAGAAACAGGTGATATAGAAATAGATATAACATCAAATAAAAGAGGTTATAAAATAATGGAATATGGAAGTAAAAACGCTCATAAAGTATTATTATTAACAGGAACGGCATTTGTAAATTCATTATATGATATTGAAAATTTATTATCCATGGTTGATAATAGACCACCAGTAAAAAGAGAAGATTTTGAAAAAGTAATTACAAATGCTGATAATATACAAGATTATTTTAATTATAAAATTTCATATTATAAAACATCACCAACAAGTATTTATTTCCCTAAAATGAATGAAGCACACAAACAAATCATTCCAATTTATATGACTGACGAAGAAGAAGCACAATATAATGAAATTAAACAAATAGGAAAACCAGACGCAGAAAGCACTAAACCAAATATGTTTTATAATGCTGAATTATACGCAAATAATATGATTGGTGAAGGAGATAATCCAAAAATTAAATGGGTTATTAATAAAATAAAATCAGAACCAAAACAGAAATTTATTGTTTATTCTACATTATATAGTTCAGGTATAAAACTTATTTTAAAAGATTTAGATAAAGCAGATATTAAATATACAACTATTACAGGGAAACAATCATCATCAAGTAAAGAAGAAAATAAAAAATATTTTAATGGTTATAATTTTGGTAATGATAATTTTTTTAATATGGCGGATGTAGATGAAAAAAATAAAAAATATATAAATGATAAATATCGTGTTTTAGTAATTACAAAAGCAGGAGCGGAAGGAGTAGATACAATAAATTGTCAAAATGTAATTTTATTAAATTCATTATGGAATGATGCGACAAGTGAGCAAATTATAGCAAGAGCAATAAGATTTAAATCTCATTTTGGATTACCAGAAAAAGAAAGATTTGTAAATGTATATCGTTTATTACTTGCTAAAAAATCAAATAAAGAAATTGTTGATATTTTAATAAATCCAGATTTTAAGAAATTTTGTGATTTAAAAAATCAAATGAAAGAAGAAACTAAAAAGAATTTAGAATTAATGAGAGCAGAAGAAGGAACATATAAACCAACTGTAAAAGAATTAAAAGAACTAAAAAATGAAAAAGGAGAACCATATATACCAGAAAAAACAGAATTTAAAGATGGAAAAAAAAATACAAAAATTCAAATAAGTCCTGATGGTTGGAGTCAATATAAAACAAAAACAACAGATAAAGAACGTGAAACATGGAGAATAAAAATGTATAGTGAATGGTTTGGTAAATTTGGAAAAGAAAAAAAAGAAAAAAACCCATTAAGAACAGGATTATATACATCAACCGCTGATATTTTAATGTATGTAATGGCGAAAGCAAAAACCGAAAATATAGATGATTTCTGTAAATTATTAGGAAATGATATATCTTTATTTGAAAAATATCAAAGTGCTATTTTACCATATGTAATGATGTTAGAAAAACGATTAAAACAAAATAATCCAGATGCGGAAATATCAGAAGAAGATATAGCAAAAATATATGCTAAATTATTCAGAAAAGTAGAACAAACAATATTAGATACAAATTATGTTCCAATACCAAAAACTGATAGAAGTAAAGAAGAAAAATTACAAGAATTTTTTACAAATCTTACACTAGCAAAATATATAATAGATAAATCAACAATTACAACTAATAATAATAAAATAGCAGTATTAGAACCAACCGCAGGAGATGGAGCATTGATAAGACCAATTTTAGAATTAAAAAAAGATGCTACAATTGATATGATTGAATTAAATAGATTAAATAGAGAAAGATTAAAAGAATTATCAAATGGACAACCAGCATTATTTTTACAGGTTGAACCAAATTTTTTAAAATATCAAAAATCTACAAGATATGATTATATTTTTATGAATCCACCATTTCATTTAAGAAAAAATGAAAATGCGGGATTATTAAAAGATGTTTGGGATTTTGATTTTGTTAAAAGAGCATTTGCTTTTTTAAAAGTTGGTGGTGAATTAATCGCTATTACATCGCAACATTATAAATCAGAAACTGATATGGTTAATTGGTATGATGATACAGAAAATAAAAATGTAGTTATTGAAATAAAAAATAAAGAAAAATTCGCATCATCTACAGGAAAAAAAGCAAGTCTTAATATAGCAGTTATTAAAATAATTAAAACAGGAACAGAAGAAGATGATGATATTTTAAATATTAATTTTTATAATAATCCTAAACCAGATTTAGGAAAAAAAATATTAGAAAATGATGTTCCAATAATAGATGTTATTAAACCAAAAGAACCAGAAAAAGAAGAATTAATAGAAAATAAAGAATTAATAGAAAAATCTAAAAAGAAACCATATATAATTATAGAAGATGAACCTTTAAATTTACCAACAGAAAAAAAATTAATAACAGATGAACAATTTGAAAATGCGGAAGAAAAAATAAAAAATGAAATAAAGAAATTCTGGGAAATAGGGAGAAAATTAAGAGCAGTATCTTATAGTGCTAGTGGATTTACTCAAACATTAGGTTATATATCATTATTATTAAAATATGAACGGAAATGTGCGATTATTTCTACTGATATCCAAGCATTACAAATAATGAATCAATTTAATAGTAATTTTAATAAAAAATTTTTTAATAACGCAAAAACATTAGCGGATGATTTACTAGATTGTATAAATAGAAAAGATGAATTAATAGCAATTCCACTAACTTTATTTTTTCATCAAGATAAAAAAACAACTCATGCAAATATGTTATTATATAGACCTTTTAAAAAAACTATAGAAAGATTTGAACCACATGGAAAGGCAACATATGTATTTTTAAATGATTATAAATCAAATGTTGTATTTGATAAAGTTTTAAAAGAAATGTTTGAAGTAAAAATGAAACGATATTTAAAACAATATACACCAAAATATATTAATCCTGAAGAAGTTTGTCCAGATAATGAAGGTTTTCAGAGTTATGAATCATATTATAACAATGAAAATTTTGAAGGTTTAACACCAGAAGAACAAGCACAAGAAGGTGCTGGTTTTTGTGGTATGTGGTCATTATTTATGTTAGAACTCGCTTTTTTAAATCCTACAAAAACATCAAATGAAATATTAAACATAGCATACAAGATTTTAAAATCACAACCAAAAACAAGATATTTAAAAAATGTTATAAGAGGTTATGTAATTGAGATTGAAAAATTATTAAATAGTTATATTAATAAAATAGATAAAGCACAAAGTTTCAATTTTGCTAGTGAAATTGAAGAAAAAAAAATAGATAATGATAAAAAATTTTATTCAAGAAATTTAAATTTAGTTCAAAATGAATTATTACATTTATTAGTTAGTTGGAATAGTAAAAGTTCATTAATACCTAAACTAAAAGAAAAAATAGATATAAGAGATTTCTTAAAAACTAAATCAATTATTGAAATTAATGATATGCTTACAGCATTAACGAATACACGAGTGAAAAATCCTAAATCAATTAAACAAATAATAGAAACTATTATTTATAATGTTTCAGAGAAAAATTATCCAAAATTAACTAATGAAAGTATAATGAATTATTTTAAAAATAATATAACCGTATAATATAAGGTTATGGAATAAAAAAGATAATATGATTACAATATTTTAATCATATTAACTTTTTAATCAAATGAAACTATTAATGATGTATCACGACATGTTTCAATTTTTACAATAGATTTTAATTTATTAGGTGATGTAATATATAATCTTTTCTTTTTATTTCTTTGTTCTCTTGACTTCTCTAATAATTCTTGTCTATGTTTTGGATAATAAACATTATTATAATATTCTTTTGCTCTTGTATTATATCTATCTTTATTTTTAATATATCTTAACATTTGTTTTGATTTTTCTGAATCCATATTATATATAATTATATAATATATTTTATTTTTTAAATAATTTTATATATTAAATATCTAATTTAGATATTATAATTAAGATATCTATTATTTAGATATATTTTAGATATTAATTAGATAATATAATGTAAATATTTATAAATATTTACTGATACATATCTATTATATATCTATTTTTATATATTTCATTGTAAATATCTAATTAAATATCTATTTTTAGATAATTAAATGACTTATATATAATATAGAATATTAAAAAGTCTAAATAAAAATCAAATTAATTATAAAAAAATATAATATATTAATATATATATATAATGATGAATGAATCTCCCGAAGTTTTCTATTTAGATGTTCAAGTTTCTAATATTAATAGTGATAGCAATTTAACAACTACATTAGCAGAATATAATCAATCTCGTTTATTACCTTATTTATTTAATCCTGATAAATATTATGGTTCTATTGTTCAATTTAATTTAACAAATACTGACGCTCCTATATTAAATGTTCCTATTGTTCCAAATCAAGGAAACATTAATACATCTATTTATCAAGTTTATTTAAAATATAGTAATTCTACTGTTGCTTCAAATGTTGTTTTTATACCACAAAATAAAATAGCACCATTACCACCTCCACCAAATCAAACATCAGATGGACTACAAGATAATCAATTTTTTTATTATTCAATATATAATTATTCTTATTTTGCTTTTCTTGTAAATAATGCTCTTTCAACAGCATGGACACAATTAAGAGTATTATATCCAGCATTACCAGATGAACCAGCACCATATATTAAATTTGACCCAATAACTAATTTATTTTCAATATATTCACCTAATAATGTATTTAATCAAGATTTCGCTTCACCTGTAGTAATTTATTTTAACGGAGCATTATATACATTATTTTCTTATTTTCCATCTTATACAGTTGATTTAAATGGTTTAGCAGTTCAAGAAATTGTAATAAATACTAATAATTCAGTTGTTGATTCTTCAGGAATTAATATATTAACACAAGAAGCATCATCAATTAGTTTATTTAGTCAAATAATAAGTATATGTATTACATCACAGTTTTTACCAGTTATAAGAAGTCAAATTTTTAATCCAACATTATATTATGGTAATGTTAAAGAACCATTTAATAATAATACACAAACACAAAATATCTTATTAGAATATAGTTTGCCTGATAATATTTACTCTAAAAATATTGTTTATAATCCTACTGCTCAATATCGTGTATTTGAATTAACTGGTGAAAATCCATTGTTTAATTTAGATTTTAAATTTTGGTATAGAACAGTTTTCGGAAATTTAGAACCGGTATATTTAAATTCCGGCACTTATTTATCTTTAAAAATAGGTTTCTTTAGAAAAGATTAT
>Ga0181356_1000986_pt1 | contig 12492 bp, 15 predicted proteins | sample Fa13VDMM110SN_FD_130104 | JGI IMG/M metagenome (GOLD analysis project Ga0181356, IMG submission 130104) | Freshwater viral communities from Lake Michigan, USA - Fa13.VD.MM110.S.N | ecosystem: Environmental > Aquatic > Freshwater > Lake | place: USA: Michigan | collected 2013-09-24 | reverse complement strand
TTATGGAAAAATATTGTTGATTCCGCCACAAAAACAGCGGAACCGGGACTTCTAATGTGGGGTAATATTGAGAAGTTTCTTCCAGCAGAATCATATAAAGACGTAGGATTTAAGACAATTACAACCAACCCTTGTGGAGAAATTCCTCTTTCTGCTTATGATTCTTGTCGTCTTATCTCTGTTAATTTAAAATCATTTGTTAAGAATCCATTCGAAGATAGTGCAATGTTTGATTATGAAGAATTTGGTCTTGCTGTTCACCGTGCTATGCGTCTATCTGATGATCTGGTGGAACTTGAACTTGAAAAGCTTGCTTTAATTCTTGAAAAAGCAGATATGCCAGATGAAAAAGAATTATGGCAAAAACTCTATGATGCTTGTAAGAATGGTCGTAGAACTGGACTTGGAACACATGGACTTGCGGACGCACTTGCTTGTTTGAAACTTCCATACGATTCAAAAGAAGCATTGGTTGTTATTGACCAAATCTATACAACTCTCAAAGAAAATGCTTATAATGAATCTTGTATTCTTGCAGAAGAACGTGGTGCATTTCCAGTATTTGATTGGGAAAAGGAAAAAAACAACGAATATATCAAATCTCTTCCTTTGTATCTCCGTGAATTGATTAGAACAAAAGGACGTAGAAATATTAGTATTCTAACTAATGCTCCTACCGGCTCTGTTTCTATTATGTCTCAAACCTCTTCTGGTTTGGAGCCAGTATTTAGAAACTTCTATATCCGTCGTCGTAAACTTTCACATAATGAACAGGATCAAGTAGCAGCATTTATTGATACTGTTGGAGATAAATGGGCAGAATACAAAGTATACCACCAGAATGTAAGTCAATACCTGTCTCGATTCAAGACGGATACTGTCCCTTCATTCTTTACAGAATCAGATAAAATTGATTGGAGAAAACGTGTAGAGATTCAGTCAATAATCCAAAAACATATTGATCACTCTATTTCTTCTACGATTAACCTTCCAAAAGGGACAAGTCCAGAGGTGGTATCTGAACTTTACCAACTTGGTTGGAAACTTGGTCTGAAAGGTATTACTGTTTATGTAGATGGTTCCCGTGATGGTGTCCTTATTACAGAAACCAAGAAAGAAGAATTCCCACAACATAATGCTCCAAAACGCCCAACAACACTTCAAACCGATATTCATAATCTTACAATTAAAGGCGAGAAATGGACGATTCTTGTTGGTCTAATGGATGGTAAACCTTACGAAGTTCTTGGAGGAGCAAATAAACTTATTGACCTTCCAAAGAACGCAAAGAAAGGACAACTTCTAAAAGTATCAACTGGTAAAAACCAAGCTCGTTACGATTTGGTGGTTGATGATTTGACTGTTAAAGATGTATCCAAGTGCTTTGATAATCCAAATTACTCATCCTTCACAAGATTACTTTCCCTTTCACTTCGTCATGGTGCTCCAATCAATTATGTTGTAGAACAAATGCAGAAAGAGCAAGATTCAGATATGTCTTCATTTGCACGTTGCGTTGCAAGAGTTCTAAAGCAATATGTACCAGATGGTACAAAAGCTACTGGACAAAAAACTTGTGAAGGTTGTGGAACAACAAATTTAATTTACCAAGATGGGTGCGTGAGTTGCGGGGATCTTTGTGGATGGAGTAAATGCTCTTAATTTGCTGACTATATCTTGACAAATCCTCCTGATTGGTTATATATACTTTATAACCAATCAGGAGGATGATATGGAAAAGTGTAATCATCTAGTACCAAGAGCAGAACAAAATAAAAAATGCTCTCCTTTCGAACCAAATAGTAAAGTCCATTATTGGATTTCTTCTGGTAGAAAAGAGGTCGTTTTTGATGATCTTATGTCTGTTGATTTCTGTTGCAAATATTGCAATAAAAGATTAACAACCTTTATGTCAGTAGATGAATATTATTTAAACAAAAGATTTTTAGAGGATTAAAAATGTATTTTTTATCGCCACGAAATAGATACTTGCTTGTTGAGAACAAACAGGATACACTACCTGTACAAGAAAGATCGTTTGTTCTTCCAACCAATTATCGTGAAAAAGACGAGCCTTACAAAGTTATGCGAGTTATTGAGGATTCAAATTCCAAATATGAACCAGAATCTCTTATTTTAGTTCCTACAAATGTACTGGAGGAAATAGAGATTAATAATGAAAAGTTCTATTTAGTAACAGACAATTACATTATAGCAGTTGTAACCGAACAAATGGAGGGTTAAAAAGTGAACCTAAATGAGTTAAAGAAAGTTGTGCGTGGGGTAATTAAAGAATCTTCTCTTTCGAGAATATATCAGCATGTTGAGGAACATGATTGCGCTGTTATTACAGCATTTAGAAAGAATCCTTCTGAACATGGCAGTTGTGTACATGAAGAACCTTCAATTCATCAAAATCAAAATTTAAAACCTATTAATATTAATAAACTTAATAATCGTGATCTAAAAGCAACACTTCTTAAACTTGGTTATGGAGTTACTGCTGTTGATGGAACTTTCGTAGAAAATTTTAATACGCCAAAAGCAGTTGAGGTAAAAGAAGATTCATTACTTGTTGTAAATCTTGCTGATGATCCTTCCTTTTACGATCAAATCAAGAATCTTGGCAAGAAATATTGTCAAGATTCAGTTTTGATTGTGCCACAAGGCGGAAAAGATGTTAAGTTGTATGGTACAAACAATTCACAATTCCCTGGCCTTGAACAAGAAGTTTCTATCGGAAACTTTGTATATGGTAAAAGTGCCGAAATTATGACAAAAGTTAATAATCGTCCTATTAGCACTAATGAAGGACTTCAAAGTTATGAGAAGCTTTCAAGATTAGAAAAAATGGCAGTTTCAGCAATTGCACAAAAAGTTCTTAAATAATGAGTTTTGAGGAAAAACTTAAAATAACAGAACAAATATCGCAACTACATCAATCTATTGAAAATAGAAAAAGACTTTTAAAAGAGTCTAATAGAACAGAAAAATCTATTCTTCATCACAAAAATATGATTGAACATGAACAGAAGATAATTAAAGTGTTAAACAATAAACTTTCAAAAATGGAGAAATAATGTCAGACGAAATGAGCAAAGAAGATTATATTGTAAATTACATCAAGTCTATTGCTACTCTTGAAGAAGCTATGCTTCCTTTTAAAGAACAGCGTAAAGATCTTCGTAAATCTTACGTTGATAATGGCTGGCTTGATAAAGATGATGTTAAGCTCGCCCTTCGTGCTTATCGTCTTATGAAACAAGATGTTGACTTTGACGAACTCCGTCAGGCTTATCGCACAATTAAACAACAAAAAAATATTATTGGTATTCTATCCGACGATGAGGAAAACGAGTAAAATGGGTCCGATAATAGATCCAATTGAACAAGGCACATCAATACAAGAAGAAGCTGATATGGTTTTGGAACAACAACTATCCGAAACATCTCAAATTACTTTGAATAGTCATGAAATCGTGTCAACACAACCAATTATACAAGAAAGACAATATCCAAGTCTTTATGATTCTTACGGAACAAGCTTCATAGCAATCGTACTGGCAATTGGTATTATTACCAGTGTTGTTGGCATTGTAACTTATATTTATCGCAAAGCTAAAACGGATCATGCAGCATTAACACAGTTCGTTACAACTATGTTTGCTCTCATAGCCGGTGTATTTATTGCTGATAAGATTATTGCTGGTCCTTCGACTGAACTTCTAAACGAGCAAGAAGCATTAAAAGTATTAGAATTTATTCAACAAACTTGTTTGATGGTTTTTGCTTATTATTTCGGTACGAAAGCCCAGCCACCAAAAGAAGAACCCCCAAATGTGCAATAATGGAGCATCAATGTCATTGATAAACACAAACAAAGTTGAATTAATAGGTTATTACGGATCAGATATGACACATGCACTTTCGGCTTGGACCAGCACCAGTCGAGATTTGGATGAAGAAAAAAAACAAAGAGTAGGAAAACTTTTGACTATGCTTGCCAAAGAAGGTCATCATACCCCGTTCGAAAAATCATCACTCCACTTTCTTGTAACATCAGATGTCGCTTCCCACATTCATCTTTTGAAACATCGCATTGGTGTTAATATTAATGCTGAATCAGCGAGATATAAAGAGTTTACTATAGATAAATTTTATATTCCTGGAGATTGGCCTGAAACCCAAAAAACTCAACTTGAAACCCACATTAAAAATTCCTTCATTCACTATCATGAATGTATTAAAGAACTTGAAGCCAAAGGTATTTCTCGTAAAAGAGCAAAAGAATCAGCAAGATTTTATCTTCCATATGGTATTCAAATAACTTGCGACATTATGTTTAACTGGCGGTCCTTTGCACACTTCCAGAAGCTTCGTAATGAACAACATGCACAGGTTGAGATACAAGACATAGCTAAACAAATGCTTTCGCTTGTAGAGCAAACTGGTGCGTTTACAGAGACTATTCATGCTATGCGTATAGCTGGTTTGCTTCCTAATCGAGAGCAATGAGAAGCATAGTTCATAACTATGATAAAGCGGTATTTGGTTCTAATATGCACGCAATGATGTATGCATATGCGAACCAACTGCCGCTTTTTTATTCTTCTTTACAGGGAAAACCAAGATCATTTGAATTTTTTGATCCACAATATTCTTTTTCAAATCTTTTAAAAAATGATGTATTGTGTAACAACGAAATCAAAACATATGGAATAAAAAAGATAAATTTATGGCATAGTTTAGCTCTTATACATTCTATGGAAGGCTTGATGCCTTTGGGAAATAATGCTACATCTGCAAGATTAGATGATGAAGGTTTGTTAAAAATAATAACTTTAAATTCACGAACTCTTATTTTAAAAATAAATCATCTTTATTTATTTGAAGAAAATGTCGAAGGACTCCCAGAAACAACAAAGATAAATAACGAAGGAATAATCTATGATTATTTCCAATTTAATTCGTTAAATGAACACAAAACAATGTTTATTAATACTGATGAACCGTTTGTAAATCAAATTTATATTAATAAGAAAAACGGTGTTGTTGTTACGAAAGTTGATGAGTTAGAAGCAGAAGTTCCAGATTATGCGATTAAGTTTAGAGTATTAGAACTTGCTAAACAATATAATATTAAAGGTCGTCAAAACGGTATATATCATTATAAAAAAGAACTAAAAATACCTAGATTTTTAAAGCTTGATTTGAGATTCAATAAAAGAGAAATAATCAAGACAAAATTAAATGAATACAAAAACCAAAATAACTTGACTTTTATGCAACCGACAGATATGATAGAACATCAATTAATACAAGAAATACAACCAAACAGACTATGGAACCTATTGAGATCTCCCCACAGCAAGAAAAAAACAATTTTTTCAATGTAGCTGGCATTATACCCATTGCTGGCTACCAGAATGAATATGGCACCATCTGGCCCGATTATTTGAATCCTATTGGGGTTGATTATTATCCTTTCCATAAATCCGTTATGGAGTGTGCTTTCGCTGGATGTGATACAATTTGGATTGTTGGAAATTATGATTATATAGGAATAGTAAAAAAGTTTCTTGGTGATCATGTAATAGATCCAGCAATGTATGAATGTTGGTATATTAATAGAAGCGGAAAAAAAACTTATAAAAGAAAGATTATTCCAATAATGTACATTGGAATGGATCTTAAATATCTTAAAAACTGTACCGTTCCATTTAGTCTTTTATATGGTGCTTATATGGTAAAGCGTGTATCTAATAGAATATCTAAATGGACAAAACCTAATAAGTATTTTGGTTCGTTTATGAATCAACAATATAACATCAATAGTCTTTACAACTTACGAAAGAAAATAAAATCAGATAATCCATTTTTTGTTTCTCACAACGATAAAATTGTATTAGATGGACAAGCTTCTGCTTTTACTTTTGATAATGAAGATTTATACAATATCTTGAAATGGTCAAAAATAAAAAATAATTCTTCCTTTAGTGATGTGTTCTCTAAAATCGATGTTGAAAATAGTTATGTATGGAAACCAGATTACTGTTTTGATACTAAAACTTGGGAAGGTTTTAGAGAATATATGGGTTCTCCATTAACATCAAAACACAAACTTATTCCTTCACTTTTTACAGATGTTGTTCGTTTCAACAAACTTTATAGAGATAAATAAAAATGGGCATGTTTGATGATATTGAAGTACCACATAATATAAAAAACGGACCTCCTGCGGGAAATTATCAAACAAAAGATCTTTCTAACGAACTTGCAATCTATGTGTTGCAAAATGGTCGGTTGTATGTTAAACTAATGAAGTATGAAGTTGTCTCGGAGGAGGAAAGGAAGCATCCTTTTTTTGGACCATTTCGTTCTAAATTTCTTGGTATGCAAGATACAAATTATCATGGCTACATTGAAATGTATAATCGGAATGAGACTTGGAAACTAAAATTTACTGATGGAGAACTTATGAAATCTAAAATTATTGAGTTTCATGCTGACGATCCTGATACAACAGAACCCAATAACGATGGGAAAGATTCAAATGGAGAAACCTCGTATTGGCAAGGCGAACAGCAATATTGTGAATATAATATAGAAGATTGCGAATGATAAAAAACAATCAATGAATCAAAAAACTATAGATTTAACTACAACAACTGGAAACATATTAATGAATAACACAACTGCCATTCCGTTTGTAAACTTGCACAGTCACACTGGTCCCGGTTCTATTTTTGATGCCTTGGGATTCCCAGCCGAACATATGAATTTTTGCTATGAAAATGGTGGTGATGCAATGGCTATTACTGACCACGGTAATATGAATTCATTGGCTTACCAAGTTCTTCACTCAAAGAAAATGCAAAATGAAGGTAAGAACTTTAAGCCTATTTTCGGCATTGAAGCTTATTTTATTCCTTCACTACAAGAGTGGAAATCAGAATACACAAAGCAACAATCACAAAAAAAGAATAAAGATGATGAATCTGTAACTGCAACAAACGTCGAGGATGAAGAGGCTTCGAAGAAAGAAATTAAGTCTCTTTTAAATCGCCGTAGACATCTTGTATTGCTTGCACAAAATCAAAAAGGTCTAAATAATCTTTTTAAGCTTATTTCCGAAAGTTATAAGACCGAAAATTTCTATCGTTTTCCTCGTATGGATTACGATCTTCTGCAAAAGTATAATGAAGGCATTATTGCAAGTTCGGCTTGTCTTGGTGGAATTTATGCAGGTTGTTATTGGGAAAACAAAGATAAGGGTGAAGAAGCAATTCTTGATTCTTTCCGTACTACAACCAAAAAAATGATGTCTATTTTTGGAGATCGCTGGTATGGCGAACTTCAATGGAATAACATCAAAGAACAGCACGAATTAAACAAGTATATTCTTCAAATGAAGGAAGAATTTGGTATTGGTGTTGTTTCTACTGCCGACTCTCACTATCCCAATCCAAATGCTTGGAAAGATCGTGAACTTTATAAGCGTCTTGGTTGGATGGGCAAAGGAAAACCAGATTGGGCAGAAGGACAAAGTGAACTTCCTGCTGGTGTAGACGAAATTGGATATGAACTATATCCAAAGAACGGACAACAAATGTGGGAATCCTATATCAAATATTCAGAATCTTGTGGATATTCCTACGATGATAAGATCGTTCTGGAAAGTCTATCTAACACTTACAAAATTGCTCACGAACGTATTGACGCATTTTTACCAGATACTACTGTTCGCTTGCCCGATTTCGTTGTTCCTGCGGAATCAACTGCTGGCGACACACTTTCACAATATGCATTTGAAGGTCTACGCTTGCTCAATCTGCACGAAAATAAAACTTATGTAAATAGAATCCAGCAAGAACTTACCATTATTGAAGAACGTGGATTTAGTAAATATTTTCTTACAATGAAAGCAATCTCTGATCGTGCTCAACAAATTCAACTTGTAGGTCCAGGCAGAGGTTCTGCTGCTGGCTCGCTTGTATCTTATGTTCTTGGTATTACACAAGTAGATCCAATTAAGCATTCACTTTTGTTTGAACGCTTTATGACCAAAAATCAAGAAGGTTTCCCCGATATTGATTATGACGTTTCTGATCCAATGATTTTGAAAGATATTCTTATTAAAGAATGGGGAGATACTGCCGTTGTCCCTATTTCAAACTGGAATACTCTTCAACTTAAATCTCTGGTAAAAGATATTAGTAAGTTTTACAATATCTCTTTCAAAGAAGTAAATGAAGTCACTGGTAAAATGATGATTGAAGCAACCCCGGCTGCTAAAAAAGCACATGATATTAAAGCAGGTGTATATGTTCCTACATTTGAAGAAGTAAAACAATATTCTCCAACTCTTCAAGGGTTCTTGAAGAAATATCCACATATCGCAAATCACATCGATATGCTTTATGGACAAGTAAGAAGCGCAAGCCGTCATGCTGGTGGGGTAGTAGTAGGTGAAAATCTTGACGTTCATATGCCACTAATCAATTCTGATGGTGTTCGTCAAACTCCTTGGGCAGAAGGTCAAAACGTTCGTCATTTGGAACCAATGGGTTTTATCAAATTCGATATTCTTGGTATTGCTTCTTTGAGAATGATTGAAAGTGCAATTCGACATATCCTGAAACGTCATTTTGGAATAAAAGAACCAACATTCGAAGATGTAAAGAAGTTTTACAACGACAAACTACATCCTGAAAGAATGGATCTGAACGACAAGAAAGTATACAAAAATGTATTCCAGAAAGGAAACTTTGCTGGTATTTTCCAGTTTACAGAACGTGGAGCACAGGAGCTTTGTAAGAAAGCAAAACCAAACAATATTATCGATCTTTCAGCCATTACCTCGATTTATCGTCCTGGCCCCCTTTCGGCTAATGTCGATAAAGATTATATCGTTGCGAAAGAAGCACAAGAATCTATTAAGTACATTCATCCTATTGCTAAACAAATCACACAAGATACTTACGGATTTCTTATTTTCCAAGAACAAATTGCGCTTCTGGCACACAAACTTGGAAAAGACATTGATCTTGAAGAAGGAAATAAACTTCGTAAACTTCTAACAAAGAAAGGAACTGGCAAAGGCTTTGAAGAAAAAGATAAGATTCATCACAAGTTTATTGAAGGTTGTGTTGAGAAAGGTATTAAAAGTAGAGATGCACAACAACTTTGGGAAACCTTTGAGTATTTCTCTGGTTATGGCTTCAATAAGTCACATGCAGTTTGTTATTCGGTTCTATCTTATCAATGTGCTTGGCTTTTCACCTATTATCGTTCCGAATGGATGGTAAGTTTCCTCGATAAAGAAAACGATAAAGATAAAGAAAAAGCAATTAATATCGCAAAAGCACAAGGTTTTACGATTGAAACTCTAAATGTCAATACATCTGGAACCGAATGGGAAATTAACGAAGATGGAAAAACTCTTATTCAACCTCTTGTTTCTATCAAGGGACTTGGAGAAGTAGCCATTCAACAAATTATTAATCATCGTCCATTCAAGTGTGTTGAGGATTTTTTGTTTAATGAGAAAATGTCTTATAGCAAACTAAACAAAAAAGCAATAGACGTTCTGTGTCGTTCCGGTGCGATGAGTTGTCTTATTGATAAACGGTTTACAGGAGCAAAGCATTTTTGGTCTGCTGTCGCAGTTGATCGTCCTCGTAAATTAAAAGATCTTGAAGAAAATATTAAGCTTTATGCACCAGAAGGAGACTTTTCACAAGAAGAAAAAATTCAATATCTGACTGAACTTACGGGTGTTTATCCTATCAATCTTGTAGCACCAATAGAAATTCTAAATAGACTTCAAGAAAAGATGATTCCACCTATTTCCGAATTTGATCCCGAGCTTGGACTTGCTTGGTTTATTCCAAAAGAGATCTTGAAAAAGAAAACAGCAACTGGAAAAGAGTATTGGATTGTTAATACTATTGACGATACAAATACAGAAGTTCAAGTTAAATGCTGGGGAGTAAAAGACGGAGATGTTATTGTTCTTCATAAGCCATATATGGTTAAACCAGATCACGACCCCACTTGGGGATTCTCAATCAGATCTATGAAGCATCAATTAAAGCTTCTGGCATAATCATTTAAAGTAACTATTTATTCCAAAGGAAGGATATTATATGAAACTAACAGAATCTCATTTACGCAATCTTATCAAGCAAGAAATTAAAACCTCATTGAATGAAGCTTTTGATGTTGCTGAATACCAACAACAATTACAACAAATTTATAATGATTTGATCGATAAAGTAAAATCAGGTGAAGCAACTTATAGAGAAATTGCTAATATTGGCTTGCCAGAAGAAGTTAAGGCTAGTTTGCGTAGTGCTGCTCAAAGTCAGAGAGCATCATTAAGAACCCCAGAGCAAAAAGCGGCATCGGCAGCAAAAGCTTCAACCACAAGAAATCAAAGAGCAAAAGATGATGCAGACTTTACGAGAAACTACCAATCCCGACAAGCCTCCGATCAAGCTAGTGCGATAAAACGTCGTGAAGATGGATATGCTCCAATTTATCCAAGTCCAAAAGGAAATATGATTCCCAACCCAATGTTTTATGATGGAGAAAATGATCCAAGAAGTGGTTATGTCAATTATAAATTGAAAGACAAATATCTTAATACTCGTAATATAGGGCCGCTCTACATAAACCAAGATGAAAGCGATATGTATTAATATTTGTTTTAGCAAGTAAATCTCCTTGACCTATGAAACCCCTTGTAGTATAGTCTCTATACGCAAGGGGTTTTGTCTGTCTATCGATCTTGGCTATGCTTGCATCGTCCATCAATTTTCCACATTGTCAGCTAAAAAGCGTATTACAACCAATCGAACAATGATTCGTAAAACTTTCATTGAACGTGGTATTAATTATGCAGCAGAACTTGCTCTTCTAAATGTGCAAGACTTATATAAGATTCTCCAATGGAATACAAAGAACAATATCAATTTTTATCGTATGTCATCTGATATGTTTCCTTGGGCATCTGAATATGGTGTTTACAATCTTCCAAACATTGAAGAAATCTCCAAGATTTTGACAAAGTGTGGCGATTGGGCAAAAGTAAACAATCAACGTTTGACTTTTCATCCCGGTCCATTCAACAAACTTACTTCTTCTAACGAAAGAGTAACAAAAAATACAATTAAGGATTTAACCGTTCATGCAGACATTCTTGACATTATGGGATTATCTCGTTCTCATTACAATAAAATCAATATTCATGTTGGAGCAACATACAAGAATAAACCTATGGCTATTGCTCAATTCTTGAAGAATTTTGACAGTTTGGAAGACAAGATTAAATCCAGATTCACATTAGAAAATGATGATAAAAATTCTTTGTATACAACACAAGAATTGTATGATTCGGTATACAAGCATACAAAAATTCCTATTGTTTTTGATTATCATCACCACAGATTGAACAATGGAGGAATGTCAGAGAAAGAAGCTCTTGAAATAGCTTTATCTACTTGGGCAGGTATTAAGCCAGTTGCTCACTATTCCGAATCCCGTAGAGAAGAACAAAATATTAGGTGTCCTGCACAAGCACATTCTGATAGTTATAGAAATGTTGCCAATACTTATGGTCATGATTTCGATTTGATGTTAGAGTGTAAACTCAAAGAGATTGGTCTTTTTAAATATAGGGAACTTATGAATGACAAACAATAATATCACCAACCAGCTTGTAGAATGGTGCTGGAACGAAAGCATTGAGGTGTGGAGCCTTGATGATAAAGCCGTGGTGGAGAAATACCTTGATATTTGGGATGATAGTCCCTATTGGGTATATGCAACAAATGATGACCTTACACGAAAAAAAAGATTTATGACAGCACAAACAGCTATGGATGAAGCACAGTCTGCCGTATATAAAAAACAAAAATAATGGAGAAAATATGAGCACAAAAATATCTATATCTTATGGTCAAAATTATCATTTTTATCATGAGGCATTTGACGTATCAAATGTTTACCTTCAAGTAGAAGGTTATGAATACGAAGTAAAAAACGATAGAGTAATGATACAAGTACCTATCGAAATATGGAGGAAGTGTATCGAAGATTGGCTCAAAAAAGGTTGGCCGATAGAACAAGATAACAAAGAAGTAGAAATTAGTTCAAAATGGCTTGAAAGTTTGGAAGAACTAGTTAAAATGAAGGAAGAGGATAGAAAAACAAATGAGTCTTAATCTTAAAGTAAAGCAACTCTCAAATTTTATTGATTTCAAGAATAGAGAGCCAGGAAATGCAGGGTTTGATTTGTATGCAGCAGAATATGGTTCTATTGCCCCAAACGAAAGATGCACGGTTGCAATCGGTATTTCAACGTCATTCAATCCAGAATATTATATGAGAATTGCACCTCGCTCTGGACTTGCGCTAAAAGATGGTATTGATGTTCTTGCTGGTGTAATTGATTCATCATATCGTGGAGAATGGAAAGTAATTCTTTAT
>Ga0181356_1000984_pt1 | contig 12500 bp, 9 predicted proteins | sample Fa13VDMM110SN_FD_130104 | JGI IMG/M metagenome (GOLD analysis project Ga0181356, IMG submission 130104) | Freshwater viral communities from Lake Michigan, USA - Fa13.VD.MM110.S.N | ecosystem: Environmental > Aquatic > Freshwater > Lake | place: USA: Michigan | collected 2013-09-24 | reverse complement strand
TCATTTGGTGAACCTGTCATTAATTTTGGAACCAACTTAAGGTAAGTTACTTCTTTAAATTGGTCAAATTCACATTTTTCACATACTACGAAATTCATATCTCGTAGATTAATTCTTGGTTTTTCTAAATCCATATTATTCTTCTATAAACATTATTGTATTATTAATTGGTACTCTAAGTACTGGTTTAGATTTCTCATCAGATTTAATCATTACTTCGTAGTAACCTTCTCTAATTTGTACCGTAGATACGTTTAAGTAATCCTCAAAATGAAGTTGACCTAAATCAACGCTTACTGTTTTGTCTGTTGTGTTAAATGTTAGTTTTATCATAGTGTTTAAGTATATAACTTTTTAATGAGATTGTCAATTTAAATAATCCTTCACATTCATATTAAGAACTGTATCAATCACATCTTGTGGTACTCGGTATTCTTCAAATTCCGAATCTTCACGTAATAATACAACAATACATCCATATAACCTGATATTTTCATATTTGGAACCTTTTAACATTTCTAATAACAATTTACCGTATAATGGTAATTGGACATAGTAATGACCTAAAGCAGTATTCGGGTACTTTTCAAAAGGTTGGTACATTGGTTTGGTAAAGTTATTTGCCACGAAATTTTTTGGTTTGTTAGTTTTATAATCAGTAATTAATAATCCAAATTCATCTCCTTTCTTGTTGATTACTAACCAAATTTTATCAGGAGTCCCAACATACCCAAACATTTGACTACCAAGTGTCATTTCAGTATCTAAAAGAACAACGTTACGATTTTCCATTAATTTTAAAAACTTCTTACCCGCACTGACCATGCTATCTCCTTTCAATATTTGTGTGAAATCACATTTAAATTCAGGTTTCCTAACAACTTTATCTATCTTAAAAATTTTATGAGATTCTTGTTCCAAAATATAGTGAACTCTACTTCCCATATTGGTTGAGTAGTCACCTGCTGCCGCCCATTCCTCAATTAATTGTTGTTTAACTATCGGGTCTCCCTTTGACTTTTTTTCTGCAGCTTCGTTGGTTGGGAATTCAGGATAAAACTTTTTTAATACTTTTGAAACCGATGGGAATGTGTTTTTAACTTCCCCATCCAAATCTTTCATAAAGTAAGTGTGAGTATCTTCAATGAACGATAGTTCAAGTTCTTTTTGTTTCTCTGAAATGATATCTCTAATTTCAGATGCAATTTTGTTTAAATTCATTTTAATATTTCATTTGATAAAAATAATCATCAATATCACCTCTTAACTCCGCAACATCCTTGTCTTTTGGTAGTTTGATAATTTTGACTCTACCCCTTAACTTTCCACCGTTAAGAGTGTTATATAGTTTTTTAGCGTTCTCCCACGCATCTTCGTCAAGACAAATGATAACGTCAGATTCCGCTTTAGTATAGATGGTTTCAAATAATAAATCGTGTAATACTTTTCCAAGAAGAATGACTGGATTTGGTGTAAAGAATCCGTCAAACACCCCTTCACATAAATAAATTGGTTTAGTCCAATCAATCAACTTCTCGTTGAAGATAATAGTTTCTTTTGGGGCTTCGGGGTTCTTGTACTTGTTTTTGGTTTTAAACCAAGCTCTTGATACAAAGTAATTTAATTCATCGTTCATATCATAAGATGGAACAATAACTCTACCCATATATTCTCCCTCACAAGCAAAACCAATATTATACTTTTCAATCATCTCATTGGTTATTCCCCTTGATTTGATGTATTTTAATGCTTCCTTATGTGGAATATGTAATGGGTTAATATCTTTGAAGGATACAAACTCTTTGGGTAATGTTAGTTTTTTAACCCACGCCTCTTTTTGTTTTAACTCTTCGGGTTTAAATAAGTCATATGTTTTCCTTTGTCTCTTGGTTCCAAATATATCAATTAACTTACCGAGTGGCCCGTGGGTACCATTTGTTTCAGAACACGACCAACATTTATAAACGTGTTCATAGATATTAATCTCCAAGTTACCTTTATTATTTCCATCATCACAGTAAGGACAATTCACAGAAATTTGCCCTTTTGAGGCATAATAATGTTTCTCCTTACCAAAGAGGTCTCTTACAATATCAACAAGAATTTCGTTATCATCCATTTGTCTGAAATATAATAAAAAACTTTATTAAATCAAACTTCACAAACTTTTTGATAGTTCTATATTTATTTTAAAAGTATGGCAGTTCAAGTTACAGTGAATAATATTACAGGGTCAACACCATATCAAGTATATGTTTGTGATTCAACGTTGTCTTCTTGCATTTATATTTCACAAATTCAGAGTGCTAACCTTCCATATAATTTTATAATACCTCAACCATTTGAGAATTTGGTTAATTATTCAATAAAAATAATTGACGTTTATGGTTGTGTAATAACAAATACATTTACAGTTAACTAATGGCATTAAGTATAGGATATTATAAATGTGTTCAATGTTGTAGTCCAGTACCTGTAGGTACTCCATCGGTATTTTACATTTACATTAACACACCTTTACCAACATATAATTTTGGTGCGGTACAGATGCAGATTAACGGATGGGGATATATTTCACCAGGTTTTGCGTGTATTGACATAATATCAGAAGTGACATCTATTCCTTCAGGTGAAACCCTATTATTACCAGGTGATTACGGTCTAGCCGGTTATGAAGGTGAATGTAATAAATGTAAAATTTTACCAAATGCCTGTGTAACATCACCAGTTACCCCAACTCCAACGCCAACACCAACTGTTACTCCAACTAAAACACCAACTGTTACTCCAACTAAAACCGTAACACCTACGGTTACAAGAACTAAAACACCAACACCCACAGTCACAAAAACACCAACAAGAACTCCAACTAAAACACCTACGTCAACTCCAACTAAAACACCTACGTCAACTCCAAATCCAAGTGTTACCCCTACTAAAACACCTACACCATCTCCAAATAGTTCTCCAACACCAACTCCAACAAAAACTTCAACGCCAACTCCATCCCTTCCAAATTATTATTACATTTTAGAAGAATGTTGTTCAGGTACAAAGTATCAGGTTCAAGGTATCCCTTGGTTAATTTACGGACTACTTCCTGATTCGGGCTCAATTTATTATACAACAATTAGAAATACAACAACTAATGTTGAAATTTCAAGTTGTTTTACTTTATTATCATATACTACTGTATATGACCCAACCTATTCATTTTTATACGGACCATCATTAGTTAATACAACAATAACTAATTACGGTAAAACATATTGTGCGGTATGTTTAACAGGTTCAAGTATAACGTGTGTTAGTCCAACCCCGACCCCAACAATGACAAAAACACCAACAAAAACACCAACAGTAACACCAACTAAAACTGTCACTAAAACACCTACTACAACACCAACAACAACACCTACTAAAACCCCAACAGGAACTCCGACAGGAACTCCGACATCAACCCCAACAGTTACACCAACAAAAACAAAAACCCCCACACCAACATTATCTCCCGGAATTATACCTGCCAGTCCAACTCCAAGTATAACACCTACAATTACCCCAACAAGAACCGTTACTCCAACCACTACACCAACAAGAACCGTTACTCCAACCACTACACCAACAAGAACTGTTACCCCAACAAAAACAAAAACACCCACACCTACAGTTACACCTAGTCCTGATTGCGTAGTTCCTGAAATCACTTCAGTTACTTATTCTGCGCCTGAAAATTTTACGGTGAACTGGGGAGCAACAACCAATTGTACAACAATTTCAGTATACTACTCAACAGATGGTATATCATACTCATCTGACATAGGGTCTTGTACTTCGCCAAGAACAATTACAATACCAGGATATTCTTCAGGTACTGTATATTTTTATTTAGTTCAATTATGTACCGTTGGGGGAACTTCAAACGACTCTTCAGTATACCTTTTTACTCCTATTGTAGCATCCCCAACACCAACTCCAACCAATACTCCAAGTAACACACCTGCAAGGTCTGCAACCCCTACTAAAACACCAACAAAGACCCCAACTCCAACAATTACTCCAACATCAACCGTAACACCGTCACCTGGTACTCCAACACCAACGCCTACAAAAACTTCTACACCAACACCTACAAAATCACCTTTAACTATACCATCGCCAACCCCAACGGCTACTCCAACAAAAACACCAACGGTAACTCCTACAGTAACTCCGTCAACATACGTATACTGTCCAGTTAATATTTACACGTTAGATACTAATGACCCATCATACGCAATTTATGATGGAACATATTATAGTTATGGACAATATAATGGTAATACTTTTTATAATAACGGAACGTATTTTATATATTTTAATTCAACAACATCAAGATGGTGTTTGTCCGCAAATTTAGGAGAGTCTTGTATTTTAGAAGGTAAAAGTCCTTGTACAAGTCTTTGTCCTGATTTATGCGATGATTTATTAATTGAGGGTATTCCTGTAACTCCAACACCTACACCATCAAATGTATGTGACGACTTTTTCTTTGACGCATATTTTGACTGTCCAACAAGTGGAAGTACAACCTATCCCGGATTGACTCCAAGTGTCACTCCAACATCCACAGTCACCCCTACGGTAACACCGACAGTTACTCCGACACAATTATGTTATGGTAAATCAGTTTCGGTATCAGCAACGACTATAAGTTCATCAATACCTACCACACCAACACCATCACCAACTTCAAGTTCAATACCATACTCTGTTAGTTTATCAGGTACAGTTACTTACAATTCATTTGATGAGTATATGTTATGTCCAATATCTAAAAAATTAGTGGATTGTAATTCAGGTGAAATATTTTTAGTAACAGGTAGTTTAGGAGGATTACAAATAGGTGCAATTGTTTCAGTGTTCATCAATAATATTAGTTATTGTGTAACCTATACCGATAATATAACTCAGGCTCCTACACATACTTTAACGTCAGTTGAGTCAGGTGATTTATTATATTGTGCTCTATGTACTCCAGGAACTAGTCCAACACCTACTCCAACAAATACACCAACAATAACACCGACTAAAACTACCACACCAACTCCATCAACAATATCTTACACATATGTGTATAAAGTGTGTGTGAGTGGCGGGTTGGACCCAATAATTGTGGCGCAAAATGTACCAGTACCTGGTGTGTCAGTTGGTCAAGGGTTTGTCAGTCCATCAACTTCTGAAGCTCTTTCTAATAAATGTACTTTCATTGATATAATTTTAGGATGGAATCCTTCATACCCCGCAAATATTGTATACACAGGTAACTATTTTGGAACTCCAACATCAATTATATCAACAGGTTTCTGTTAATTAAGAAATAAAAAAGGGTCCAAAAGGACCCTTAATTTTTATATTTAATTTGTATTATTTCGTATTTAAATAACTTAATACAACAGCATAAGCATCTGTCATATCAAAATTCTCTTTCTTAAGTGTATTGTTTCTAGTGTATAACCAAGTTATTTGTGGTTCTCTTTTAGCAACCAATTCCCAAATAACTTGTTTCTTATCAATATCTTTTGGATAACCACCAAACAAGACAAACTTACCTTTATCGTTTTCCTTAACTAATTCAGGAAAAGCGTTTTTTCTTGAGTTATACGTTGAGATATATTCTGGAACAATACCAAATACATCATAAACTTGTTTCGTTATTAATGTATTATACCTTAACAAAGTCCCAATTGTATAAACGTTATTTGAATTCAATAATGGTTCTTCAATCACAACTTTAACAATTCCCAAATTTTTATACTGGTCTAGTTTAATCTTAAACAAATCAGACTTTTTAAGAAGTTCTTCTATTTTGTCTTCAGATTTTGGTTTTGGTTGTGGAGAGATATGAGTTAACTCTAATAACTCTTTTGATTGTAAATCAAATAATGCCCAACCAATTGTTTTAGTAGACACGTCCAACCCTAAAATTTTAGGGCTATTCTTAAGTTCTTTTTTTGACATTTAGAAATCGTATTTAATCATTATCTGCTGTATACCACCTCTTTGAGTTGGTCGTTGCATTTTTGATATAAAGATAAGGTCTTTATCAGAATCGTAAAGACCGATTTCAGTAAAATTAGGAGTGACAGTATTGTTCCAAGAAGGGTTACTACTATACACAAACTGATTAGAAGGTAAGTTAATTCTATATTTCATTTCGTATATTGTAGCCTGAATATCAGTTTCAATGTTGCCATAAAAATAATACTCACTACCAAAATTTAAAGTTCCTGTTTGTCCTATTGTCGGTAAATATAATGTTTGAGCCATATCGTGATATGGAGCATTATTATATAAAGTTTCAGTAACTGTAAACGTAGTTGCTGTTAATCCTGAAGGCGCAATATATCCACCAACAGTTGACGCACTTAAGTTATTAGTAAAATCAATTTCTTTCCATAATGATGGATTTGGTCTATCACCAGTATCAGTTACTTGAGCAATTATATAGAATTGGTCAGCAGTATAACCTGTAAAATTACCCATACTCATACACCTAAATTCATTACCAAATATTACAGAAATATCCATCGCGTAATTTGTACAACCTGAAGTTGGTCCTTGAATTTGTTGGTAGTAATTACAATGTAATGATGACGTAAAATCGTTATCACTATAAAATCCGTAACTAATCCACATCGTTTGGGTTTCAGCACTTAATATACCATCGTCAGTAATATCACCACTACAAATATTTGGTGGTACCAATGATATTTTTGGAGCCGGTAATGTCCAATTTCTATTTGATTTATAAGATAATGCAGCAACAATTTCCTCATCATCAAATACAATTACTTGGTCATCAGGAAATACTTTACCAACTCTACTTGGTTCACCTGCCAAAGTTAAATTATTATCCCATAAAGTATAATATCTAATACCAGGTGAATTCATATCTGAATTTTTAGACGATTGTAAAGTTCCTTGTTCCATAAAACCGCCACCATTTACAGGTGGGTCAATAAAGAATGTAGTTCCTGAACAACAAGATGAATTCTTATGCCACATTAACGTAGGTATTTGTACTTTAAAGTTTCTAGCTTGTCCAGTTTCTCCGTCATTATTAATGTCGTAATCTTCAACAGCAAATTTTTCACCGTAGAAATTATTAATTGCTTGGTTTGTAAAATGAATAATAGCAATTGCTTTTTGGTCTTCAGGTTCAACAATGACTTGTTCGCCATATGAATTATAAAAATACACTTGTGTTGATGCTGTTTGTCCTAATGATGACATATAACCAAGATATTCTTTAGTTCCAATATAATCTTTAGAATTATAATAATTATAATCTTGATAAGAAGCGTTATTTATACCTGCAATACTTTCACTCCAAACAATATTCATATTCCAAACTAATGGTGATAGTTGGTCGGTATAACAAAGAGATTCATAATTAATTACATCATCATTCCAATGTCCTGAAGGTGTAATGGTGTCATAAAGTTGTGTCATACCTGAAGGGTAAAATAATAATCTTGAATTACCGGGTCCTCCTGTTGATAGATAATTTGGCACTGGTCTATCCAATCCTAAATTAGTTCCATCAAAATATGCAACTTGATAAGTCAATGATGGGTAACACGATGAGATACAACTACAAGTATCATCCTGTCCATAATATATTGTAACTAAATTACCGACTTCAGGTGTTGTATTAGCACTAGTATCACATAATAAAGGATTACTAGCGATTGTAATAATTAAATTACCATCCATTACACTTGTACTTGCATCATATTGCGAATTTAATGTATAACCTGAACAAACTTGTGGAACCCAACAAGATGTGTTACCTGAAAAAAATCCTCTGTCAGCCGCACTATTAAAAATTGAAACATATTCAGATTCCATATATGGTTTACCATAAGTGTTACCTGATATTCCATCCATATAATAGGGATACTTAACATAATTCTTTGTTGATTGTGGAAATCCTGTATTGTTTTGTGAATTATATGAAGGCATTAAAATTTTAGAAGTAGTTGAGACTGAATCAGTCGCCCCTGTGTAAGATACCTCACTATCCCCAATTTGGAAATATTGTATATCTAAATAACCTTGCGAGATTTTTCGTCTTCCAACATCTGTAATTCTTGTTGAAATTAAACCTGAAGTATTTTGTAGTATAAAACCCATATATAATAATTATCAATTAATCTATTTTATCATCCACCAAAAAACCGTACCCCATAATTTGCGGTTACCGCAATTTCACTATTACCCAATGATACTGTTGAACAACTTGCCCCAACTAACCTCACATTTCTTATTGAGAAGTTAGTAATATAAGAGAATTTCTCATTACAAGGGAATAACCCGTAATTAGTATTTGTAAACTGTGAATTAAACAACATTGATACAGATACGGTATCTGTATTTGTCATTTGTACTGAAGTGTAATTTTCAACATTACTAACAAGTGATTTTCCTGTGAAAGCTCCACTACAATTTAAATTAGTAATTAAGTTATTTGTAGGTACTACTGATGGAGTTAAAGTTGTACTATTTTTAACAACTGGTTTTGTTGAGGACCAGCTAACGTATGTGGATGGGTACACAGGTGATTGGGTTACAAATTCACCATATGTAATATCAAATTGAACAGTAACACCATTTGGTAGTGCCGGTGTAATACTTATAACACCATTTCTTCCATTAGTAATTGGTGTAGTAAATATTGAACCAGGTTGAGACGACCAATTAGTTGTTGTATAATTACCGGTAGGTAATCCATTAAAATTAATACTAATAACATAATTTTGAGTCGGTGTTTGATTAATAGTTATTGTTGTGTTTTGAACATCTCCGTTAGAGTCTTGTACATATAACGTATAGTTACCTGCCGTTAGATTAGAGAACAATGGTGACGACTGATAAGTTGTTCCATTTATTGAATATTGATATGGTTGTATTCCACCTGTTGCAGAACCAAGAATAGAACCACTACTACTACAAGAATCAGTTTTGGTATAAGTTAAAACAAGTGGTTGTGATACACAACTTCCTTCTATTACGTTTATCTTACCCGTCATAGTATTTCCTCCGCCAAATGCACTCCAAGAACTAGTAGGTATTAATGAGGTTGATGTTGACCTAAATTGTGGTGTAATACTTCCACAAACAGGTAATCCATTCATCATCCAAATTGTTCCATTATTTGTTATTGTATATTGACCATCTTGTGAAATCCAAGAGTAATTAGAATTAACATTACCATTATATACAAATGTTATTAAATATTGTTGTTCACAGTAAGTAAATGACATACATAAATTAGGTACTGCTGGTGGAGCATTTACACTTCTTGACGGAGTAACAGTAGGAGTAACAGTAGGTGTTACCGTTGGAGTTGGTGTCGGAGCAATTAACGAACACGAAGTATTCAAAGTAAAGTCCCCATAATAATCGGTTACCGTAGCATTGAAGGTCCCGTATCCAATATTAGTTAAAGTTTGACTTGTTTGACCGTTAGACCACTGAATGTTATATGGAGCGGTTCCTCCGGTTATAAATAAAGTAACAATTCCGTCATTTTTATTTACCGAACTTGGTTGTTGTAAAAACTGACATTCCACATACATTGGGTAAATTGTAATAATATCACATTCATTTTTACCTGTTAATCTTGGCGATTGTGTAATATCTGGAAATGGTGTTCTTGAAACTGAAAGTGATGGTGTAACTGTAGGAGTAACTGTCGGGGTTTTAGTTAATGTTGGAGTAACAGTAGGTGTTGCACTTTGACTTAAAGCCGGACTTTTAGTTGGTGTTGATGTTCTAGTTGGTGTAACTGTTCTAGTTGGTGTAACTGTAGGTGTCTTTGTAACCGTAGGTGTAGGTGTCGGAGTCTTTGTTTTGGTTGGAGTTGGGGTTGGACTAGCCGCGGCACAACAGTATCCAGGTGCTTCAGAACAATTGTTGAGTCCATTAAGTACCAAAGTCGCAGGGTCCGCAGCGTAATCATATCCCGAACTACTCGCTCCAATTATCTGTTCAATAATACAACAGAAGTTATACCCCTCAACAGATTGGATATACCACATCTCACCGACTAATGCCCCACTTGGCATATTGACGATGTATTGGTTACCACTACAGCAGTCGGAGACTAAATAATTATAAGGAGGTGCAAACATAATTTACTATACTATAAATAATAGTATTAATGTTTTTTGAAAACGAAATGAATATTATTATGGTTTTACCGTAATATTCCAATTGTATGGAGAATTTTTAAGTAATAAATAATATGGGTTAGTTAAACCTCCTGTCGGTGATTCAGGTTGTGGGAATGAGGTTCCTGTGAATAATAAAGTCTTATTGTACAAAGTATTTGCAGTTGCAATAGTCGTAACATCTTGTAAAATATAATCTACCGCCGCGGTTTTAAGGTCACTACCTCTAAAATCTAATGATAACATATTAGTCATTGCTGAGAATGTTGATGTCCATCCTGTTAATGTTGGACCCCCCACACTAAATGTTCTCAACGTTGATGGGAAATTACCTTGTATTATTTGTGTACTATTTATGAAACTATTACTTGCAATCTCTAATGTAACTACTGAGGTGTGTGCCGATAAATTTGTCGTACCAGTTAAATCGTTATCATACAAATCTATTGATGTTGCACCTGTAGTATAATTAAAATCAAAATTCTGTAAAAGATTACTTCTAAAACTGATTGTTTTAATTGATGATGGGAATTGTGTTGTCCATCCTGACAAACCAACACTATCTAATCTGAAAGTTTGTAATGACGTTGCTCCCGTTAAATTTACTGACCATTGTGGAACACTCTGTAAAGGTGCTGATGAGTCACTCATATTAAACGACACACAACTTGTTGGGAAATTACTTGTATATCCTGTTATATCATTTGAATCCAATCTTAATGTTTGAATACTATTTGGGAATATAGGCGGTAATGTTGTTAAATTGTTACTATCTAATCTTAATGAAACTAATGATGTACATCCCGATACAGTATTTGTAAATGAACTTAAAACGAGATTACTATTTAAATTTAAATCAGTTAAATTCGTATTTGCCGATAAATCAATATCAAAATTACGGATTCTGTTACCACCAAGATTTGCAATTTCCGCAGACACTGGTAATGTATAGGTCCATCCTGATAATGATGAATTAGAAAAAACATTTATTAATTCAAGACCTGTACAACCCGATAAATTATTGGTTACATTAAGTATTGGTAATGATGTATTAAGTACAATATATATTTGATTGAATGTTGAACCAGTTGGTACCGTCACATTCAAGTTAGTTAAACTATTATTACCAATTAAAGTTAAAGTTCTAAATGAACTACTTCCTGAAAAATTGTATGTAAACCCTGATATATCAGTATTCTGAATTAATAGTTCTCTAAATACGGGTAATGTCGCTAAATTAGTTGTCGGGCTAAATTGGAAATTTTGAGACCCTGGTGCATTTGTATTATAGATATAAAAATCAACAAGTGAGTTAGGTAAACTAGAACTAAAATCAGTTAGAGTTGTCGCCGATAACCAAATATCTGTCGCCGCAGTAAATGCACTAAAAGTGTAAGAATTTTCAATAATATCTGAGATGCTATATAATTTAATTTCTTGAATATTATTAGTAGATATTGATGATGATACTTGGAAATCCTCAAACGTTGCAGTATATAAACTAGCTCCGTAGTTGTGAGTATACGTATACCCCGTATAACCTGCGGGATAAGGAGGATTAGTTATACTAACAGGGTATGTTGACCCATCCCCCCAATTAATATTAAAACTACTATTTGGAGCACTTGTAAAATTAACAACCATTGGGTTTGTCCCAACAATATTCTGAACTTGAAAAAATGGTGGAATAGGTAAAATAGTTGATGGTGTTGGAGTGACTGTAGGTGTTGGAGTCGGTGATACACTTGTTGCAGGAGTTGGTGTCGGTGTCGGTGTTGGAGTATTAGTTGACGTTGGTGTAGGAGTATTCATAATAAACTGAACTTCCTCACACCCTTCACTACTCTGTACCGTGACTAATACAAATGGTAACGTTCCCCAACTTTCAGGTAACTGAACATATATTGTCGGTGGAACAAATGTTGTTTCATATGCCGCAAGAAAACAATTATTACCATTATTATCACATATGGTAATTTCGTATGGTGGCGTACCCGTTATAAAGGGTAATGTTATGTAACAACTCATTTACTTTATTTTTAAGTTTATCTGTATATAAGTCATATTATGGTAGATGACTTATTATTTCATCAGCATTTATACAAAGTATATTATTAATTGTTGTGTTATTACCCATAAAGGCATATATCCCATTTCCCATATAGATATGAACACACATATCATCAATCTTTTCATAAGTCTCATATTGGTATTCTGAACCTCTATAAGTTATAATATCATTATTTATTTCAATATAATCCATTACGCTTTGTTTATTTGTAT
>Ga0181356_1000981_pt1 | contig 12522 bp, 10 predicted proteins | sample Fa13VDMM110SN_FD_130104 | JGI IMG/M metagenome (GOLD analysis project Ga0181356, IMG submission 130104) | Freshwater viral communities from Lake Michigan, USA - Fa13.VD.MM110.S.N | ecosystem: Environmental > Aquatic > Freshwater > Lake | place: USA: Michigan | collected 2013-09-24 | reverse complement strand
ATAATTTCTTTTCTGTATATAGAATCTACACCAATCAAACTATCTGTTTGTAATTTAATCTTTTCTATCAGTGGTTTCAAAGAATCCCTTTCAGCTTCTATTCTATCTATATCACTTTTTAGCCGCAGATTATCTTTTTCTAATTTGGAAGTTTCAGGTAAGTTTTTATAAATTTGATATCCAAGAAAACCCAAACCACCCAAAATAGTTATACATAAAATTATTATTAAAAAATTTTTCATATATTTTACTTTTTTTGAATTTTTTTTTATATATTTGTATAGAATTATCCCCCACCAAAAAATAAATATATATAAGATATGTCAACAATAACTAGAGAACAAACCAGTGTACAAGTAGAAGAAATTCTAAGTAAACCTTATATTCTAATCCTACACAATGATGATTATAATTCTTTTGACCATGTGATAAACTGCCTGATGAAATATTGTGGACACGAACCTCAGCAAGCTTCACAATGCGCCCATATAGTACATTTCAGAGGGAAATGTGATGTGAAGCGTGGAGATCATGAAACGATACAAAAAATGTATGAAAAATTAAAATCAAATGGTTTAACTGTAACAATGGAAATCGCTTAAAAATATGAAAAATTTAGAAATTCTCGATCAACTATTAAATGAAACCAAGAAAACCCAAAAGGGTTTGAAGAAAAATAATTGGTTTTCTATCTTCACACCAAGTAAAAAAGATAGAAAAATCGAAGATCTTATCAAAAAATTACCATAAGTTTTTTGTTGACCTCGTTATCATATCGTTATACATTCTTCTCCTCCTATTGACATTCAGTAAAGCCTGATAGTCAACCCCCTCTACATATTCAACCTTTCCCAACATATTTCTATATTGGGATAATTTGATAGGGTCAACTATTTTAGAAGCGTAATCTTCAACGATTTCTCTAAACTCATACTTAGAGAAAACACTCGATAAGTTAACAAGAGTCATTACTGTATCATCGTGTCCCATATCAGCAGCATACCTTATGTTGCCCGAACTTGTTATGTGTTTAACAAATGTGGTTATTTCTCTAATATTATCCTCATTTGTTATTATAAAATTCTTCTTGTCCATATTATCCTGGTAATCTTTTACCAACATATTCTTATTATCACCTATTTTTATACCAACCTTTTCTTCGGTTGAATCAACTCTGTGTTTATATCTGAAAAAGACAGTTGATCCATAATTATTATTACCATTAAAAAGTCCTGGTAAATGGGCTAGGAACTCATTACCATAATTATTAAGTTCTAAAACTACCTTAAAGTTCTCATAGTCAAAATAATCAAATAGTAAAACATAAAATAACTCAGTCAATTGCCTAACAGAAACATGGTTGGACCTATAAATACCAATCTGTTCCAAACAAAAGAAATCACTTAAATTTGTGTAATAGCTATTTTGATTTTCAATTATTTGGTCTGATTTTGGAGATATCTTAAAAATGTTTATTACAGAGTAATCTTGACCCAATCCCTCTGATATATCCACAGAAATTACACCTCTTATTGATTTTCTTTCTATTGGAGTAAATACAGATGGGTCATTTACCCAAACCAATTCATCATAAGAAAATTTTAATTTATTATCAAACTCATCAATTTTCTCATAAGAGTAATTTTTCTTACTATTTAACAAACCCTCAATCACATGCTCACTCAACAAAGACCTCGTTGCGTTTACAAACCTCAAACCATACTCTTGATTAAAAGCATCTTCACCACCAATATCCTTAATAGCCTCTTCCTTCCAAGTTGTCACATCAGAAATATTATAAATTGAAATCTCCTTTCCATCATTATTAAGAAAATTAAAAGATTTGGCCATCTGATCACTACAAAAATCGTTATTATAAATATAAATAACATCTTTAGTAGAATCTGAATGATATTTCATCTCTACTCTCGTTATCTCACCAAATTCTTCTTGAGCCTTTTCTAAAACATATTCTTTAGTTAAACCATGTTCATATAACTTATGGTTGTTCAATTTAAAATAAGTGACAAATCTACCAGCAACTTGATACCAATAAACTCTCATTGCCTTATAGTTATTCTTTAAAGGATCCCCATCAGGCCTTTCTGAATCACTCAATAGTCTATAAAATAAATTCATACCATTTGGGGTAGATGTAATTACAATCTTAGAGTTCTCAATAGCCGAAACTGTTGGAAAAGCAGCAGTATAATAAGGTTCAATGATATTAGATGGGATGTGAGCGAACTCATCCAAATATAAAAAGTCAATTGTATAACCAATAGCTGGTGTCTTACTTCTAGCAGATGATTTAATCCTACATCCATTCTCAAATGTTATAGATTGTTGATTCCAGTTTTTTATACCAACCTTCAAGAAAAATGGTAGTTGAATATAAATATTCTTGATTTTATCAATGATTTCTATTGTAGTACTTCTGATGTTTGCTACAATCATAATGTTTTTATCATTATTGAAGGTAATAAAGTGAAGCATTGCAATGGCAGCATTCACAGTTTTACCAATTTGTCTTGAACCACAAAGAATACTAAATCTATTTTTTGTGTAAAGATCCAAAATTTTCCTTTGGTAATCCCTCAATTTTATGTTTTGAACAGAACCATCTTCTGTTTTAATCCTACAATATTTTTCAGCAAAATAGTTAATATCAAGCTTACACTTAATGTACTCTTGAATTTCATCATCAATCATCATAAAGGTCAAACCAGACCTTCTAACACCAACCTCATTTTGGAACCAAGGATTTTGGAATCTCTTTATTACTACACCATCATTAATTTTATCAGTTGTTTCTGTAACTAATTGAGTGGTAAATACTATTTTTCTTTCAACTTCTTGCTCTTTCTTTTCCGCCATGAAAGACTATATTTTCGATATATATGGCAAATCTATAAGGCTCATATGAGTAAAAAAGAGGAAAAAATAAACAGTTTACAAGAGGAATTCTCAAGAATACAAGATGAAAACAAAGATTTGGATGTATCCAAATACTTAGCAAAAAGGGAAGATCTACCAGATTTAGGGGAAATCCAAATCTATGATTATGATAAAGACTCTGATGAAAGTATTGAGTCAGCTGAGGAAGTTTTAGACGCTCTTTTTGAATTGTATTTTGGTGATATTGAGGGTATTACACAGAACAAATACCTAACCAAAAAGGTCAAAGAAGACGCACAAGTTTATGCAGAAACCATTTTTTTACAGAAAATGACTAGGAAAAACTTCTTAACTCAATTAAAACAAGTTGATAATGGTGATACCTCAGCTAGAATGCATGAAGTTGTAAACCAATCTATCTCTCAAATAAGAGACAATATCAAGTTTGCTCAAAGTCAAAGAACGGATTTAGAAAAGTATTATAGAGATATGAGAAAAGATTATGATAGAATGATGGAAAATATCAAACAAACTAGAATTGAACAAGGAGTTGAGGCAAAAGCTGATGGTAAAATAGTTGATGCTAGAAGTCTAAACGATATGATTGATAAAATGATTAAGAATAGGGATTAAAGTTCTCAAATGTTTTTACAATTTTAGATATATTCAATATAACCTTTTCAGAACTTCTTTTATTCATTTTATTCTCATTTTCTTTATGAACCCATAAGTTTGGTTTGAAGTCTTGAACATTCTCCTTAATAACACTTCTTAAACCATCATCACTTCTTGAAAGTAGGAATTCTAATAGATTATTCATTTCTTTAGTTATTTTCAGAGTTTCTGAATAGTTATCATAAAAATGTATCTGGTCATATCGTGTTATTTCCTCATCTTTGAACTTATCACCTTCTGTTTTATATCCAACCAAGTGTTGTAATAAAAGTCTCATTTTTTTGAATTTTATATCATCATCATTTTGATTCATAAAGTTCTCAGATATTGGATAAAAAGTTTTTATTTTTAAACCATTTTTCTCAAATTCCTCTTTTATTTTCTCAATTATGGTTTCATAAGTTCTTTTAGTTTGTTTAGAACATATGATATAAATATCATCAATATTATTCTTTAACTCAAGTATAACATCTTTATTAATCTCAAACTTCATTTCCTCTATCAATGATTTATTCATAAACTCTTGTAGGGAAATAGCCAGGTTTGAGAAATCTATATTATAAGATTTAGTTTTAATTTTAATCTTATTCATTAATTCTGTTGGTAGATAATAAGTCCTACCATTGAAATCTACTTTATTTCCTTGGTTTTTGAAAATACCACTCTTTATTAGATTAAAATCAGATTTTGATATTTTAACTATAGGAGTATTGGCATTTTTCTTATCAACAACCCAAGCTTGGTTATCCATCTCTAAAAGTACATTCAAGTCAATAAAAATTCCTCTTAACATATTAGTATATATTTAAATAAAAAACCCACCAATTAAGGTGGGTTTTGAATTACTTTATCAAATTCTTACTTAATGCAAATTCATATAAGACTGGTAGATTCAGATATTCTATAAATCCATCTTTTATATCTTTTAAATTTTTAGATTTCTTTAAAATCCATCTTATTACAAATTCAAACTCTTGAACAAAGTGGTTATCACATTCTACCCAAGGTTTTTTATAGTTATGTAATTTCACCCACTCACTATCACCACCACTTAACCAATATAAACATTTTCTTGGGTCAATGTGGTCTAAATCGATATTTATTTCTTTGGACCATATTGAATTATCTATTTTTGGTTTTCTCATCAATATTGCAACTGCTTCAGCAACATCTTGAGTTATATGGTCTTCAACTTCAAAAAAGACTTGACCATTATTTTTTTCACTTATTATAATAACATCTAAAATTTCTTCTTTTATGTTATTATTTCTGGTAAAACGTTTTTTTCCCATAAAAAAAACTATTTTTTTATTCTAAACCAGTTTTACTCCACTTATAAATTTTCCATAGAGGTTCCCATTTTCAAAAATACCATTTTCAAAAGTACCATAAAAATTACCATTTTTAAAGATTCCGTAATTCCAAAATCCTGAATAAAAATTACCCCCATGCCAAACCAAAGTATTATTTCTGATTTCGATTTGTGCATCTTCGATTTCTGAGTCTATTAACCAATGAAAATTATTTTTTTCGAGGACGGCCTCTATCTGTTTTTTATTTGTGATCTTTTTATCACCGTAGATAAGTTCTGTGAAACGCATAACTGTAAATTCTTTATTATATATTTATATAATAAAGAGAACTTATTCAACAAGTTGATAAAATTCGAAAAAAACGATAGATGGGAAAATAAAAATTATTTAGAAAATTTGTGAAGAAACCTTCTCTCTATCTTATTTAGAGATTCCAAACCACAAGAACTTATCTTATCTAATATTTCATCTAAGTCTAGGTTTGTCTTTTTCATTTTTAATGATTCAATATTATTTAAATATGAAATGAAATCATCAGTAAATTGAATATCAGATTCTCCGTGTGGAATTATAGCTATTATACTATAAGTAATTTTATCATAGAAAAATATATCAACTATACCTTTATAAGAAAATAACTTCTCATCCGAAATTAGATCTTGGTCAATACTATTATCTTCTCGTAATCTTTTACAATCGTCAATATTCTTACACAACCTAAGATCTAGCTTTACAATATTTAATGACCACTTCATAATTCTTATTTATTTTATTTAAAAAATGATTGATGTTTAAAATTTCATTTTTAGATTCAATATTATTAATATATAGAAAAAAATCTATCACAAAAAATGCGATATTTACTCAAAAGAAATGAGTTTCTCTTTGAAAAGAAAATGAAGGTTGAAAACATTGATATTAAAAGAGATTTTAAATCATCTGCCTTAATTAGAGAAACTTTTGAAAATGATCTAAGCTGGGGAGGATCCTTAATTGGAAGACTTATAAACTCTACATTAAGGGTTTTAAAAATATATGTTAAGACTGCAAGAATTACTTTTATAATTCCACAATTAAGTAGAGCTCTTGATGATTTACTTACAGTATGTAGAACCAATGAGGAGCAAAGAGCTCAGTTAGAAAATCTAACCAGTCAGTTTTTATTGGATGAAATTATTAATGTCGTCAATAGTTCCGATAGTGTTGAACAAAAAGTAGCTCAATTATTAGGAGCTGACAATGATACTAACCCAGGTCTTGTTAAATCAACTATTATTAAAATTGAGAAAATTGAGGCATTTGAAGATAAAGATGAAGTTATAACAAAATTAGAAGCTTTCTTAGAAGCTCTTAGAAAAATAAAAGAGGAAATTGGTGATTTACCAGATATAGACGATGAGGAAGATGAAGATGAGGATGGGGAAGGAGATGAAGATAAGGAAGATGATAAAAAAGATGAAATTTCTGGCAAAAGTCCCGCAGGCATTGTAAGATTGAATTTATTTATAATGTTTAGATCGATAAGAATAGTATTCGATACTTTAAAACTGAAGAAGGTTTCTTTAGAAGGTGAAAATAAAAAAACGATAACTCCTGAAGTAGGTAAAGAATACACCTACACAGATAAAGGTGGTAAAAAGGTGCAAGTCAAGATAATTGATATAAAGAATCAAAGACAACCAGGTAAAGATGGAGAGTTTTTAACCGGCGACGATATTGTGGATCCAAAGAAAAAAATATCACCAAAAGTCCTAATAGCACAGAAAAATAAAAATGGAGTTTATGGAGCTGGGTCAATAATAACTGTTGTTGAACCAGGTGTATTGAGTGAATCTTTAGTGAACGAAGAATTCGTAGGAACAGGTAGGGGTAGAGGAGAAGGTGCTGATTCAGCAATCAAACCGGGGGATCCAAAAAAGGTGATACCAGGAGACCCAAAGTCATTGAAGGAATACGAAAAGGGAGAAAATAGAGCTTCATCAGCTTTTAAGAAAGTTAGAGGAGCATTTGAAAGCAACGAACAATTATTGAAAGAAGGTTTGTCAGCAATGACTCAAATTCAAAATGATGTTAAAAGTGATGAGAATGTAAAAGAATATTTGATTTCTATCATGAAAGAAGTTATTGCTAATGAATCTACAGTGGGTAAACCCATGACTTTTAAAGAATTGACATTTGATAAAATTATGGATGTAAAAGAATCGGTTAGTGTCCTCAAGACAAAATATGCACCCATAGTCAAATCGATTTCCGTGGTCGCGAGAGTATTGTTAGCCTTCAAAGAAGATAAAGGTCTTTTAGGAGCTCTTGGAGAATTGAAAAAACCAATATTAGACTTTATCGAAGCGTATGACTTAGCTAAAGAAAATCTTACAAAGGTCGGAGAAAAGAAAGTAGAAAAAGAGAAAAAAGAAGGAGAAGAGAAAAAAGAGAAAAAAGATAAAAATGAATCTTTCAGATTATTTGAAGCTGATGAACCAGATGATGATGATGATGATGATGATCCACAAGGTCAATCTCAAGATGATACTGAAGATGGGGATGATGATGTTAAAGCAGCCTGGAGAGAACAGTTTACTGAAGAAGAAGAGAAAAAATATAAAATTGACGAAAAGGGAGCCCGTGAGTTACAAAATGCGGTTAGTGGTGAAAAAGCAGCAACCATTGATGTATCAGATCCGGCACAATATGATAGAATACTAGAGATAGTTAAAATCTTCGGAAGAGCATATAAAATGTATGCGGTTGATGTTATTCCATCAGGAAGACCAGAGGGGAGAATATCTCAAAAAACTTTCAGAGAATATGAATATATTGGTAAGGAAGATTCCGGCAAACCTGATTGGGAAGAGCAGGAGGGACCAGGATATGGACCTTGGGCAGTTAGAGCTACATATGAAAAGTGGCAGGATGGTGTAATGGATATACTTCAAGATACAAAATATAGAAAAATCTTAGCTAATTCAACGTTCAAAAATGCAGGTCCGAATCAAGAAGAAGGATCAGGACTCACATTATTTACTTTTATAAATGATATGTTGAATGAAGGAGGTGATTATGCGACATTCAGACAAAGAAGACATGCATTACTTAATAAGTATTTTGCAGGAAATGCTGATAAAATAGAGGGTGCGGGAGGTGAAGTTAGTCCAAACGAGACACCCCCAATACCAAATGAGGAAATTGGGAATAAGGAAGAGTTTAGATTTATGCAAAGTGGAAATTATGGTAGAGCTCAGGGATTTGATTGGAAAAAAGACTTTATTCCAGGTAAAAACGATTTCTTTGGATCATTCATTCATGTAAAGGGTAAATCAGGAAATGAAATTAGATCATTTATTTTTTACATACAAGGTAAACCAAAAAAATCAGAGGTTGGTGATAAAGATATTTTAGTTGTTAAACTACATATTAATGCCGCAAATAAATATACTCAAAATTTAGTTACCGAATATTTCTCAAATAGGGAAGGTACAAAACTTGACAAATCTTTAGTTTATCAGAAAAGTCATATAGTCTATTATGGAATAATTGAACTCACCGATAAAATTTTTGTTAAGGGGAAATCTTTTAAACTCACTTTCCAAAAATCTGATCTATTCAAATCTACCGAACCAATCACTAACAGTGTTGAAGTTCAATCAGTTGAAATACTTGGGAAAATCAACGAAAAGAAATCATCTGAAGTAGTTAAGGTTAGTTCAGGTCACAACTCCCCATCTACCGATAAAATACCGGAATTACTTGGTCAATTTAAGACAAATACTAATATCAAAAAAATGTATAATTTGATTAAAAAATGATAAAAAAATTCAAAAATTTTATCTCCGAGAAAATCAGTGTTTTAGATGTTGATAAACCATCTGTGGCATCAACTGCCAATCAATTAAATGATATTGAGTCACAGATTAAAGAATTCAACATGAAGAAAGTTGATTTAGAGAATATCTATAAGCTTTCAACAAATGAGAAAGATTTGGTTAGTAAGTTATCCGCTAGAAAGTTTATAAATCCAGTTTCTAGTAAATCACAGATGGAATTTAGTAATCCATTATTGGGCAAATATTCAAGAGTTTGTGATTTAAAAAAACAAATAACGGATTTAGAAAAAGAACAATCAGAAACTGATAAATCAATAAAGGATAAAGAATCAGAAATTGGACCAAACCCAACCATGAAAGATTCTTTAATGGATGATATCAAAGGGAAAAAAACTGATATCGATAATATAAAAAGGAGACTACAAGAATTAAAAACCGAGGCAGACAGATTGGAGAGACTAACAATGATAGAATTACAAGGAATGCAGAAAGAAATACAATCTGGGACTAGGGAGGTAAGACAAGATAGATCTCAAACTTAAATTTAGAAAAAAGTGGGTTTTTTCTAAAAATATATAATACCAAATAATGATGTATGAAACAAAAAGTGTATAAAAAATGATTTTTTGGTTTTTATATATACATTAAATAAAAAAAAAGTAAATACTATGGCAGCAATTCAAATTGGTAAATATAAAAGACCAGGTATCTTCTTCGAAGAATTCGACCAGTCGATTATACCAAATCCACCTGTACCAGGAGTAAGCATACCACCAACCCTCGTAATAGGCGTGTCTAGAAAGGGTCCGGTTAATACTCCAGTCCTTATTTCAAATCTCAGTGATTTGGAACAGGTTTATGGTCCTTTAGATAGGACACTAGAGAGAAAAGGTTCCTTCTTCCACAGAACAGTCGCTAAGATGTTGGAATCTAATACTGTATTAGCAATGAATCTTCTTGCTACAGATGACACTCTTGACAAAGTAGAATATAGATCTCTTTCAACTTCTACAGACAAATCTAATGATATCATTAGAGAAATCCCATTCAGAAAAGTACACGACACTTCAAGTTTCTGGAAAAAAGATACAATCACATTCATAGATACAATCAAAGATGAACCAAGTGGTGCAGATAGATTGTTTTCTTTGACAAACCTATCTAATAGGTATGTAAGTGTTTTTGTATTCAAATCTAAGTTGACTGGTTTCAATCAACCATTACTTGAGTATTATGGTACAGCTGATAAAGTACCTACTTATGTTAATCAATTAGATTTCGCATCTGATTACTTAGTAGATGTTTTGATCGTTGGTGGTGATTGGTCAAATTATGCTGAATTGTCTGTTGATACTAGGTGGTCTGCTTACTTTAATGAATCTGGTTTGATTAAATCACAAGTTTCATCTTTTGCACAAAATAGAAACGTTAACACATTAGCATTTTATGAAGGTTGTTCATTGATTCCTTTCTTCAAAGATTCCAATGGAAGAAATATCTTCATCGAATCCACTATAAATGCTGACACAGCTAAAACTGGTGTGTTCTGCGCATTCAACAGTGAGAAATTAGAGGGAGATTTCCCTAACGGCATGGTTGATATTATCGGTAATAACTTAGCTAAAAATAACTCTTTAGTTGATATCGAACAAAATTCAATAGATTTCCTTTCTTATAATGAAACAATCACCGAAAATAACCCATTGATGGCAACAACATTGGATATTGCTGGTGGTACAACTGGACAAAATGTAGTAGCCTTTGGACCTTCTATGTCATTAGTAAGAACTGATGAGTGGTACACAAATGGAAAAAGAACTGCTTATTTTGCTGAATCATTAATAAGTGGTATTATAAGAGGTACAGCTTCTGGTTTCACCTCTTCTACAAATATTGTAGTCGAGTTTATTGCTGGGGCAACAGTTTCTTTAGGAGGTACTACATCATCACCATATTTTGTATCTGCTGGAACAAAGGTTCTAGTTGATGGTGGTATTGATGTTAAAACTAGCTTTACTTTTTCGATTCCGAATACTAGTTACACAACAGCTTCTACAACACAAAGTTTCGCCTCTGTTTTCTATTTAAATAGTTCGACAGGAGCTATTGAGGCATCTTTGGGAACTAAAGTTGGTGAGTCACCAACTATTGCAGCAGCTGATGTTGTTTTGGGTTCTGTTACTTATGATTTTTCAGCACAAAATACTTTCCATTCACAAACATTCGTACCAGTTGGTATTACAAATAGTACATCATTTGATACAAGCTATTTTGATTTTGTAAAGGGCATTGACTTCTCAGTAACGGATAACGGATCTGGAAGTATTACAGTTACTTTCTTAGGAACAGCTCAGACTGATCTTACTAAAGACTACTTAGTTCATAAGAGAATAAGATTATTCCAATTCTTAGTATCTATGTTAGATTCAACAAACATTTCAAAAATGTCTATGTTGAAGAATGTAACTACAAAAGAGAAGTTCTCTTTAGAAAATGCTTCGATTTCAAACATCGTAACAGTAGTAACTTCTCCAAAATCATTCACGTTGAACCTAGGATTATCTACAACACCTGAATCTATTGCCAATGGTAACTTAGTATTCTATAAGTTGGATAATGAGTTTTTCATTGGAAATTCTGGATTCGATACCAAAACAACTGTTTCTTCCGCAACTTATGGTGTAGCTGGTAAATATTCAACAGCATACACATCATTCTTTGATGGTTTGATCAACACTGGTGACTATTTCTTCAATAACTTAACTGATAAATCACTAAGAGCTGTATTCACTAACGATGGTGTTGGTAAGTCAGTAATCGTATTTGACCAATCACCTTGGACTGGTATAACTGGAACAGAATCTATAATAGTTCCAGATTCAGTTGATAACTACAAGACATTCACTTTGGGTAGTGTAGCAACAAACTCAATCGTAGATCCAGCAACAGGAGCTTCATTCTCTGGAGTTTATAGTATAAACTACTTCTCATATTATCTTGATAAGAGTGTAGTTACAGAAGATCTAAGTGGAGTCACTACTATATGGGATGCTTCAGCTAGAAATTATATTTCAGCTTACTCTTCTGGCACAGAGTTAACAGTAGATTTCAAAAACAGTACATTATCAGCTACAGTTTCTGTTGGAACAACTCTAAACTATGATATCACATTGATCTCTGACTTAACTAACTTGAAAGAAACTATTGAGATTTATGAACCAGTAGGTTACACACCTATTGATAATAAAGTTCTCATTTTAGGATCTAGATATTCTGATGTTAAGATTGGTGATTTCTTATTAGGTTATGTAAATGAAGACCCTGATTATTTAGCTCCTGGTCAAGCTGGTAGAAGATTGGTTAGAATCTTGAATAAAAAATCTTGGTCTGTTGATCCAACTTACTCTGAGGTTACTTGCGACGCTAAAATCGAAAAGTTCACAGTAGGTTCTGGAAAACAAACTTTAAGATATACACAGATAGATTCTTATGTAGATACATACAAAGCTATCCCATTAAAAGGATTTAGAATCAGAGAAGCTTCTATTCCAGATGGAACTGACGTTACACAAAATTCAATAATGAATATTGTAGCTAGTGGAACAACACTATTCAAAGCTCTTACTAATAAAGATGCTATTGATTACAGATATGTTGTAGACTCATTCGGTCTAGGTTTGGCAGAAAACTCTAAGCAGCAAATTGTTGATATTTGTGGAGATAGATTAGATTGTCTTGGATTCATAAACATGCCATCTATGAGACAGTTTAGAAACTCACCAAATCCTAGTTTCGTAGATGAATATGGAAATCTT
>Ga0181356_1000977_pt1 | contig 12547 bp, 19 predicted proteins | sample Fa13VDMM110SN_FD_130104 | JGI IMG/M metagenome (GOLD analysis project Ga0181356, IMG submission 130104) | Freshwater viral communities from Lake Michigan, USA - Fa13.VD.MM110.S.N | ecosystem: Environmental > Aquatic > Freshwater > Lake | place: USA: Michigan | collected 2013-09-24 | reverse complement strand
CCAGCAGTATCTGAGTACCAACTGGTAGGAGATAACGCAACCAAGGTGGATATAGATAGCTTCAAGAGCTACATCTATACCAAACAGTAGGAATGATGTAGCAGTTAGATAGTGGGGGGGAGATGTACTGTAAGTAGTTGATTACATTACTGGTGATACAAGCTGTATGAATACACAGGTGTGGATAACCTGTGGATAACTATGCAATAAGGGGTGAGATATAGACCATTCCTATAGGTATATGTTCCTAGTAAGGGTAGGAGGGGGCAAATGTCTTGGTTAGATATATTACGTCTAGCAACATATAACGCTGCCACAACTTTTTAAACAAGAGGGGGTTGTTGTTTCAAGGTAGGTGCTCGTTCTTACAGAACTCGCATCAAACATAGCTGTTGTTTACCTGAACCTAAGAAAGAAAAGAGTAAAAGAAAGAAGCCCTCAGTGTCGTATTTTTAAAAAACCTTGTCAAGTCCAACAAAAGTATTCATCTGACAAATAAAGTTCATTTATTGTCACTTAGGTGACAAGACACAAAGATTAAAAGGATGATATAGTCTGCTCCATCGGGGGAACACTCAACAACGCTGAGCAAAATTAATTTAACTTGCATATGAACAGTGTGTGTAGAGCTAGTACCCCACCTTTTAACTAAAGGAGTTTGTATGGCTACAGCTAAGAAGAGTAGTGCTAAGAGTACAGGAGCCAAATCCCCTGCTTGGCAACGTAAAGAAGGTAAGAATCCCAGTGGCGGTTTAAACGCCAAAGGTCGTGCTTCTTATAATGCAGCTAACCCAGGTAAGCCTGGACTTAAAGCTCCTCAACCTGAAGGTGGTTCTCGAAGAGACTCTTTCTGTGCAAGGATGGAAGGCATGAAAAAGAAGCTGACATCTGCTAAGACTGCTAAAGACCCCAACAGTCGTATTAACAAATCTCTAAGAGCTTGGAAGTGCTGATATGGCTACCAAAGCTAAACCTAAATCCACAGTAAATGCTGCTGGTAATTACACTAAGCCCGAACTACGTAAACGAATTGTGTCTCAAGTAAAAGCTTCAGCTACCCAAGGTACTGCTGCTGGACAGTGGTCTGCCCGTAAAGCTCAACTTGTAGCTAAGAAATACAAAGCCGCTGGTGGCGGCTATAGAGATTAAGATGAAAACTCCACAAAAATCTTTAAAAGATTGGGGAGATCAGAAGTGGCGTACTAAGTCTGGCAAACCATCATCTAAAACAGGTGAACGTTATCTGCCAGAAGCTGCTATTAAGTCTCTAAGTCCCTCTGAATACGCTGCAACAACTAAAGCTAAGCGAGCAGGTAAGGCACAAGGTAAACAATTTGTAGCTCAGCCTAAAAAAATTGCTGCTAAAACTGCAAAGTATCGTTAATCCTACTGGAAAACCCTATGGCTACTAAGTCTAATGTTAAGAAAAATCTTAACGCTACAAAGAATTGGATAGCTGGTGCTATTAAAAATCCAGGTTCTCTACGAGAGTCATTAGGAGTTAAGAAGGGTGAAACTATCCCTGCTGCCAAACTAGAAGCAGCCTCTAAAAAACCTGGAAAAATGGGTCAACGTGCTCGTATAGCACAAACTCTTAAGAAAATGGCTAAGTAATGCGTAGAAAAACCTCTCATGATCGCAGGTACAAGAAGTCTGTTTGGAGCCAGAACCAAAGACTACAAGCTGTTAGTACTTATTTGATGCTAGGTAGCATGGCTGAGACTGCCATAGTTACGGGCATACCCTTGCCTACCCTTAAGACTTGGAAAACCACAGACTGGTTCAAAGAATACTGTTTGCAATTACAGGCTGAAGACATTCAGCTTATGGATTCCAACTTAAAGCGGGTTATTAACAAAGCTCTTAAGGCTACAGAAGAGCGTCTAGATACAGGAGATGCTCAGTTTGACCAAAAAACTGGAGAGATTATTCGTATTCCAGTTAAAGCTCACGTAGCTTTAAAGATTACAACAGACCTAATGACTAAACAACAAAAGCTTCTAGACAACCCAATTAAAGAAGAAGTTGAAAGAACTATTGACGATAGACTACTTAAGTTATCAGAAGAGTTTGCTAGATTTGCTAATGCTAAATACAACACTATTGAAGCTGAAGTCGTAGAGATCAAGTAATGTCTAAACTTAATGCAGACGTTATGGAAGGATTTGTCAATTCAGTCCTTCGTAAAAACTTTGATAGACCTGCTGCTACCCCAGAATTTCACAAAGAAATTTGGGACCTTGTTACTAGTAACAGCAAGCAGGTAGCCATAGCTGCTCCTCGTTACCACGCCAAATCTACAGCAGTAACCCATGCTTATACGTTAGCTTCAGTATTATTTAGGGAGTCTAGATATGTACTTATTGTTTCAGATACAGTGTCTCAAGCCATCCAGTTTCTTGGGGACATTAAAAAAGAACTTCTTGATAACGAGGATTTGCGATCCCTGTTTTCAATTAAAAACGGACCATTTCCTAAAGATACAGAAGACGACTTAATTGTTGAGATGGATGATGGGTACACATTCCGTATTCAAGCAAAAGGTTCTGAACAAAAACTTCGTGGTTTGAAATGGGCTAACTTACGTCCCGATTTAATTATTGGTGACGATATGGAAAATGACGAGATTGTAATGAACAAAGACAGGCGTATGAAGTTCAAACGCTGGTTCTATGGTGCTCTTATTCCTTGCGTATCATCTTCAGGAAAGATACGTATTGTAGGAACTATCTTACACTTAGACAGTTTATTAGAGAACTTAATGCCTAATTCTCAATTAACTACCCATAGAGGAGTTAAAGACTTAGTACGAGAAGACCTTAAAGAATATTCTAGAAACATACTACCTTGGAAGTCTGTTAAATATCGTGCTCATACAGACGACTTTGAAACTTTGCTATGGCCTGAAATGAAAACTGCTGAGCAATTTAAAATGCTCAAAGATGACTATGTGCGCCAGGGTTTAGCAGACATCTATTCTCAAGAGATGCTTAACATTCCATTGGATATTAGCGACACTTTTTTCAAAAGAACTGACTTTGTGGCTATGAAGCCTGAAGAACAAAAGAAAAACTTAGTCTATTATGCTACCTGTGACCTAGCTGTATCCCAATCCCAAAGAGCTGACTACTCTGCTTTTGTAGTTGGTGGCATGGATGAAGACGGAAAACTGTACTGTAAACACGTAATTAAAGAACGTATGGACGCTTTAGAGATTGTAGATACAATCTTAATGATCCAAAAGATTTATAAGCCCGTACTCTTTGGACTTGAACAAGGTACTATTCAGAAAGCTATTGGTCCCTATCTTAACGAAGAGATGCTTAAGCGGGGTGAGTTTATCAACACAGTGTTGTTAAAACCAAGCGGTGACAAACTTACCCGTGCTAGGAGTATCCAAGCTCGTATGAGAAGTGGGGCTTGTCGATTTGACAAAGAAGCTGATTGGTATCAAAACTTTGAGGACGAACTACTTAGATTTCCTAGGGATAAGCATGATGACCAAGTAGATGCTTGGGCTTATTTGGGCTTAATGCTTGATAGGATGTGGGAAGCTCCAACTGAAAAAGAGTTTGAAAAAGAAGAGTACGAGGCTTATATTCGTGAGAGTAATGTAGTAGACTCTGGTCGATCTGCTATTTGTGGGTACTAAAGATATGAACCTAAAAGAAAAGTTTAACATTGATGACCTCGTATATGAGGCCAATATTGCAACGCTTCTGTGCAAAGAAGACCTAACAACTATTGGAGTTCAGATTGTCAGAGACTTTGACAATGATCTTTTATCCCGAATGAGCTGGGAAAAACGTACTGAAACCTCTCTCAAACTAGCTCTTCAAGTTGCTGAAACTAAAAACTTTCCTTGGGCTAATGCCAGTAATGTTAAGTTTCCCCTTATTACTATTGCTGCACTGCAATACCATGCTCGTAGTTACCCTGTTTTAGTAGACAGTGATTTGCCTGTTAAGTGCCGTGTTGTAGGTGATGACAAAGACGGGCTACGTGGTCTTCGTGCTACTCGTGTTGAAGAACACATGAGCTACCAAATCCTAGAAGAAGATGAGGATTGGGAAAGCGAAATGGATAAGGTTCTTATTACTCAACCTATTATTGGTTGTGCGTTTAAGAAAACTTATTATGATCCAGTTAAGAAACATAATATTTCTGAGAATGTGTTAGCCAAAGACTTGGTGGTTAACTACTGGACTAAGAGTCTAGAAACTGCTCCACGAGTTACCCATGTTCTTCAAATGTCTACCAATGAAATTTATGAGCGAGTAGCTCGTAAGTTATGGATAGATGTATCTGAAGGTCGTAGACAACAACAAGCAACTGTTTCAATAAGCGACAACTTACAATCTGCTCAAGATAATGCTCAAGGTTTAATGCCCCCAGAGCCTAATGATTCAAGCACTCCTGTTGAAATGCTTGAACAACATTGTCACATTGATTTTGATGATGATGGTTATGCTGAACCTTACATTGTTTATGTGCGTAGAGACAACAAACAAGTTGCTCGTATTGTTGCTAGATACAGCCAGTCTGACATAGAACGTAATGATGAAGATGTAATTCTTAGCATTAAAGCTGAGCAATATTTTACTAAGTATCCCTTTGTACCCTCACCTGATGGTGGTTTTTACGACTTAGGTTTTGGTGTTCTTCTCGGTCCTTTGAATGAGTCAATTAACACAATCATCAACCAGCTCGTTGACGCTGGCACTATGGCTAATACTGCTGGTGGATTTCTTAGCCGTGGTATCAAGTTACGTGGTGGCAACTACTCCTTCAATCCTATGGAGTGGAAGCATGTAGACACAACAGGCGATGATCTACGTAAAGGCATTGTTCCACTGCCAGTACGTGAGCCATCAAATGTTATGTTTACATTGTTAAATTTATTAATTAACTATGGTGAACGTATTGGTGGTTCTGTAGATATTTTGTCAGGTCAAAATCCTGGACAAAACACTCCTGCTGAAACTACACGCACAATGGCTGAGCAAGGCATGAAGATATTTAATGGTATCTTTAAACGTACTCACCGCAGTCTTAAACAAGAGTTCCGTAAATTGTATCGTTTGAACCAGATTTTTATAACTGAAAATACACCTTACGTATCTAATGCCAAAAACATAGGGCTTATATTAGCCTCTGACTACGAAGGTCCTGTTACAGATGTGATGCCTACCTCTGATCCATCTATAACTTCTGATGTTCAACGAATGAACCAAGCTGCAGCTATTGCACAACGAGTTGCTGTAACACCTGGTTTGTATGATCGTTATGAAGCTGAGTACACTTTCTTAAGAGCAATGAAAGTTACAAACATTGACAAAATACTTCCTGATCCTAAAGGACCAAATGCTGTACCTTCACCATCTGATCCTAAGATTCAGATTGAGCAGATGCGCCAGCAAACTAAACAGGCTGAAATGGACTTAACTATGAAGATGGGTCTGCTTAAGCTAATGGGCGAAGCAGAACTAAACCAAGCACAAATCCAAAGACTTGAAGCAGAAGTAGAAGCTATCAAGATTGGCATTGTGACTGAGGGCGAAAGAATGCGTATTCAAGAAATTAATATGCAAATTGGTCTGCAACGTGAGCGTAGAGAAGGTGTTCTTAATTCTATCCAAACTATGAATACTGTCTACGACAAAATGAAGTTAGACCTAGGGAAGCAGTCTCCTGAGCAACCAGTAATGCCACAGGAGATGATGCCCCAAGTACCACCACAGTAAGGTTTTAAAAAGGAGAGAGAATGGAAGCAGTAAGCCAAGACAACTTTGATGAATGGAAATACCATCCTGTTACTAAACGTTTGATGAAAATGCTTAGTACAGATAGGGAAGCCATGAAAGAAGGTCTAGTCAACAATACGTTTGACGATGAGCAAGAAGTAAAAGGTCGCTGTAGAGCAATTGCAATTATTCTAAATTTGGAATATGAAGATTTGTTTGAAGCAACTATTAAGAGAGAACCAAATGAGTAATGAATCAGGCATTAACCCAGTAGGGTGGCGTGTACTTATCAAGCCACAAGAAGTAAGAGAAGTCTCTGAAGGAGGCATTATCCTTACTACTGAAGTAACTAAAGATCGTGAACAGATGGGTAATACCACTGGCGTTGTTGTAGCTATGGGCGACCAATGCTATGCCGATGAACCTACACCTTGGTGTGTGGTGGGCGACAAAGTTATTTTTGCTAAATATGCAGGTTTACTGTATTTAGGTAAAGATGGGTTTAAATATCGCATGATTAATGATAAAGACATTACAGGCACTCTTGATGCTGATGTTGATCTTGTTGATCCTTATTTGGCAAAGAAGTAAATTAGGAGTAAGATATGAGTGAAGAAAATGATAATGTTACTAGTAACGAAGCTGCTTCAGAAGTTCAACACGAGGCTGAATCTCAAGGTTGGGTTCCTAAAGAAAGATTTCGTGGTAACGAAGCTGATTGGGTAGATGCTGATGTTTTTGTAAAACGTGGTCGAGAGATTCTTCCTATTCTGCGTAAGAATAATGAGAACCTTGTTAAAGACCTTAACGCTACAAAAGAACAACTTAAAGAGTTTAGACAAGCAGCAGAAGAGTTTAAACAGTTTCAACGTGAAACTTATGAACGTAAAGTTAATGAGTACGAAATACGTATTCAAGAGATTAAAGAAAGCCGTGCTCAAGCTATAAGCGATGGGGATGGTCAGAAAGTCAATGCCCTAGATGATGCATTAGACCTTGCAAAAGAAGAATACAAAGAGGCTAAACAAGCCGTTAAAGATGCAGATGTTGTTAAAACACCTGAGCCAGCACCAGTTGAAATTGAACCAGGCTTACAAGCATGGTTAGATCGCAACACTTGGTTTGGCGAAGACAAACGAATGACTGCTGTAGTTAATGGTATTGGTGAAAGTCTTCGAGTAGAGTTTCCTATGCTTAAGGGACAGCCATTTCTAGATAAGCTTGACGAAGTGTTAGCAGAAGAATTCCCAAATAAGTTTGGTAAAAAACAGAATTTACGTAGTCGGGTTGAATCTGGATCAGGTAGGCAGAGTCGTGGTAGTACCAACACTCAGTCTTATGACAATCTCCCTTCTGAAGCTAAAGCTGCATGTGATCGGTTTGTTAAGCAAAAGCTTATGACCCGTGAACAATATGTTGCAGACTTTGACTGGAACTGATTTTTAACTTACATTAAAGGAAATTAATATGCCCCGCGCACTAAACGAGTTTGAAAAACGTGATCGTCTTCTAGAGAAAATAGCAGATAAACAAGCAGTAGCTAATACTCCTAAACCTGCTGAAGATGGTACAACTCGAAAACGTAGAAATGTTTTTAATGGAACAGAAGCTAAGATAGGTGTTCGAACACAGATAGAAGGTTATCACCTCCATGTTTTTACAGATACTGGAGGACGAATTAAAGAGGCTGTGGATAGCGGCTATGAATTCGTAAGACCCGATGAAGTGGGAGGCGTGAGTGAAAATGTGGTCAGCCGTAATGGTGATCTTGGAGAAAGAATTAGATATCTTGTAAATCCTCGTGCAGAAGGCACAGAGCAATATGGATATTTAATGAAGATTCGGCAAGAATGGTACGAGGAAGATCAAGCTGAGCTTCAGACTAAAAATAATCGCATTGACGCTGCTATTCGCAAGGGTAAGATTACTGGAGATGATCCATCTTTCTATACTCCTCGTGATGGTATTAAACTTAACTAATGTTTTATTAAGGAGTCTTAAATGGCTAACGTAAACAAACCCAACGGGTTCAGTCCTGTTGGTAACTTGCTAGGTGGCAAGTGGAATGAGCAGGGTCGTGTATACGCTATCCCTACCTCTGACACTACCAATAGCTATGCAATCGGTGATTGTGTAATGTCTGCTTCTGGTTCGGATGCTACTGGTATTCGTAACATCCAGAAGTGGGGCGGTGCTACAACTACCTCTGCTTTGCCTTTGGGCATTATTGTGGGTATTCGTGTTGCTGATCCTGGCGTAAGCTTGGTTGGTACTAACTTAAACCTAACACAGACATTTATCTCTGCTGGTACTCGTACCGACACTCGTTATGTGTTTGTTGTGGATGATCCTTTCGTCTTGTTTGAAGCTCAGTTTGGTTCTACGGGTGCAACCGCAGCTCAACTGTCTATGAATGCTGCCGTAACCATCTCCGCTGCTAATCAAACCTCTTTGTCTACAAGTTCACCGTTCTCTGATATGGTCCTTTCAGGTCCTGCAGTTACGGCTACTTTGCCAATTCGTTTGCTTGGTGCTGTTCAACGTATTGATAACGAAGCGACTACTGCTGCTAGTCCTTATATTCGTGTGTTGTGCAAATTTAACTATCATGAGTACGGTACTATCGCCTCTGCCTCTGGCTCAGTCGTTAACTACCTTGCAGTTTAATTAAGGAGAATAAATTATGGCTGGTATAATTACTACCGCATCCCACCCCAAGGCTCTATGGCCTGGCGTTAAAGCTTGGTGGGGACAAGTCTACAATGAGCATCCAGAAGAGTATGTTGATCTGTTTGACAAAGATACTTCTACTCAGAACTACGAAGAAGACGTTCAACTGTCTGGTTTCGGTCTAGTTCCTGTGAAGTCTGAAGGTCAAGGCACTGCATACGACTCTGAAATCCAAGGCTTTACCACACGCTACACACACGTTGCTTACGCAATGGGTTATATCGTGACTAAAGAAGAGTTGGATGACAACTTGTACGAGCAAATCTCTAAGAAACGTGCTTCAGCTTTGGCAATGTCTTTCCGTCAAACGAAAGAAAACATTGCTGCTAACGTGTACAACCGTGCTTTTAACAGCACGTATAAAGGTGGTGATGGAGTTGCTTTATGCTCTGTTAGTCACCCTAATACTAATGGTGGAACGTTCGCTAACAAACCTACAGTTGACGTTGATTTGTCAGAAGCTGCTTTGGAAGATGCAGTAATCGCAATCATGGGTCTGCAAAATGATCGTGGTTTGCTGGTTGCTATTCAACCTAACAGCTTGCACATTGCTCGTCAAGAAGTGTTTAATGCTCAACGTATTCTTCACTCTCAATACCAAACAGGTAATGCCAACAATGACATTAACGTCATTGCAACTGGTCACTACTTGCCTGGTGGTTTTAAAGTGAATCACTACTTTACAAGCCCACACGCTTGGTTTATCCGTAATACCATCCCTGGTGGTACTGGTTTAAAGTACTATGAGCGTCACGCTGTCACGTTTGATCAGGACAATGACTTCGACACTATGAACGTTAAAGCCAAAGGCTACGAGCGTTATAGTTTTGGTTGGTCTGATCCCCGTGCCATCTTTGGCTCTAATGGTCCGTAATTGTTATTAGTAACAAGCCCTCTCTCAAAAGGAGGGGGTTCTTTTTTTAATCAAAGGAATTTAAAATGAGCTACGAACGTGAAAAAGAAAAAGGTAAGCGTCCTAATGTTACTGTCCAATCTAAAATGGGCAAAAGTGGCATGGCTGGTGGAATGCACAAGATGCCTGGCGGAAAAATGATGAAAGATTCTGCTATGAAGAAAACGGCTGCAAAAAAGACTATGCCTAAAAAGAAAATGTAAAGTAGAATGCAAGCAGCACAATGTTGTGCTAACCTTAATGATGACGCTACCTAACAGGTAGTGTTGTTTATGTAACACTTATGTCAATCAAGGAGTTTTAAAATGGCTTTACCTCAATCCCCTGCTTCCAACTACCCAGGTGGTTTTAATAATGTAACCATCCGTGGTGTTCCAATCACCCAATCCCATCCTGGGCAAGTGTATTGGGTATCAAACGCTACCCCAACTTTGCCTGGACAAGTTGGTGGTTCTAATGGCAATCCAGGTACTTTTAATGCTCCCTTTGGTACTCTTGCGTTTGCCGTTACTAGTTGTACTGCTAATCGTGGAGACATTATTTTTATTAAACCAGGTCACGCTGAAACTATTTCTACCGCAACTGCTTTAGCTTTTGACATTGCTGGTATAGCAATTGTTGGTTTAGGTACTGGTACTAAGCGTCCTACGTTTACTCTTGATACAGCAGCTACAACTACTATTGCTGTTTCTGCTGATAACATATCAATCTCTAATTGTCGTTTTATTGGTAATTTTTTAGGCATCACTTCTGCTTTTACAGTAGCTGCTGCTGCATACTTCACCATTGACAATTGTTCGTTTACTGATACAAGTGCCATTCTTGGTTTCTTGTCAGCAGTTAAAACTACTGTATCTACTAATTCTGACTTTTTGCAAGTATCTAATTGCTTTATTAAATCTGATGCTACAACCAAGTCTGTTGCTCCTATTGTTGTGCTCAACACAATGACTGGTCTAACATTAACTGATAACGTTGTAATTCAAACTGTTGCTCAGAACAACGTGTCTCAATTCTTGAGTCATGCAGCACTAGTAATGACTGCTGCTTTGATTACAGGTAACAAGGTGTATAGCGTTAATACTGATAGTGCTACTGGTGCTTTCTTGGTTACTACTTCTGCCACTACTGGCTCAGGTATTATTCAAAACAACGTAGTTCGTGGTCTAGATGTTGCTGCTGCTTTGATGATTACCGCTGCTGCCGTTCAGTATGGGTTGTTTAACAACTTGTACATTGGAGATGTAGGCTTCTCTGGCTTTGTACTTCCTGCTATTGGTACTGATTAATTTGTGCAATAGTTTTACTAGGAGGGGAGTAATCTTCTCCTAGTATTTTTAATGGGTACAACCTTTACAAAGTAGGAGTTTAATATGGCTGATATGTTTCTTAAGAGTGGCGAACAACCTCGCTACTTTGCTTTTAGTGGTGTGAACTCCACAACTACTAATCAAGCATCCTCACCTATCTACAAAGAAAGTCCCTATGGCACTTTCCAAGCTATTGTTACTGGCACAGGTACTGTGACTGCAACTATTGCTGTCCAAGTGTCTAATGAAGCTAATACCTTTAATGGTATTAAAGCTAATTGGATTACTATGGGTACTATTACATTGACTGGTACAACTACTGCTACAGATGGTTTTACTACTATATGTCCTTGGCGATATGTACGAGCCAATGTAACTAACGTTACTGGTACTGGTGCTACTGCTGAAATAATTATGGGTGTGTAACTATGTCTGTAACTACTACAAACTTTTACGGAGCTTATGACAATCCTGGAAGTGTAGACATTACTTTGTATGGCGTAGCCACAGACTTGTATGGTGTTACCACAAATCCAATCGTACCTGTAGAAGAAAAGTTGTTAATAGAAACAGGTGACGCATTGTTGCAAGAAAACAACGGTTATATTCTGTTGTAATTTAGGACATTTATGGCTTCAACTGTATTTACAACTGGAACCCTTATTGAGTCTCCTTGGCTCAATGATGTTAATACATATGTGTATGCTCCACAGCAAGTGTTTGAAACCACTGCTACATCTGGACAAACAGTTTTTAACCTTCCCTTTTCATATGCAGTTGGCACTAAAAGATTAATTGTTTACATCAACGGAGTTAAACAATCTTTTACGTCTAGTTACACAGAAACTAACCCCACAACTGTTACTTTTACAGCGGCTGTTCCTGTTACAGCTAAAGTAGAATTTGCTTATTAAGTAAGGAATTAAGACATGGCTAATACAAAAATTTCTGCACTAACCGCCGCAACCACGCCCGTTGCGGGAACGGAAGTATTGCCGATTGTTCAAAGTAGCACCACAGTAAAGCTGGCTATTTCAAGTTTAAGCCCTGGACTTGGCCCACTTTCAACTAACACAGTTGATGGCACAAATTTAGTGGGCTTTATGAATATTCCTTTTAACAGCCAAAGTGCAGCATATACAACAGTCTTGGCAGACTCTGGAAAAGTAATTTTTCACCCATCAACTGATGCTAATGCAAGGACATTCACAATCCCTGCAAACAGTTCTGTAGCTTACCCAATTGGAACGGCAATCACATTTATTAACATGACCAGCCAAGTGGTAACGATTGCCATCACGACAGACACAATGTATTTGAGTGATGCGGGTACTACTGGCTCACGAAGCCTTGCTCAGTATGGTTCAGCAACTGCAATTAAGATGACATCAACAACTTGGTTGATTTCAGGGAGTGGCTTAACATGAGTGGCGCACTACAAGCTGTCTTTCAAAACCAGAGGTCTTTTGGTGCTGCACCAGACGCACAATTTAACTACGTCACTATGCTATTGCATGGCGATGGAACTAATGGCGCACAGAATAATACATTTATAGACAGCAGTACAAACAACTTCACGATTACCCGCAACGGCAATACCACCCAAGGTTCTTTCTCGCCTTATGGGTCTAATTGGTCTAATTATTTTAATGGGTCAACTAATACTTTAGACGTACCGACATCTGCAAATAATTCTGTAGGAACTGGCTCATTTTGCTTTGAAGCATATATTTTTATGCAAGATTCATCTGCGGCACAATTCCTTGTGGCAAATGCTACATCAGGTGGTTTGTGGATTGGTTTTAATATTGATGCCGCAAATAAACTTGCTATTGGTAGAGTAGCAACTG
>Ga0181356_1000976_pt1 | contig 12554 bp, 16 predicted proteins | sample Fa13VDMM110SN_FD_130104 | JGI IMG/M metagenome (GOLD analysis project Ga0181356, IMG submission 130104) | Freshwater viral communities from Lake Michigan, USA - Fa13.VD.MM110.S.N | ecosystem: Environmental > Aquatic > Freshwater > Lake | place: USA: Michigan | collected 2013-09-24 | reverse complement strand
TTTCTTCCATTCGTTTGGAATGGAAATTTGAAGGGACATATCGTATTGGGGTTGTCCATTACAAACTTGTGTATATTGAACGTTCTTTGAAATCAAAGAATCAATCCATCTTCTTTCTTCATCTTCTTGATGAATCCAGCCGCATTGACCCCAATTTGTAGCTACTAGATAAATATCAAATAGATCTTCTCTTGAACGCAAAGCTCGGAGAGCAAAACGTGATTGTTCACCATATCCAGAAGCTGTAAGTGCTGGTGCTGTAACTAATATTTTCTTTTTCATTAGATTTCCTTCAATTCCCAAGATTTATATGCTTTATTAGGCCATGAACCACATTCATTATGGGTTTCAGTAAAGATTCTGTCCCATTCAGAATTATAACGATCAAAACTAAAATTATCTATAACGTGTTGTCTACCAGCTTGTCCAATTAATTGTCTTTGTTCTTTCGGAATATTGATAAAAGCTTCAAGAGCACCTACAAACTGTGTATTTGATATTCTGTCTTCATAAATAAATGGAACTTCTTGTGAACCAATAACAGCTTGGGAAGATGGTTCAATTTCAATACCAAATAATCCGTTTGGACCTCTAACTTGTTCTTGTAATCCACCTGTTTTAACTGCGATGATTGGAGTTTCGCAAGCAAGAGATTCAAGAGTTGCTAATCCAAAACCTTCTGCATCAGAAATATTAATTGTAGCGTCGCAAGCATTATAAAAGTAAGCCAAATGTTCTGGTGGAACTTTCTGTTGTGAAAGAAGAACTTCTTTGTTTACAAGTCCTCTATTTTCCATAATAGCAATCAGATCTTGACCATTTTGGTCCTTTGGTTCAGTGTGCATAACGAGAGTAGCTTTATCTTTTCCTACTTTTTCTAAAAATTCGGAGAACCACCATATAACAGAACCAGATTGTTTACGTCTAGCATTTCTATTATTCCAGAAAAACAAATATCTATCATCTTCTATTTTAAGATGTTCTTTTTTGAACTTTTGGACTTCTGTGTTGGGTAGTTTCTTGAATATCTGTGTATTAACTGCATGTGGAAGATATGTTCTTTTCACTTCTGGTGTTACATTAGCAACAATATCATCTGTGACTTTAGATATTGTGGCAATATGATCGTTTGAAAGGTAAAACTTACGATTAAAGGTAGGATATGGGTAGTTGTCCCATACATGGTAGTAAATCATTGGAACGTTTGGTCGAATCTCGTTTTCAATTTGCCATAACCATCCAAAGAATCTTGGATCTGTCATAAACCAAAGAATATCAATACGCTCTGTGCGAATAATAGAGCGTATCATTTCGTGATTTCCGTATCCATCAATAGGATAGATCACCCAATCGTCACCCCATTGTTCTGTTTTCTGTGGGCGATAATCTTGATGTTTAATAGCTCCACCAAAACTAATAAACTTATATTTTCCTGTTGCTAACATAGCTTCAATCATATTTTTAGTCATGTGAGCAACACCAGAGGGACTAAAAGGGTGGTCCGAAAGTGTTAAAATCTTTATTTTTTTATCCATATAAAACCTAGGTGCAATGTTGTGTTTTATAAAACTCGCATCCTTTACAAGATAGACGATTTTTAATGTGTTTATTATTTTTAATGCTACAAATCGCTTTTGTCAAGAGATTATTTGCATTTTCAATCTTTTTTTTGCCGCTTGAAACACGAAAAAACTCAACTCGGTTCTTTTTAGCGGTTCGCTTTAATAGACAGAAGTGAGTTTCAATGTCTTCAAGAGGAATATTGTGTTTTTTAGCAAAGAACTGCTTGTAATAAGTAAGCTGATAAGTGGTCATTGGGGCAGACTTTTTTTGTATGTCCCATCCCCATGAACAAGTTTTAAAATCAATAATATGATACTTTCCATCAGAGGTTTTAAGAACCAAATCGATGAATCCCTTAAAGTTATAATCTTCTTGGATTAGTTCCATCAAATCTTCTTCTGACGAAACTACTTCATATTCACCCATATATTTTTTAATCGCTGGGAATAGCTCTGCAAAAATAGCTTTGCCTTGATCCAACATCTGCGAAACCAGAGTTTCGTTAAAAGGGCTTTTGTTTTCTTCCTTGGAGGTTTCTTCCGTAATGATTCTTGAATTTGAAGCTTGTACTGTAGCTTCTTCAATCGCATTTTTGAAACTTCTCTGGAAGTACTCACCGCATTCTTCCTCCCTAATCTCTTTAAGTAGGGACTTTTCACAAGTTTCGTGTACAGAAGTACCAAAAATTGTGTATTCGTTTGCGGTAAACAATTTGATCTTATCTTGATAAACTAGTTTTCGTTTAAATGGACATTCATCCCAAGTTTTTAGTTCCGAAAAGGAAATGTGAGGCAAAGCAACACCCTGTTTAGTAATCTACTATAACACAACTACTAAACAGGGTCAATACTTTTATTTACTTTCTACAGATTCTTCTGGTACTGATAGTTTACCTTCTTCTGGCTTATAATCAACATCATATAGGGCTTGTTGATAACCACGAATAAAGTTCTCTTCTGCTAGTGCTAGTACGAACTCTGGGAATTCTTGTGCCATAGCCTCAATAATCATAGCGGTATTGACAGAACCATTTTCTGGTTTAAACCTTTCACCAACATATTGTATTAACCAAGATTTCATTGGGTTTTCTGATGTTATTTGTTTGGTTAATTCAAGATTTTCACTAATTTCACTCATTATTCTCTCCAATATTTAAGTGTTTCTATTTTTGACAAAAGTGCATATAGTTTTGGGCTTATCTTTTTAACAGATGTAAAATCACCTAAATAAAAATGCTCAAAACCATTAGCAAAGTATTCTCTATAACAAGTAGCTCCGTAAGGAGATACAAATAAGTTTGTAGTTAATGTATTTAATACTGGATATCCAATCTCTTGGTATAGATATTCATCAAAATCTTCACTGAAGTCTATTTCTACGAAGTTTTGAGTTTTAGTATCAAACCCATTAAGACCTAATATCTCTTTTAGCTTTTCTCTCTTCACTACAAACTCATATATTAGGTCTTGATTATTCTGTATTTTATCACCCAATGTTTCTTCAACAGCGTGGGCGATTTCATGAACGATATTTTGAAGCAAATCTGTTGTGTCCATAACATCATTTGTTATATAAATGGCATTATCTTCATACAAAGCAGAAAGTTGTCTTTTAATAAGTTCTGGAAATTGGCCGATGTAGATACCTTCAACATTAGTAAAATAATGTTTTGGCATTTTTTGTGCTACCACTTCTAAAGCTTTATCAATGTCAACAGAATCTAAAACAGGATCTTTTTCCCAAACATATATTTTGTTAAAAAGCTTTCTGTCTTTTAATTTTTTTTGTATCTTATCGTTTTTATCTTTCATAGATTCTAAAATTGTTTTCATTTTATTATTGAAGGTGGAAATACATTTTTTTTACTTTAAAGAATGCGAGAGGCAAGTGTGGCAACTTTTGAGCGTTCCCCGGTCATAAGTGTTATATGTCCAGCTAAATCATATGGTTTAAACTTCTCTGCAACATATGTAAGACCGTTAGTGGTTTCATCAACATAAACATTGTCAATCTGTTCAATATCTCCAGTTAAAACAACTTTAGAGTTTTCTCCTACTCTAGTGATGATGGTTTTAATTTCGTGCATTGACAAGTTTTGTGCTTCATCAATTATAATATAAGCATTAGATATTGAACGACCACGAATATAAGTTATTGCTTCAACTTCAATGACTCCTTTTTGCATATACATATCAAGAGTTATTTTATCATTGCCCATTAAAAATTGCAAGTTGTCTTGTATTGGACGAAGCCAAGGAGACATTTTTTCTTCTAATGTACCGGGAAGAAACCCGATATCCTTACCCATTGGTTGCACAGGACGCGATACAATTAAACGTGAGTATTTGTTGTCTATACCAATTGTCTGCTCTAATCCAGCAGCAATAGCAAGCATTGTTTTTCCACATCCAGCCTTTCCAACAATAGAAACTAATGGAATATCTGGATTCATCAATAAGTCAATAGAAAATGACTGTTCTTTGTTTCTTGGTTTTATTCCACAAACACCTTTTTTATTAAATTGAGCTAATCTTTCTAATGGCTTATTGTGACCAATATATTTTGCTAATGCTGTTTTCTTATTATTTAATGAAGAGGTAAGCATTAAATATTGATTTGCATAAAGCTTTTCTTTTTGTTCTGGCAAAGCAATATTTTCATTTTCATAGAAACGATCAATAAATTCGTCATCGACCATAACATCAGCAAAACCAGTATATAAATTTGAAGAACTTTCTACTACTTTTTCTGGATTCATATCTTGTGATTCCATACCGATGGAATCACAAATAACTCTCATGTTAATATCATTAGACACAACAATTACTTTTACTCCTGCTTCTTTTTCGCTTAAAGCAACAGCAAGTATTTGATGATCTGGTACTGTTAAATCCAAGTCGGGAGGAAATGTCATTGAGTGGTTATAGCCTTTTACAGTTAAAACACCTTTTCCTTTCCCTAATCTAACTCCTTCGTATAAAGATCCCTTGGATCGTAAAGCATCTAACGAACGAATAACCGTTCTTGAATTTGCTCCAACTAAATCTTGTCTTTTTTTATGTTTGTCAAGTTCTTCTAATACTTTGAGAGGTATTAATATATCATTATTGCCAAAACTTGAATTTATACAATCACTATCATTTAGTAATGCACTTGTATCTAAAACGTATGTCTTTTTAGCCATTTAAAATCCGTATGGTTGTAATAAGTATAACACGAAATGAAAAAGCCACCATTAAGGTGGCTTATTTTAGGTATTTTTAACCCAAACTATAATTGGTATTGTTGAAGCATTTTGTTCAACAGAGCCAACATTTTTGTTTTCTGTTTGAACTGCAATATATTCTCTGCTTTGTGTATTTAAATAAGATTTAGTTGTAACAACACAATCTTGATTAAAGTAAGATACTTCATCCGACATATAAAAGATATTATAATGTCCAGTTTTGCTTAAAATACATTTGGTTCCTTTAGAAACTTGCATACTATCTCCAGTTTGTTTTATAAAGATTTTGAATAATTTCTTGTGCTTGTTGAAATGGATACATATTCATAATGTACTTAATTGTATATGGTTTTCCATATGTTTTTTCGTATTCAACAAATTTATTATAAAAATTAACATGCTCAATTATGGAGTTATACATTTATCCTTTATTTTGTTTGGAAAGATTTTTTAGATATTTTATCATTTATTTAAATTATGCTACTTTTTTATCAATTGATACAATATTTAGTTGTTTATATTGTTTAACGGCTTCATATACAGCAATATTAGCGGCTTGACTGGTGTTGAGAGAAAACCCAACTCCATCCATAGGAATATAAATCTTCTCCGAATTGTTCAGGATTTCCACAGGAACACCAGTTGTTTCATTACCTGTTACAATACAAATATGATCATCAAAATCAAAAGAATAATTTTCAAGATTGGTGGAACCTTCACAAAGTTCAAGTGAAACAAGCTTCATCCCTTTATTTTTCATAGCAACGAGAAAATCATGAGGATTATTATACTGGTGGGTTTGAACATATTCATTCAATGTACCAGAATAACGACGCATTTCCTTAAATTCAGGAATAGCACCAATAACGTGAACATCAGTTAAACCAAAACAAGCAGCAGTTCTTACAACATAGGCAAGATTTTCATCACAAATAAAGTTAATGGTTGCGATTGAAATTGGATACTTTTGAGCATTATTAAGTTTATTATTATAACGCTGACGACGAGTTTCGTTCCTCACTTTTCCTCATATTATAAATGTTGGTCTGACTTTATTACCAGACTGTACCAACAGGCGCTTGTAGCAACACATATAATATAACAGAACTACTTGGCTACGACAACTACGATTGGCTGTTCAGTAGTAACTTCTGTAGTTGGGACTACAGTTTCGGAAGTAGCTGGAGTGGTAGCAGATTCTGGTGTTACAGTTTCAATTACTACTGGTGTAACTGGTGTAACGGGTGGTGTTTCAACATTTGGGCCGCTACAAGCTACTAAAATACTAACAATTGTAAACATATTATTTTTCCTTTATTATTAAAAATTTATGCTGCACTATCAGCGGTGTCTGATTCTGAACCAGAACACCCCATTAAAAACGCAAAGATTAAACTAAACATTTTAATTTCTCCTATTTTTCTTTTGCAACTTTATAAATAGTATTATTTCTTTTTTAAAACCACTTCAAGTGGTGTATAACTAATTATCGTTCTCCAACCATCATAGTTGATTGGAATTTTTTTCCGCAAGTCATTAGAATTTAGTTGTCCTATAACTCTGGCTTCTATGTGTTTTCCACCATCATCAGATTTTATAAAAAATTCAATATCATATTTTTGATTTCCAAATTCTTTTTTAATTTGTTTTATGATTGCTTGTTCTGTTTGCTCTTTTGTCCAATTTGAATCCATTAAGATGCCTTGCGAAGTCGATTTACAAGTTCAGAAGAAGATTGAATCTTTCCTCCTCCGATCCCCCAAATCATTGTAATATTATTTTCTGCACAAACTGTCATTTCAGGAGTGTTATTAGTCGTTCTATCGCCTCCATTTGCAAAATAAGTTGGTTTTTCACGCCCTAACGCTTCACAAACAGTTCCATCTGTATCATCTACAGGAACTACCTTTTTTACTCCCTTAATTGCTTCAAGAATTTCTTTTCTTTCTTCCCAAGGCATAAATACAAAACCTTTTTTACGCATTAACCAAGTATCAGAGTTTAGAACCACAATAACTTCGCCAAATTGGGATGCTTCTTGAATCATGCGAATATGACCAGCATGTGGTGGATCAAAACCACCTGATACAGCAACAGTTTCATAGGGTGTAGGCATTTTACTCTCCATTATTATTTAGAATCATTCTTTAAGCCAAGTTTACGGCTGCGTCTCCCAAAATTATGAGCTGATTTGAGACTCATTTTCAACTCCTTCATTCTTGAATAGTTCTTCTCTATTTAACCTGTTTTTTTTCTCTTGCAAGTACCAAAGATCAGAAAGTTGATCTTCAAATTGTTGTTCAGCAACTTTTTGTTTATGAATGTTGCGTTTAGAAACAGGAATACTACTATCAGACATTTTTTCTCCGTCTAATAGTAGTATTATAGTTACTTTAGTTGTCTATGTCAAGCTATTCTGCCAACCATTCTTCTTTAAGAAGAGTATAGCTGAACACATCACCGTGTCCTGCTGTTACTTGTTTATTACAGAGAGATAGAAATTGTTCAAAGTCAGAATTATTTGCAAATACTTGACAACCAGCAGACCATTTATCTACATTTGTAGAACTTGTTCCTGCTCTATGAATATTGATGCCATAGATGCCTGTACTTTCGCCTTGATCAAAATCATGTTGTGCATCACCATCTTTATCACGATATACAGTTACTGGTTTAATTTGTACTAATGCTGGTTTTTCCCCTTTGTGAAGACCTAATCTCCAGCACCCTCTCCATTGTCCTTCTTTGAGAACGGCAGTTCCAAGTTTGTTCATGGTTTCTGTCATCCAGTATGTGCCAGGATCTGTTGTAGCAATCCATGACCATTCTTGCCATTCACCAACATCATTTTTACAAATCACATAAACACGATCATCAAATTTGTTTGGTGTTCCATTTTTTTTGCGAACGCCAATAATATTTAAATCCCATTTATTTTCAAATACTTTGAAACTTTTTTTGTTCATTACCTCTAATATTTTTGGTTTTGACATTATTTTATCTCCCTATACAGTTTTGGAAGAAAGTGTTTTTACTTTCTTTTCTATTTTAAGTACTCTGCCTTCTAATTCTTCTGCATCAAAATCAGCAGAAAGTGAAGAAGATTTCTTTTCAACTGTTGAAAGTTTTGTTTCAATAGATGCCATTCTTGTTTCAAGAACTGTATTTTGGGCTTGGCAAGGAGGAGGTTGAGCACCGTTCATACCTTGTTGTTGAGCTTGAATTTCAAGTTTTTTCATTTCTTGTTCGTGTTTTTGTTCTGAAAACTTTTGATAAAATTTCCAAGCGGCTCCACCACCAACAACTGCTACTAATGCAAGAATTATTGCTATAGCACCACCACCACCTGTACTCTGAACTATTTGATTGACATCAAAAGGCGCGTCAGGAACGCTTGTAATCGCTTCCACTTCTTTTTTTGGTTCTGGTACGGGTGCCTGTTCTGTTTTGTCTTCTACAGCTTGTGGGACAGCTTCTTCAACACTTATTTTTTCATTCTCTGGCATGGTTTTCTTCTCCTTTGCTTTTTTGAACACCTCTTGTTTTGGTTCAGTATCTTCATAATAAGCTCTAAACACTACACCTTCAGATAAAGTGCATTTTCCAGACAAAACTTTGTCCATTGCTTCTCTATCAGAAAGTAGAATAATGTCGCCTCTAATGTAGTGACAACCTTCTTCCATACATATAAATAGTTATTCTTTTGCTGGTTTACCGATAATGGTTTTTAAATATCTTCTGTTTTTTAGATCAAATACTCCATAATAGCGTAAGGAGTCTCTGTATCTTCTGACTATTTTTTTCATTTGTACGTGATCTTTAATACCCAACAAAGCTTGTGCTTGATCTAAACTTCTTGTTGATGAAACAGCAAACAATACAACACTTTCTCTTACAATTTTATTTATATTATTCCATAAATAAAAACCATAAAGTTTTCCATTTATAGATTTTGCACTTAATTCTAATTTTAAAGCAATAACTTCTTCTAACGAAAGATTGTTCAACATGAACTCAAATTCGTCAGAAGATTTACTATTGCTTCTTAAAAATTTAGAAAATGAATATTCAGAATACTTCGATGGTTTTTGTGGCAATTATTCTTCCGTTTCTATTGATTCGTCTTCTTGTTGTTTCTTTTCTTTTTCTGCTTTATATTCTGGAGTTGTTGGTTCTGTTTTTGGCATATCCGACATTTCTTCTTCAAACTTATCAAAATACAATTTTAAATTTGTGATTAAATAATCATAAAATAAATCTTTGTCTTGTGAATCATCAAGAATAATATAAGCATCCATTATAGAATTATCAACTTTCTTGAAAGTTTGAAGAGCCATATTTCTTCCAGTAGAATCAAGCTTTTCTTTTTCTAAACCAGCAGAAAGTCTTGCTTCTGGGGTTTTAGCGTCTTCTTCTTCTTTTGCTTTTTTACCTTTTGTATCGAATACATCAATAAATTTAGATGAGTCTAATTCATCACCAGAATCTTCTAAATCAATTTTTATTTTTTTCTCTTGTAATCGTGGGGCTCCGGGGGGAGTTTCTTCTTTTCTGTATAATTCTGGTTTTAACGAATTTTGAACAGCATTGAGAATGTGTGCTCTAAATGATCTTCTTTGAATATCAGAAGTTGTCATTATTTTATAATCTGTTTGAATAACAGGAATTATCTTTTTAAGGAGATCTTCAAGAACATTTATACCTGTGTTGTCGTGAATTGGTTGGTCTTCACCAGCTTCTACAATAAGTTTTTTAACAATAAATCTCAAATGTTGTTCTTCAAGTTTATTTTTCTTAAATTCTTTTACTTTATTTTCTTTGTGTAATTTTATTGCGCTTCTAATAACTTGACGCAATTGAAGTTCTTCTTCGTTCATTTTTGAAGTTCCTTTTTTCTTTTTCGTTTTTGGTTTAAAAAGTGTATCCTTGGCAGCACCAATTTCTACTGCACCAGCAGACATTGCAGAACCAGACATTTCATCAATCATTTTTAATAATTCTGTTAGATTTGTTTGTTGACTACCTACTAAAATATTCGCAACTTTTTGTTTTGTCTGTTCGGAAACTTGTGGCATAAATTGGTATAATGCTTCTCTTTCCTGTTGTCCTGAAATTACTGCCGTTATTGTACTTCTAAAATCAGTTGCTGAAATTGGTTTTCCCATTTTGTCAGCAATTGCTGGTATGGTGACGCTGTATCCTACTGGTCTTGATGGATTTTTCATCGCTGCTTTGTTTATACTTTCTTGTGGATATCTATTGGCATCTTTCGTAGAAGTAGCAATAAAGACTTTTGCATTTGCAGGAAATTGCTTATTCTGAATAATATCATAAGCAGAACCTACTGGAGAAGGTATGTTAGATTTTATTGCAATTGCGTTGGTATAACCAACATCTTTAATATAAAGATTAAAGATTTCTGCGGCTTGTTGTGCTGTTATATCACTTCTAATTGATTTGGCTGCGACGGGTTCAGAAACTATAATAATGACTTCATCGTAGTTAGAAGCTAAATACGAGACTACTGCCATATGCCCAGCGTGTGGTGGTTTAAATGAGCCTGGAAATAAAGCTACAGAATGTTCTTCTACTTGTTCTCTCAACAAGGATTCTCTTTGGATCATTCTGTTTGCTTTTGTAAACCCTTCTCTATCTACAAGTTTAATATAACCAGCAGGACTTGCTATTACATAACCTTCTCCACCTTCCATTGTTCCAATAGAAGATTTTACAGGTGCGTCTTGTGAATCAAGCTGTTTGATAATGTTGTTTTTAACATTCATCACTGTTTTAACAGAATCCCATAAAGCATTAAAACCTTCTTGATTTTGTTGAATATAGGTTTTTATACTTTGTTTTGCATTTTCAGATGCTTTAGAACTATCCAACCAAGTAATAAAATCTTTTTCTAAATTATCAAGTCCAGAATCAACTTTTGAATTTGTATAAGTATAAAATAATTCTGCTAAATTAGAAATTTTTAATGAACGTAAAGTTTCTTTATTTAATAAATCATCAATTTTAGAAGCATTAGAACTAATTCTATTTTTTGCAAAATTTATTTGTTTTGTATCTATTTTTACTGGTTCTTTTGGAAGAACAGGTGGAACAACTAATAAATCTGTTCCTTGAAAAATATTATAATCTTTAACACTAGATTTGTTACCTTCATAGTCCATTTGCCCATGAACTACCACACCTACTTTGCTTTGTCCAATTCTTTTTCCAATATCACTATTTGCATCTATTTTATATTCAACAATGTTTGGTTTAAATACAAACTTTCCATCAATAATTTTTGGTGTTTCAACATAAAGTAAATCTCCAAAGAAATATCCACGAACATCTTTTGGTGTTGATGTTTCAAAAATTGAAAATGCATCCTTTAATTGACCAACGAAGCTTTTATAACTTGGAGTTACTTCTTTGCCTTTGCTTGTTCTACGAACATTAACAAAAAGGTTTTCAAGCTCTTCTGGTGTTTTTGTTTTTCCGTCATAACCTTTGGCAGTAAAACCACTTTTATCAGTAAATATAAATTGACCGTTTTCGTCACGACCAAATACAACTGCCGGTGAACCATCCCATTTCAATGAAGTTGTTTTTTGTCCTTCTTCGGTTGCTAAACTTGCAAGTGCGTCTAAAGCACGGATTGCTCCTTCACTTCCTTCCCAAAAAACTAAATCTTCTGCATGTTGTATTCTTGGACCATCGCTTATATTTGCTTCTTGTAAAGATACGGCAGGAACATCTTTTCTGTTGTCAGTATTTAATTGAGGAAATTGAACTCCATATTTTGGAAATGCCTCAACTGCATCAGCAACCATTTTATTATAATCTGGATTGTTTTTAACTATATCTAAAATTTTATTAATAGAAGTTAAATCTTGTGGGTTATGTCCCTTACCAAGAAGGATATCGGTTATTTCTTGTGGACTCCTAATGGTTTGCCCACCAGAACGAGGAGTCAAACCATTAAAACCAGACCATTTATACCCTCTAAACTTTGCTATAGAAGCAAGAAGAATTTGTCGATGCTGTCCTTTAAATTCTCCCGGTGGTTCTCCTTGCGAAGACCATTTCATAAACTCTGGATCGCCAAACATTAAATCTGTTTGTACATAACCATTTGCTGGATTTCCATTAATAGGAGTTCGAAAGTGTACTTCTATACCAGTTTTAGCAACATATTCTCTAATGTTCACATCAGGTATATTTTGTGAAACCCAAAGAACTAATTCTCTATAAACATCTTCTTTTAAATTTTCTTCTGAATCTACTGCTATATCTAAATCACCAGAAGTAGGATTTTTCCCTGTTGTTCCGAGAGTGTTGTTTAATAAATCAATATCTAAAATGTTTTCTAACCATTTAATGGTTGGAGCAACATCTGCTTGATTAATTCTTTGAGTTAATGCTTTTCCATCTTGTGATTTAAAAACATTACCACCCTCTAATATTAACATTTATTATTATTCCTTTTCTTCTATAATCTCAGAATCTTTTTCTTTTGTTTCTTCTAATAGCTTAATCTTTTCTTCTAAATCAAAAACTTGCTCTTCTAACTTATTAACGTGTTTCTTAACTTCTTTCAAGTGACTTTTTGCTATTTCTAATCTTCTCTTATCAGCAGTAGAACTAGGACGCAATGTATTCAAAGTTTCAGAAAGAGATTGAATATAGGCTACCACACTTGGAGAAACATTTTCTTCAAGATGCATAAAATGTCTAGTTATGTTGTTTAACAGTATATTATTCTTCATTT
>Ga0181356_1000975_pt1 | contig 12569 bp, 10 predicted proteins | sample Fa13VDMM110SN_FD_130104 | JGI IMG/M metagenome (GOLD analysis project Ga0181356, IMG submission 130104) | Freshwater viral communities from Lake Michigan, USA - Fa13.VD.MM110.S.N | ecosystem: Environmental > Aquatic > Freshwater > Lake | place: USA: Michigan | collected 2013-09-24 | reverse complement strand
TATTGATGGAAGGTTGATGTATGTACCGACCCAACCATTTTTCTACCCAGGTGTTCATGGAAAGGACCATAATAGGCTGTTCCGTCTACATATCCAACCAATTGACTTATAACCGATGATCCGCCTGGCATTGTAGGAGCAGTCAAACCGGAACTTAAAACTATACCGTCTGATATTACTATTCTTTCCGAAAAGAATTGTATGAAGTTTTTTATAGTTAAATCCTTAATTGCAACATTGATATTTAGTATGCCTAAGGTTGTATTTGGATTGGGGTAAACTACCCAATATTTATTTACATTTTCTATATCACTAACTGCTGGTAAGTAGACAAAGTTGGTTATATCTGCTCTATTGTTTATTTGTTGATTGACATTTGGTACATGTTCTATTGATGCATAAATTTCATTTGGAATTGGTGCTGTTGGGTCATACCCACTAGGATAAAGATCGGTTAGTCCATTTGGATATATTGCAGAATCACCATATTCAAATAAATCATTTCTTAAATTTTTGGTGGTATTGAATGTGTATGGTAAGTAATTACCAATGTAGGGTCTAATGTATTGATTTATTTGACCAGATTCTTTTGGTGGTATTGAATTATTATCCTTAATAAGAACATCTGAAAAAACACCAATACCAGCAGGATGTACAAGTTTTTTAACAGCATCAATATATCTTTCTGGTGATAACTCTGTCTTTAGGACATAAGACATCTCTTGATATTTTCTGTTGTCTCGTATTACACCACCAGAACTTGGAGAGGATTTTATTGTATTGTAATAACCAGTTTCTTGAATTAACTTACCAACTTGTACAGTTCCAGTTAATATGGTTGATGTATTATCTATATTTTTTCTTTTTATAGAAAATGTATTTAATGCTCCTCTATAATCATAACCATGATTTAAAATAGTTATTGATGTAGGAATCCCCTTTTCGTTAACCTCTTTGACAACACCCGAAAATAAATTGCCGGTTGATGAGCCAGTTGGTTCTACTATGATATATTCACCAACAAACATTCCAGTATTTGAAACTGCTATACTTGTTATTCCATTTATCATGTATACTTCAAAACTGCTGACTTGATTACCATCCAATATCTCAACATAAACCTTTTCACCAACATAACCATTTTGATAGTCTTCAAGAGTTGTTTCTGAATCATACAGATCAAACTTTCCAACAATGTTATCAACATTCAATTCAAATACATCTTCATTGTTAATTTTAAATGAAGTAACATCAATAATTCTTGCTGAAGATATTATCTTATTAGTTCCTGGTTGCTTTTGATAAACAACAGACTTCTTTATATTATTTGCTTCATTCCAAGTCAACCCTCTAACTCTTATTGTCTTTCTCTCTACCCAGAGATTACCAGACGCTACAAGTAGATCCTTTCTTGGATAGTATATTTCAACATATGCATTATATAAAAGTCTGAATAAAAATCTAAAGGACTTTTCAGTACCTTTAGATGAATAAAATTGTTTAATGTTCTTGATTACGGTTCTAAGGTTCAGATTATCATTTAATTGAAGAACATTGATTGGGAAATCGTTTAAGTATTGAGTTCTAAAACTTTCTAAGAAAATTTCTGGAGTAGTATCTATATCTGAAAATGTTTCTGAATTGAATATAGCATAGATTGGATTGTTAGACTTTTGTAACCATTCATAATATGCTTCTGCAAATTTTGTAAATGTTTTATGATCTTCTTTTATAAACTGTGGTAATTTTTCTTTAATTGTATACCAGTTTGTGTTTTTTGGTTGAAACTGCTCTGTTACCACCTTTAAATTCAAAACAAATTCAGTATTATTTACTTTCTTGCCTTCATTTGTTTTAAAATATCCTGTTAGGGTATAATCACCAGATTCTAAAGAATCAAATGTATATTTACCTAGATTATAATCTATTTCTACTTCTTTATCATTTAGTTTAAGATATAAAGTCTTTATGAATTTTTTAGTTAAATTAGTTTGTATCTTGTAACGAAAATCTAAAGATGTTCCGTATAGGATATAGTTTTGTGGAGGATGTAGAATCTTTATATCTGACATGTTTATCTGTTATATGTTCTATTTGCAGATGATGAATTTTGCACTGTGTTTCTATAAACTTTCTTTAGTTCTACATTGACATTTCTATTAGATAGTCTATCAAAAGATAATGTAGTATCTCTGTCTGTAAATACATCTGTATCTTTTGGTTTTGCCATAATTGCTATGTAATTTCCATCTTCACTAAAACTATTGATATTCAGTGTTATTACTGCTCTACCAGTTGTATAATCAACAGTTCCGACAATAGCAACGAATACCTTGGTTAAAGAACCAGTTGAAGTATCAATTCCCTCATAATACAACTTCAGTATTCCATTATCATCTTCTATATAGCATAATTTCTTAACAAGAGCATTCGATTGTTCTATTGTGTAATAGAAAGATGAACTTGAAATTGATGGTATTGTAAAATCTTTTTCTGGGTGATATATTTCGTTTTCAAAATCAACAACAAATGTTCTGTTTATCCCTGCTGTTGGGTATATTCTCTTTTCCATTTCTGCTTCAACATTAAGTGCAACAATTGATGGGTGGAATCCTAATGCATTTGATACAAATTCTGATGCATAAAAATCGTCATCAAAGCCTATGTAATTGGTTGCTGAAAACTCTTTAGTTTGATCTTCTATTACATTTTTAATTTTTGTTTCTGTATCTGTTGTTGTAGATGGGTCATACTTGACATTTATATTTAAATTTAAGTATAAAATATCTGGATCTAAAATTTGAACGGTAATTCCCACTGTAGACTTGTTTAATATTAAATTTTCAACAATACTTGCTTTTTCTGATGCTGTTAGGAATGGGGCATTTAATGGTTTGATAGATGCATACAACTTACCATATTCCGGTGGGTCATTATCTTCACCACCCCAACATCTAACAGATTCTACAGAACCAAATGACTTCAATATAATTGCTTCATAGTCTGTTGCGGTGACTGCTCTATCCTGTGTTGAATAATTTCTTAATGAATTTTGTCTGATACTTTCAAGTGTTTCTCTGTCCGAACCACCAGTTGAATACTGAACAGTTTCTACTTCATATCCAGATAAACTAAATGAACTTACTGTGCTTGTATCATTTATTCCAATATCATTTCCTGCTGCTCCAGAAGTCAATAGGAATTCAAAGAGAACAACATTTCCGGGTTCTAACTTCTTACCAAAAGAACCATCACCAAATTGAATTTGATAAAAACCATTTGGCATTTCATTTATAAAAAATACTCTAGAATTTTCATTTGTGTCTGTAATATTTTTAACTGGTGTCCATTCAAACTGAATACCAGTAGTATCACCTATACCACTCAACACGAACGCTCTTATTGTACTAATGTCAATTCCATTGAATGGTATATTAATTTTATCTTCTGGTGTAGTTGCAATATGTGAAAATGTATTATAGACACCTTGTTTTATTTCTACATTTGTTGCTGCATAGGATAGTATTTCACCATCTTCATCGATCTCAAATGACTCTAGTGATGATATACCAGTTGTTGTGAAAGAAATATTTGATCCTGCTGAATTTAATGCTGTCAATACAGTATTTCTTTGAATTATTGATTTAGCATCTGTATACTCTTCTGCTGGAAGTTTTATATTTACAACTGCGGTTGATGTTTTTGATGATCTTGGCGTGTAACCCAAATTTTTTGCAAGTGAAACAATAGATGATCTTTTTGATGCAGTATCGAGGAATGACTCATTCATAACCAAGTTATTGTACATTCCGTTGTAGTATGTGTTGTAAGCAAGAAGATCCATAAGAATATTCATTGCAGAACCTTCAAACGAATAACCCTTGAATTCTTCTTGGTTACTCAAAAAGTTAATAAGAGATGATTTTATTGATATGAAGTCTAGATTGCTTATATCTGCTCTTTTATCTTGCATTTTATCTTGTTCTTTCTAGATTTACTGAGAATGTTTCAATACTCTGCCCTGAAAAATAATATTCGATGTAGACATCAAGAGTGTTATTGTTTTCATTTGGTATGACATTAACAGTTTTAATTTGTATTCTTGGTTCATATTTTAAAATAACGCTTCTAATTCTATCTTCAAGATATTTATTAGTATTTAAAATATAATTTTCAAATAAGTAACCTCTTATATTAGCACCCAAATCAGGATTAAAGGGTTTTTCATATAATGACAAAAGCATCAGATTCTTTAATGATTGCTTTACCGCATCATTATTTTTTTTAACATTTAGGTCGCCAGTGAGCGGATTTACTGTAAAATTTAGGTCTATATCTTTGCTTAACATTATTGTTTATCCATTTCAAATATGTATAAACATTATCCAAAAAATACATTAGGAGAGCCAGTAATAACGGGATCTCCACAGACTGAAGGATCGCCTAATCTCACAGATGGTATATTATTTACAAAAACATTTGTAGAACCACCAATTATTGTTGAAGAACAGTGGATTTCACCACCGGGACTACCACAAGGACTGTGTGGGGTTATTAGAGAACCAAATAGAACTGCAGGAATGGTATTAACAAAGACATTTGTAGAACCAAGTATCATTAATCCACCTCCAAATACTGTGTCTGTGTTTGCTCTGGCTACGGGTGGCATATCATGCTCCAGGTGCGGTTGCTATACCGAATGATGTACCACCTACGCTTACTCCAAGCGATAGACCACAATTACTTGGTCTGCCACCTTCTATACCATCAAATATACTTGCAATTGCGTCTATGATACCATCGATGAACTTACCAGCAGCATCAATAATTGATGCTATCAAATCTGTTATTTGTTTTATTGCATCTGCTATAATTTTTGTAATTGCACTTATTATTGCACCAATTGCATCGACCACAGACTTAACTGCGTCTAAAACACTTTTTATTGCATCTGATATTGTCTTAAACACCGCATCTATGATTGAACCAATTGCGTCAACTATGGTGCAAGCAATGTCAGCAACTGTGTTTATGATGTCTCCGATGAATCCTGTCATAGCACCTATCGCTCCCTTTATTCCTGATAAAGGACCATCATCACCAATCACTGCCTTCAATGGTTCTGTAATACCAGCAGAAACCGAAGAAACGGTGTCTGTGACGCTTTGTATGGTGCTTGTTGTTGTTTCTACGGTTGATGAAACATTTTCCACTACACCATTTAAATTATTTGCAACTTGAGCAGTTTGATTTGTTAAATTTGTCAATGCTGCTGGAGTTGCGTCTGTTACAGAAGATGTAATATTTGTTAAAGAACTTATTAGACCATCGGATTGTTCTTTCAAACCATTTGCAGTATTTGCTGCTTGATCCAATGCTGCTAATTGTGCTTTTAATGTTTCAACAGATGTTCTTACTAGGTTTAGAGGTGTTACACCGTTTATGGTCTTTCTCCACTTACCAAGAGATCCTGGCGTGTATATGAACGGTTGGGTGGGTGGTATTGGTGGTTCTATTCTGCTTAGTCCAGTTCCTGTTAACCCCGAATTTGCAGGAGTTGCTGTTTGAGCAGTAGGACCATTCAAATGAATTTGTGGTGCTGTTTGGAATATTCCAGAACTTGATAACAAATTGGTATTTGCGTTACTGGTTAAATTCATTACTCCACCGGAATATATGTCCATGCTTGTATTACCACTCATTCTAATAACAGATTGTGATAATATGTCAATAGACTCTAATGATGTTAAAGTGAATTTTGGAGTGGTTAAACTAATTTGTTTATTTGAGACTAGAACAAAATTGCCATCAGCACTTATGTCAAAACCACCACTGTTGGTTCCGAGTCCTACACCATTCGTTCCTATAAAACCAACATTTCCTGCTTGCACAGTGAACGAGTTCAAAACACGCTTTTCTTCTATACCATCAACTTCTGTTATCTTAAAATTTATTACTTTTTGATGATACTCGTTTCCGATGAACTCTTCTTTATTCTGACCTATTGTATATTTTATATTCCCGTTTGGTATTGTTGTTTCAGAATAACCATTTGTAACAAATATATTATCAAACAAACCATCAATTCTAACATCACGAGAACCACCTATTTCATTTACATAATCTTCACCAACTACAACATGCATATGTCCAGCAACTTCTAAGTTATAGTCACCGTTAACAAAGTGATTATAGTTACCTGCTTCTTGTCTTATGTTGACATCACCGCGATCTATTAACACATTTGCGTCACCGTTTTTTAATCTAAGTTGACAGTTTCCTTTATTGACAATTATATTGATATTTGCATTTTCACCAACCTCTATATCAAAATTTGTAGCCTTGTTTGGCGTATTTTGAGTTTTATCAGAGTTGACTAATATCTTTAAGGCTTTGTCAATAGTTACATTACAATGTCCATCTATGTGGACATAATTATCTCTGAGAATACTGGTATAATTATCTCTTACAACTTTTGTTACCGAGTCGCCATTTGGATGTACTTCTTGAAATGTTCCAGATCTATGGAATAGGTGCAATCTTTCAGAACCGGGTGTATCATCTATCTCAAAAACATGACCAGACTCAGATTCGTAGACTTTATTGAAGGGGTATAGAGTGCTTTTTTTGCCCTTCTTACCCTTAATTTTTTTTCCTTTAACTTTACCATATGCAGTTTTTGGTTCGTTCCAATTACCAGCAGCCTCTAATGGATTAGTTGCTGCTCCATCTGGTAGTCCTGAAGTTACATTTGGTAAACTTGACATATATTAAATTCCGAATGATCTATACTTTTCTACTATGGATTGCATGGTATTTGTTCCAAGTTTCATTGTGCTTGAAAAAGATGGCACTGATGTTTCAGTCTTCAATGTATTTAGTGGACTAGTTCCCGAGTGTATCTTCTCAGAATTGCTGTCGGTTGGACTTGCCTTATATTGACTATAGGTGTTTTTCATAGACGAAAATGAACTAGAAGTTACATAGTTTGGTGGTGATGCTAATCCTTTGTTTGTTCCGAGATTTACACCAGTAAGACCAACTACACCAGTTACGAATTTTGGGAAAAATATATTTGCAACTGGAATATTTGTGTCTCGTAATCCACCTTCTGATATTGTTTTTGTTTTCAAATCTACTATTGTTGTTTCAATTCTTTTTTCATCATTAATTGCTAAAATATTTAAATCTGGAGTTCCTTGTTTTCTACCAGATGCTTTTTGTGTATAAAATGGTCTTGGATATGTACTTGAAGCAGTTGCATTCTTTAACTGTGCTCCATGTGCATCACCTTCAACGGAAGAACCATTTGGATAAGTTCTGGTTACATCGTCTACTGGATAATCTTTTAATTGCTCTGGTGTTCTTATATCCTTGAATCCTGTTCCGTAGTTCTCGTTTAATTCTTTTATTGTTTCTGCGTTCAAACCAGACAAAGCACCAACTATTACTGGTACTTGATATGCATTTGGATCAGCAAAGAATCCAAAAACCCATGTTCCCTCTAAAAGACCAACTGAGGAAAATCCTTTTCCAGAAACAGCGGGTGATGTAACTGGTTGTATTGGTGTTGCCCAAGGCAAAGCAATTGTTGGTAATATTGCTTTATCTTCATCATGATAACCAAAGATTCTAACCTTAACTCTTCCTGCTTCTAGAGGATCCATTCTGTCCTCTACCACACCGAAGAACCAAGCAAAACCGTCTTTCCCCATAAATCCTGCCATAATTATCCTCCAGATGGTGAATACTTAGAATCTCGTCTTAATGAAAGAGATGTTCTTAAGTTAAACCCAAAATTACCACCACGATTTTCAAGAGTGTGCTTTATCTTAGTTATAAGGAATTTACCAGTGAATAATGGATCATATCCCTCTGCGTTTAATTCGTTTGTATAATCTAATTGAGGTCTTGAGAAATTAATTACATCTCCAAGTCTTATTCCAACATTTCCTCTTATCTCCACATCAATACCAACTTGATCCATCGCTTCCATAGATGATATTCTAGGTAGTGCCCATCTATTTACAGTGTTTGTAGGATTATCTCCATTTATTACATTCTCGTTTGATGAATACAAATAACTTGATTTGGGATAATATTTTACATATGTTTGTGGACTTGTATAAACCTGAACCATTGGATTTAATTTTTCATCCAAAGCAGGATTTAACAATGGTTCATCATATAAATGAGTTTGTTTTTTAAATAATTCGCCATAGTTTTCTATTTGCTTTGCATATTTCTTTCGAGTCAAATCGAATGTGAGACAAGTAGAGGAATACATTCCATTCTTAGCATTTGAAAATGGTGATATTGGTTTCGAAATATGCTGTATTGCTGCGTAAGATCCCTTATAAGTGACTTTACCTTGTGCACTTTCACTTGGTGCGGTTTCTAACCGGATACCATCTGTATCCTTAGTTCCCAATACTGGTTTCCTTGCAAGCAAACTTGCAATACTTATAAAGTGATGTCTATGATCTATATCTTCATAAAATACAAAGTTATTGTTTATCTTTTCATTACTTTTGTCTTGTGATTTGTTGGACTCATTGTTATTGGATGTTGTGTATGCTCTTGTTGTTAACCAATTTATTGCCGTGAGTGGTGTCATAAAAGGTATCTGAATAAACTGTTTATCCTTTGTTTCTTCTATTTCTAACTCTTTTATGTTTAGATAATTGTCTGCTATTTTTGTTACTATGTTACTGATAGTATCATAATAAAATTCTCCAACCTTTTTAAATTCATTCAAAAACATCACTTCTGATGAAAAATTTAAAACAATCGTTTGTTTAAACATACCATCTTCACCAGTGCTTTCCATAGGAACAACATGAACTTTATAAACATGGTATCTTTGGAATATAAGTTCATTATCTTTTGATGCTGGTAGTGTTTTTGTTTTTAGACCAAATGATATCTCTTCACCTTTTCCTATTACTGTTTCTTTGAATAGTTTACTTATTCTGGAACTAGGATAATCTATCAGGGATAGAGAACCTGTCACAAATGGTTCGTATATGTTTTGGTAAATATCAACAGCAGTAACAAGATCTGTTATATCTAACAGTTCTTTGTCGGATTGAAGAAAAATTGCGCTTAAGGACTCAATGCTTATCATGATATTAATCTTGCATATTCATCGTAAATTTGTTTTGCAAAATATCTTTTTGGTATGAATATGCTTCTCTTATCGTTATTTAATTTTGCTTCATATTCTTCATTAGTAATAACATCGAAGTTATTACCCTTTAAATATTCTTGCAGATGACCAAGTAATGGATCGATCCAAATACCATCTCTTTCAAAATGGTGTAGACTTTGTACCTCGTAATTCACCACTCTTGCAATTAGAGCAATTTCTTGATTGGTATCAAATGAATACAACAATGTATTTGCTGCAAAAGAACCAGAAAGAACCTTAACAGACAATTTACTCAAAGATGCATCCCATTTTACAACTTCTGCTCTAGAATTTGATTGTGTTTTTAATACATCACCCGGTTTTATATCGTATTTTCTTATTGATGTTAAATTTAAAAATAGAGAAATAGTAGTTCCGTATTCTAAGTCCAACATTTGATTAAACGAATTTACATCAAGTGGCCATTCATCGTAAATATTTTTAATACCATTTATTAGTAATATAACCCAAGACAATTTTGAATCTTCATAAGCACCATATGCTATTGATTCCGGTGTATCACTATCAGATATTAGATAAGGATCACAGTTTTGACTGTTCTTTATGAATTCTGGTAAACTAACATTAGCAGTTATATCAGTTAGGAATTTTACATTCCCAGTGCTATCAGTTAGTCTTATATATCCGTGTTTAGTAAATAGCATTTTAACTTACCCTTCCATTATTTATTCTCTTTTGAGATGGGTAATCACTGCTTCTCTTCGTTCCCTCTGAGAACATTCTTGTAAATGCAAATGTCACGGATTGTCTGACATAATCATCACCTGGCATCCAGTTATACTCTATACCAGAAACAGACACAGGATAAACATTTGAAAATTCTGTATTATAAACTTTGTTGTTTGCAGTATCTATTTGTGATAATATGATAGATGAATTGAAAGCATATTCATTCTGGTATCTAGAACCTGGATTCTTACCATCATAGGTAAATACAGATTCTTGCCATGTTAAAAATAACTTTCTTTCTAAAAATTCTTTACTCATTCTAAAAGTAAGAGTAACTTCACCACCGTAATTAATGCTTAATGGCATTCTTACAGTGGGTAAATTATTTAATCTATAATCAAATGTTTCTATTGTTTGAGTTGGTAAACTTGCAGATTCACAAACAAATCTAAGACCACCGTTTGTTTTTTTATAATATTCTGTAACTTCTGGTATATTTGATGGTGGAAAAACTACACAAAAGAATCTGTTTGTTTTATAAAATAAAGACGAGTCCATTAAAAACGATGCAAAATCGGTTCTTTCGACAAGCTGTGTATTGTCTTGTGGTTTTTTGTCTGATAGATTGGTTGCTGCTAGTCTGTTACCTGCTTTTTCTATTTCTGTTTGGGCATTTGTGAATGGAAATAGGTTTTTAAACAGTTCTAGTGGGTTGATACTTGGCATTTTAGGTTAGATTTTTCTCTGTTATTATTTTAAATTTCCAATTTTGTTTATTAGCAAACTCTGATGCTGCTTTCCACTTTGAATTATTTATCGCCCAATTTTTCATTTCTTTCAAAAAAGTCCTTCTGGATTTGTTATTATTGTCTTTTGGTTCAACACACTGTCTAGAAGGCTTTATCTCTATTAGATATGTTTGGGTATTTCCATCCTTTTCCTTCACTTCTATCAAAAAGTCAACAAAATACCTATGCACTCGGTTGTCTAGGGGTGAGACATAGGGCACATACATCTCTTCCGATGCCCATTTCAATATGTTTGGGTTTTTATCACAAAAAACCATGAATCTTCTTTCCAGTAAAGAACGATAGATGATGTTTGTTGAATCCCCTACATATTTGGTTGGGTTCTCTGGTCTATATTTTCCTTTATATGCCATATAAATAAAAAAGAACGGAATCTAACTACAAAGGTATATAGATGGCTCAACCAATAAGCAATTATGTAGATCCAAATTGGTACAACGAAGTAAGACAATTAAACCTCTTTGGTGGTGGTCCAGTGAAGGATCCTGCAATACTGAATCCTGCTGACATATCAAATATATCCACCAGAACATTAGCAAGAGTTCCGGGTTCAGATGCTTTAGAGGCTGACCCAAACTTTAATGCTGTTAGAAATGTTCAAGATATTACTAGTTTAAACTCTGCAAATGAACTCATACAAAGTAGAGCACTAGAATCAAGAAAAAGAGAAGAATATTCAATTAAAAATGTGTTAAATTCTTTTCCAAAGGAATATTCTTATACAACAGATATACAAAAATTAAAAGATAGACTAGTTTTGATATTACATGCACCAAATGCACAATCAAATCCTGGAATAAACAGACAAAATAGAGATCAAGAATTACTCTTTGACACAATTGATTTTGGGTCAAATTTAGTTGAAGGTATTGCTGATGGTGTAAAACCCTTTACAGATAGAATAACACAATATATTGATGATGTTAAGAAAAATAATCAAACAATATCAAAAATTGCAGAAACTGGTAATAAATTTTTAGAAAAAACAAAACAAGTTAGTACAGATCTATTTTCAAGCAATGCAGTAGCAGAAGCAAAACAAAAATTTGAATATTTAAATTCAGCATTTTATACTAGCGGACCAGGTGGTGATCGCTATAAGATAGTATACTTACCAATGCCACAAGGTCAATTGGTTGATTCACATTCTCATTCAATAAATGGTGTTGCATTAAATCCTGCATTACCATTACTAGGTCTTGCTTCATATGCATTGGATTCTGTATTGCCGGGTGGCGGTGGTGGTGGCGGAAATTCTAGGGGAACTGCTTCTAGAGGATTTTCACTTCCCGGTAGTGTTGGAGAATATCTTTTAAATGCTGCACAAGTTAATGCTAGAAAAGCAATAAATCCCGCTCAAGAAACTCTTTATCAATCACCAGTACCTAGACAATTTCAATTTACTATAACATATGCGCCAACGAGTCAAGATGAATCAAAATCCTTTATAAACATAATTGAAATATTAAAACAACACTCATATCCAACAGTGGATGCAGCAGCAGTTTTGTTTAATTTTCCAGGAACTGTGGACTTTTATTTTGTAATAAATGACGAGGAATCTATTTCTGCAGATAGTGATACAAAAGAAAATATCAAAGATAAGGCAAGTGATGTTTTACCAAGAAGTCTATTCCCATGTTTTATAAAAAGTGTTCAAGTAAATTATATAAATGAAAGTGGTTATTATACCCATTTCTGGGATGGTAAACCAACAACAATAAATTTAACATTAGATATAGTAGAAAGCAAACTTCTTACAAGAGAAAGTTTAGATAAAAAATTAAATGATGTTATTATAACATCAGACAACAGAACAGTCAGAGACAATCCACTAGAGACTGGTGGATTGCAAAGTGAAACAAGAATAGCATAAGGAG
>Ga0181356_1000972_pt1 | contig 12596 bp, 14 predicted proteins | sample Fa13VDMM110SN_FD_130104 | JGI IMG/M metagenome (GOLD analysis project Ga0181356, IMG submission 130104) | Freshwater viral communities from Lake Michigan, USA - Fa13.VD.MM110.S.N | ecosystem: Environmental > Aquatic > Freshwater > Lake | place: USA: Michigan | collected 2013-09-24 | reverse complement strand
TGTTAACGAGCTAATGGAAAGATAAATGATATCAATTTCAGATAAAGCAAAAGAAAAGATTACTGATTTATATATTGATGAAAACGATCCTACAATTAAGGGGTTGAGAGTGTTTGTTCAAGGTGGTGGTTGTTCTGGATTTAGCTACGGATTTAAATTTGATGACCAAGCCAACGAAGATGACTTTCATGTCAGTCTTGGTAAGTTTGATATAATGGTAGATGCAATGAGTATGCAATACTTACAGGGAGCTACAATCGACTTCAAGGACGAGCTAATGACCAAAGAGTTCATTATTAAAAACCCTAATGCCAAGCAAACATGCGGATGCGGTAGCAGTTTTACAGTTTAAATGAAGTTCGTAAACGATTGTGATGTATGGCCAGAATGTCCTGTAGAACATCTCTGGATATATGACAAACTAATTGTAGCAAGAAAACAAAACATTGTTGCTGGTCCAGCAGGAATACCTGTCCCCCATGATGGTAGGTACATAGTTAGACCAATAACCAATATAAGGATGATGAGCCGCGGAGCAAGTATTCAGCAGCTCTATACAGAAATACCAGAATCAGTTCCTGATGGGTTTTTCTGGAGTGAAATTCTTACTGGAAGACATATATCAGTAGACTATCATTATGGGCATCAACATCTTACGGTTGAAGGTTTTAGAGAAGACAATAGTAGATTGGATAGGTTTAGTCGTTGGATAAAAGTGAACGAACAATATCCGATCCCAGGTTTCATCTCAGACCTTGCTGGTGAAACAGAATGGCTAAACGTTGAATACATAGGCGACAAAGCAATTGAAATTCATATGCGTTATAATGATGATTTTCATAACCACGATTGTGATGAAATTATTCCAGTTTGGAATGATCAGCCTTACAATCCCCTTGATGATTGGAGTTGGTATGCTAGTGCAGCAGGAGATAGATTGGGTTTTTGGATAAAAAATAATACAAATAGGAATCAACAAAAATGATCAAAAAAATAAAAAGTAAGTTAACAGACGAGCGTAGTTATTTCAAACCATTCAACTATCCATGGGCATACGATGCTTGGTTGAAACACGAACAAAGCTCATGGCTACATACTGAAGTACCAATGCTAGAGGATGTAAAAGATTGGAAAAACAAACTAAGCAAATCGGAACAATCGTTCCTGACAAACATCTTCAGGTTCTTCACGCAAGGAGACGTGGACGTAGCTGGAGGATACGTGAAGAATTATCTACCTTACTTCCCACAGCCAGAGATTCGAATGATGTTGACTGGTTTTGCGGCCAGGGAAGCACTTCATGTAGCTGCCTACAGTCATTTGATCGAGACTTTAGGAATGCCGGACTCAACATACGACGAGTTCCTGCAGTACAAGGAGATGAGGGACAAGCACGACTATTTCTTGTCTCTTGCGGGCCAGGATTCAACAACGATAGCTCAACAGATTGCAGCATTCTCTGCATTCACAGAAGGAATGCAACTTTTCTCGAGTTTCATTATGCTACTAAACTTTCCTCGTCACGGCAAGATGAAGGGGATGGGTCAGATCATTACTTGGTCAATAGTTGATGAGACTATGCATGCCGAGTCAATGATTAAGCTATTCCGTACATATGTTGAAGAAAACAGAAGTATATGGAATGATCAGTTGAAGGGTGAGATCTATTCAATTGCTGAGAAGATGGTTAGTCTTGAAGATAGTTTCATTGATCTAGCATTCTCAAGTAATTTGATGGAGAATCTAACAGAGGCGGATGTTAAACAATATATTCGTTATATTGCTGACCGTAGATTGATTAGCCTTGGATTGAAAGGAATATTCAAGGTGAAAAGAAACCCACTTCCGTGGGTGGAAGAAATGATCAATGCTCCTACACACACAAACTTCTTTGAAAATCGGGCAACTGATTATGCAAAGGGTGCGTTGAGTGGAGATTGGTCTAATGTGTGGGCCAAGGCGGCCTAGCATTCCTTGTACCTATTTAATAGTACATATGTAGTTTCAAATACTATATAATAGTATAGTAACCGGAAGGGAGCTTAGGCTCCCTTTTTTAATGTAAGGAGCCATTATGCGTAAAGTTGTAATGGCGTTCCTATTCTGCTTAACTAGCTCTATAGCAAACGCCCAGAAGATTATAGATTTAAACAAACAAATGAAATGTTCAGACCCAAAGACGGTAATGAACTATTTTGCTGAAACACATAGAGAAAAACCAATTTGGGTTGGTAAAACAGTGCATAATACATATATAACACTGTTAGCTAATGAAGAAACCCAGTCATGGACTATGATAGAATATGATGATATGTTAGCATGTGTGTTAGGTGCCAGTGAGGTAGAGTCGAGCAGCAAACCAGAAATAAGATTATAGGAGCAAATTATGGAACCTCATAACTGTAGAATGTGCGAAGCAGACTTCGCCGTAGAAGGATATAACATAGACGAAGAGATAATGTACTGTCCCTACTGTGGCTCAGTAATTGATCCTGAATTAGATAGTGAGTTTGATGAAGACTTTTATGACGAAGATAGATTAGACGATTGATGTGGACTTTTGAAGATGGACCAATTACAATGATCCCAGAAGGGTGTTATGGGTTCGTCTACAGAATAACGAACACTGTCTCTGGTCGTGAATATATAGGAAAGAAACTGTTCTGGGCTATGAAGACTAGACAGGTCAAGGGTAAGAAGAAAAGATTCAAAGCAGAGTCTGATTGGCAAACATATTATGGATCTAATGAAGAACTGCGAAAAGATATTGAAATAATTGGAGTAGATCACTTCAAACGTGAAATACTAAGAATGTGTAAGAACAAGGGTGAGTGTACATACTACGAAGCAAAGTATCAGTACCAGTTTGATGTTCTTGCAAACCCTGCTAAATATTACAATTCATGGATCATGTGCAAAGTGCATAGGAAACATTTACAACTAAACACCGCGGGGTAGCTCAGTAGAAGAGCGCGGGGCTCATAATCCCGAGGTCGGTGGTGCGACTCCACCCCCCGCAACCAAATTTTATTATGAATAATCCTATTGCGCAAACTAAATCAAGAAACGGCACATTCATTCATTTTCAAAATGATGATCCAATTGGTGCTTGTCTTCACTATTACGGTGAGTGGGCTCAACAAGAGCTTGACTTTTTTGATGGAATATTGACTGAGTCTTCTAATGTAATTGATGTTGGAGCTAACATTGGTACTCATACACTTTTCTTTTCTAAAAAATGTAACAAAGGCAATGTAATTGCAATTGAGCCTCAGATTTACATATTTGAGATGCTTGCAGCTAACATTCTCATCAACGGATGTTACAACGTATTTCCAGTTAATGCTGGAGCGGCAAGCGAGCCTGGTACTATCAAAATGGTTAACATCAATCCATTTCAAGATGAGAAGGTTAACTACGGTGAATTCAAAATTAACTCTGGTGCCGAAAAGGGTGTAGATACAAACCTCATAGCACTTGATTCTTATCTTGGTTTTGAACCGTTCACATTGATTAAACTCGATGTGGAGGGGTATGAGGTAGAAGTTCTCAACGGCGCAACAATGTTACTTGAAAAGCATAAGCCGTTTTTGTATATTGAATTCAATAACAAGGGTGGAAACGATCCGTTGTTAGAGAAGATATATGAACTTGATTACATCCCCTACTGGCACATCTACACTAAACATAATCCCAACAACACCAATGGTCAAACAAAGAATGTATGGGAACCAGATAACTATCAAATTGATCAATCTAATCTTGATTTGAGATACGAGGCAAATGCTTTTTGTGTTCATAAAGATGTATTGCAGCCAGAAGGGCTTACTAAGATTAAGCTGAGAGATAGTATTACAAAGCAACTTATTGAAGCTGGTTTACTGTAATTATAAAGAACGCAACAATTGTCTTAGTAGATAAAAAAGAAATATCAAAGCTAATAGGACATCAAATGCAACTAAGACCATCAAGAAGATGATCTCTATAGTCATTTATTATTCTCTTTCTAATTCTTTCTTTCTTTTTTCTAGTTTTTGCTGAGTCTCTTGTATCTCAAGCAATTCTAATCTTTTTCTGTATTCTTGACCGCTAGAAGTATTTAGCTGGGGCCATCTTTTTTGAGCGTCATGTGCTATGTACATGAACAAAAACATCATTACAATAATGATAAACAAAAAAGCAACTCCCAATGCAATATCAATATGATAGTGCCTCATTCTCAAGGCTTTTCTTTTAGCTTTAATAGCCTCTTGTTCCATTTGCTTTGCAATGAGAGACCTTTGCTGCTTGCCAAGTTCCTTTGTCATTGCTTCAACGTCTGAGAATAGTGCACCTAGCTCAGGTGGGCTTTGATAGGTCATCAGCTCTCTAAGCTCTGTTCCCATCTGCTCTAATTGTTTCTTCATTAGAACGCGCTTCAGAGCTCTCTTAGCAAGACTATCTCCACCTGAATATACTTCTGTTTTGCTTCTCTTTTCTTCTTCCTCTAAGACAGCAACACACTTAAAGTAGTTATCATAGTATTGACCAAGGTAGTCACCAATCTCAGTATAGAGGTTTGGTGCTTCTTCGCTTCTCTTGTTAAGATCCTTTACACGAGTCTTTTCCTCCGCTAACTGCTTGACAGCGGCCTCAGGAACAGGTTTACCTTCGTATTTTTTATTGAATTGGTCGTCAAGGTCCTTCAGTACTCCCTTGACGTCCCCAGCAGCACTCTTAATGTCTTTATAGAGTTGGCATCCTTTTTTAACTGCAGCAACAGCTCCGTTTGCCAAAGCAAACAGTGTGAACGGATCCATTTTAGGTCATGAGCAGTTTCCATGACAAAATCAATTTAGACATTAAGTAGCTCCAATATGTTTAAATAGAAGCTGGTTCCTCAGCTTGCTGGGCTTGAAGCTGAGGTTGAGCTTGTGCAATCAAGTCGTCAAAAACTGGACGAGCTGCTTTGTGAGGAATCTCATCTAGTGCAGCAAGAAGGATGTTGAGAACCTGAACTGTTACTTTCAATTCAACTGTTTTTTCTGTATTCATGTTAATTTCCTATGTTAAAAAATGATATCACAATATAAATGCAATGGTATTAGATACCACGTTTTATTTATAATGGTATTATAATGAGATCACTGAGTTGTTACCACTGAATCCATTGGCCAAGGCACTCCTGTTGCGGTTGTTGGGTTTTTCTTTGATTCAATCTGTGCAGCCAGTGAAGCCTCAACTGTTTCCTCGCCTAGCTTGTCCTTTACCCACTCAATAACTTGAGCCTTGGTCAAAGATGCGTAGGGTGTGGTAGGAGTACCAGCTTCAAAGCTGACAGTGCCGTAGGTGGAGGCAGAGAATTCACCATCTACTTTTGTGACGTTGTAATGCACAGTAGTGACAAATCCGTCAGAGGTGTTTCGGTCAAGTTGGTTGATTGTGTAAGTTGTGGTCATGGTTTTTCCTTTTAAAGATTAGCCGCATCAAGACGAGCGGTAAGTTGGGTGATGAGGGCTTGTTGTTCTTGGATGGCTTTAACCAAAACTGCCATGATTGCACGGTCACTGTAGTTTTTGTAGAAGTTTGTTTTTACTGTAACACCATCATCCATATATTCAGGTTCTTTTTCAATTTCCGGAGACGCTTCTGGAATGACTGCCGCAACTTCTTGAGCAACAAAACCAAGCTCTTCATATTCTGTATAAAAGTCACAATCCTCGTTCCAGCGGTAATAAGTTGGAATAAGTTGAGTAACAAGTGATATTGCGTTTTCGACAGGTCGGGTTTTATACTTAAACCTACCATCAGACGCAGATATAACACCCGACGCGCTTGTTGTAAGCGTACCTGCACCATACGCAGAAAGCGTTACAACTCCAGTCGCGTTAATACTTATACGAGTAGTATCAGTTGTTCCTAAAGTTAAAAGAGAATTGTCAATGTTTACAAGGTTTACACCAGAGCCAGTCCAATTTAAACGACCACGACCGCCAGCCGCGGTTTCTGCAAATGAAATACCACACGTATTGCCCGACGATGAAACCACGTTTATTAAACTACGATTAACGTTTGTAGAAGGAGCTGAACCGACAGTCAAGTATCCGCTGATATCTATGGTTGCAAAGGATGTTGGTCCACTTACAGTTTGAAATTTATATCCACCGTTAGTACGGAATGTTAAAGCTTCAGAAGTCGATAACCCATTATATTCGTAGAAAATACCACCTTGCAAACCTGTAGGAGTGCCCACCGCTCCTCTGTTAAAAATAATACCGTTCTTATCGGTAACAGTGGTGCTTCCTACTGTGAGCCTACCTTCCGCACTGGGCGAACTCGTCCCAATACCCAAGTTACCGCTGGAGTCGATGCGCATTGATTCATTTCCGCTTGCACGAAGCCAACGGAATGTGTCATAGACAAACGAGCGCCAAAACACACCTGTTGCATCATCGCCCCAGAAACACGTTCCTCCGTTTGTATCAACCAATCTGATAACTGTGTCTGCACCGCTAACGTGCAGTCTGCTCAAAGGACTTGCAGTCCCAATACCAAGGTTGCCGGAGGTTGTTATGGTTAATCCTGCTTCTGCGCCAAGCGAAAGGGCTGGCTCAATTCTAAATTTATTGGAATCAGCTTGGTCTACGCCTGCCGCCCAATTTGCGGATTGTGTACCGTAAAGAATAAAGCTGTCCCCATCAACTGACCCACTATTCTGCGACTGCAAATTAAGTAGTGGCGCTGTGATCGTGGAACCCGCCCGACGAAGAATCATTACCTGATAAGATGGCGAAGTAGTACCAATACCCAAATTCCCACTAGCATCAACACGCATGCGCTCTGTTCCAGAACCAGATGTCCCTGTGTTAATACGAAAGTTATCCGCAATAAGACGCATTGACTCTGGGTTAGATTGATTGTTTCCACCCTTAATTGTAATTACGGAATCATCAAAGTTAACAAGAAGTCGTCTTGTTAAAGTTGCTTCAACAGCCACATCTAATCTAGACAGAGGAGAACTTGTGCCAATACCCAAATTCCCACTAGCATCAAGCGTCATTGCTTGGGTTAATGACGCTGTGTTGTTTGCTGTGCCAGAGGGTGTGTTAAACCACTGGTGTTGACCGCTGGCCTGGTTATAAAGCGTTGCAAAACCATTGGCAATGTATGTGCCTGTGTCACTGTTGTTATAAAAAAAGTTTTGACTCAACATTGTGCTACCGCTACGGCTAAACAAAGCCGCACCATTTGTTAATTGCAATGCGGGTCTGCTTGCGCTACTCCAAGTACTAGGAGTAACTCCCAAGCCCAAGTTACCGCTGGAGTCGAGGGTGGCTCTTACGCTGCCGCCGTTGTAGAAGCGAAGTAAGTTGGTACTGTGTTCGTAGCTGAGTGCGCTTGCCGCCCCATCTGATACATCTCCAAAATACAATTCAGCATAACCAGAGTCAGATGATCTAAGCCGAGCCGCAACACTACCTCCTGTGTTTGCAACTTCAAGTTTGACGCTAGGACTACTTGTACCAATACCTAGATTGCCTGCCGAATCTAGCCTCATACGTTCCCCGTAAGAGCCGTTGTAACTTTGCCAAACAAAGTCACCATAAGTTGATGTGTTTTGTACCCAACCAAACATTCCCTCAAGCCCACCATTGTTGTCGCTTGTAAAACGAATACCCGAACCACTACCAGTTGCGTTTGCCCCCGTGCGAATAGTTAAATTTGAACCCGCAAAAAATGAACCCCCTGAGTATGCAGTAGCCGCTGTAGTTTTTAATTGAGCCGTAGTTGCAGTTGCGCCTGAATTAACCTCTAATTTAGAATTAGGCGAACTCGTACCAATACCAAAGTTACCGCTGGAGTCGATACGGGCTTTTTCTGTTACCCCTGCGCCATTTGCATTAGTGCCAAATGTGATTGCTGACCCAGTACCAAAAAAGTTTTCAACCTTTAGCGTTGCACCAGAATCCGCAAAATACAAATCGGCTTGTGAACTGCTTGCGGCATTGTTTAATCTAAATGGAATATCAGAAACAATTTGAAGTTTTGCAGCAGGACTTGCAGTCCCAATACCCACATTACCGTTAGCTGCAATATAGACTGCAGTGCCAAACGTATTTGTATTTCCAGAAGTATCAATTGTGTTAGCAGATATAACAAATCTACCAGTTGTGTTTCCAAGTAATATTGTATTAGATGTAGGAACTATGGCAGTCGTATTAGCAACAAAACCAGTTGTTGTAAGTGATGCGGCATTAATAACACCAGTGTGATATGCACCTGTTGTATTTGCTACAAACGATGTACCTACGGTTATTAGAGCACTGTTAACACTAACAGAAGCGTTTGCAAACCCAGTAATAGTTGTGTTACCTGCTGCAAGTGTAGTTATACCGGAAACTGCACCACTGAAGCTACCTGTGTTAGCTGATAATACAAATCTGTTTGTTGAATTACCAAGTAAGATTGTGTTTGATGTTGGAGCGATCGCAGTTGTGTTAGCAACAAAGCCAGTTGTTGCAATACTAGAAGCATTCACTGTACCAGTATGAAACACTCCAGTGGTGTTGGCAACAAAACTAGATCCAATTGCATAACTGGTAGCATTGACAGTAAGACTAGTTGTATTTGCTTCTATGAAAGATGGTAGTTGTGCTAACTCTAAAGGTTTTGTCATTGGTTACTTCCTACGTTTGATTCTTCAGTGCGTTGATCTCTAATTGCATTTGTTCCATTTGCTTCTGTTGTTCTTTCATTGCTTCAATCAAAATAGAAGTTATCTTTCCATAATCAACTGATAAAATTGTTTTTTCTGGAGTTTCTTCACCAGGAAAAGATGGAGGATTTTTAACTACACTCTCTAAAACTAATTCTGGAATAACTTCTTGCACTTCTTGAGCAATCAATCCAATAGACTGATTTCCGTTTTCTATCCAATCAAAATAAACACCACGCATTCTACTAACTATACTCAATGCATTTTGAATTGTTTTAATATTAGTTTTTAATCTTATATCTGAGTATGCAGTAATGTTACCATTCATGGTCAAATTACCTGCCGCAGTAACAGTACCTATAACACCTGTTGCGCCATTACCAAAGTAAATTGCATTTCCGTCGTAATAATTTAAATACATTTCTAAACCGGAGGCTGCATCCATATGCAAGTTTCCGTTTGTTGAACAGACAGATGCTACTGTGGTATTATTAATATAATTCTGTCTTCCATCACCACCAACTAAAAGATAAGTACCCCAAGTTGGATTTCCACCATGTAAAGCACCGCCACGAATTCTTAGTGCTAAGTCACTTGTACTGTTTGGATCAAGGTAATATCCAGTGTCATTGCTGTCGTAGAAGATGGGGGCGCGCATAGAAGCATTTGCTTGCCAAATGCCGTTGTTTAAAATCCAACCCGATGTAACAGCCGCACTAAAGTTTGAACCGCCAACGCCTTCACGGAATACCCACCCGCGACCGGGAGTGTCCATTGTCAGGTAAGTGTTATATCCATCACCACTACCTGTTGGATTGGAGAAATTTCCACCATTGGCTTTAAAACCAATTGCAGATGTTGTTGTGTTGCCGCTACCCCAAAAGAAAATTTGATTGCTTGTGCCTGTTGAAGAATTGTCGCCACGAACGGCAACTCCAAACATTGACGATGTGCTATTTGGGTCTGTGTAATACGCAGTGTCGTTGCTGTCGTAGAAGATTGGTGCTCTTAAATCTACGTTATTAGTAAATGATTCTCCTGATGTAGCAATACTTGTCCAAGAACTCCAGTCTTGGCAACAGTCTCTTAAACTTCTAACACGTAAAGGAGTTGAACCCGTATTAATCCATTCAGCGGCTATTTCGAAACCTTGACCACCATTAGTTACTTGTAAATGATATGGATAGGTGAGACCGTGTGTTTTAGTGTAAGTGTATGTTGAAAAATGTGATAAATTACCATATGTATTTCTACCGGTATCTTGATTTCTTCCACCTGGTGTTGCTAAACTATATCCAACAAAAGAGCCTGTAGGTCCTGTAGCACCGGTAGGTCCTGTAGCACCAGTTGGTCCCTGTGCGCCAGTAGGACCTTGTGCTCCTGTTGGTCCAGTAGGACCAGCTGAACCCTGAGCACCCTGTGCACCTTGAGGACCTGTTGGTCCAGTAGCACCTTGTGCACCCTGTGCGCCCTGAGGACCTGTTGGTCCAGTACCACCCTGTGCACCCTGTGCGCCCTGAGGACCTGTAGCACCTGTAGGACCTAACGGACCTGTAGCACCTTGAGCACCCTGTGGTCCAGTTGGTCCAGTAGGACCAGTAGCACCTTGAGGACCTGTAGCACCTTGAGCACCTTGAGCACCTTGAGCACCCTGTGGACCAACAACAGCTGCACCGTTAATTGTAAAACCAGTGGCTGACATTGTTGCGTTGGTAGTACTGTTACCAAGTCTAATAACTGATGTATTAACAGCTACATTGCTTCCAACTGTCATAGAAGTAGCTGAAATGGTCCCGATAAACGTATTTGCTTGAACGTTGGCCAAAGCGAATGTATTGTTTGACGTGTCTATATAAGCTGATGCATCTGGCTCTGGTACGTACTCATGGAAAAACTTCCACACTCCATCAGTAGCATCCCTGAATAGCCCAGCATGTCTATATGTCCCGTCATTGTAGTTACCTGCAAATCCGAGATCAGGGTTGGATATTGTATTGTTTGCATTGAGATAAATCATATTATCTTCAATGGACAAATTAGTAACATTGATTGCAACGGAATTACCGCTGACTGTTAAATTACCATCAATTTGCATGCTACCAGTAACACTAACATTATTGCTAGTTAGATTGGCTTGAAGTATTACAGGACCGGTAAATGTTCCTCCTGTGAATACATTAGAATATGCATTAGCTGCTCTGGCATCAGCATATGACGTAGCATTACTATATGCATTAGCTGCTTTGGCGTCAGCATAAGATACTGCATTTGAATATGAATTACCAGCAGCATCATATGCTGTTTTTACAGAGTTAGCAGAAGCAGATACTGTTGTACTTGTGTTTGATGTTGAGTCTATAACCTGAATGAGACCCTGTACTGTACTATTAGCTGAATTTATTACAGCATTGAAGTTTGTTGTACTGGTCGAAACAGTTACTGTTGAATTAGCTGCAGTGTATGATAAACCAGTAACTCCGGATACAGAGCTTGTTGTTGCATTGGTTATCCTACCTGATGTATCGATTGTTATGACAGGGATTGCAGTCGTATTGCCATACGTATTTGCAGCCACTCCTGTCGTGGTAAGTTTAGCAGATGTAACGGTGTTGTCACTTACTGATGAAACAGTTACAGCACCAGTTGCAATCGATTGTGATTCTATTTTACTTAATGCCATATGTTGTTTTCATAGTTATTGTTGACATTTGAGGGATTATCATATACAATTAATCCTGATTTCCTTCATATTTATACATTCTGAAACGCATATATAATTAACGTTGATCTTATTATTGAACTAACATGGAACTTAAAATGGAAACAAATGAGCTTGCCCAAAACGCAAAGGGTGGCACCGAATTAATGATGGAAGCGCTTCACAGCAAGCTACCAGCAGACCTTCTTCAACACTTTCAAATCATTCCTTCTCGTGTTCGAGAGGTAGATGATAGTAAGATCAAAATCTACTGGCTTCATGATTTGCCAGGCGACCCAGAATCAGAACACCTTAAACAAGGTGGATGGAATCGGTTCGACAAGCTCGTATTTGTATCTAACTGGCAGATGCAAGCATATCAAAAACACTACGGTCTTCCTTGGCATAAGTGTGTTGTTCTTCACAACGCAATCGAACCAATTCCGTATGTTGAAAAGCCAAAAGACAAGATCAAGCTGATCTACCACACAACTCCGCATCGTGGGTTGAACATCCTTGTATCAGTATTTGATAACTTATGTAAAGAATTTGATAATATTGAACTCGATGTATACTCCAGCTTCAAGATCTACGGTTGGGAACAACGAGACGAGCCATATAAAGAACTGTTTGAATTTTGCAAAGCTCATCCAAAGATTAACTATCACGGATCTGTTCCTAACTCAGAAATCAGAACAGCACTTCAACAAGCTCACATCTACGCATATCCCAATATCTGGCAAGAGACATCATGTATTAGCCTTTTGGAAGCAATGTCGGCTGGTTTGTTCTGTATCCATCCAAATTATGCAGCATTGTACGAAACCGCATCCAACTGGACTTGGATGTATCAATGGCACGAAAACGCAAAAGACCATGCAAAGATCTTCTATGAGTTGACTTCTAATGCAATCAGGATGTACAATCACAAAGATACTTCCAAGACACTACTTGCTCAAAAAGCATATGTCGATGCATTCTACGGTTGGCAAAATAGAAAGAACCAGTGGCAGAACTTGTTGGTGTCAATGTTAGCAGACCATAAACGAATTAATTATTCACCAAGAGGCACCTAAAATTATTCTCGTAGACTTCAATCAGGTTTGTATATCTAACCTGATGGCTCAAATAGGTAACCATACCGAGTTAGCCGTGCAGGAGGATCTTGTTCGTCACATGATCCTCAATTCACTTCGTCTATAC
>Ga0181356_1000971_pt1 | contig 12596 bp, 7 predicted proteins | sample Fa13VDMM110SN_FD_130104 | JGI IMG/M metagenome (GOLD analysis project Ga0181356, IMG submission 130104) | Freshwater viral communities from Lake Michigan, USA - Fa13.VD.MM110.S.N | ecosystem: Environmental > Aquatic > Freshwater > Lake | place: USA: Michigan | collected 2013-09-24 | reverse complement strand
TTTCGATTACCTTACAGCAGCACTGTTCCTGCCAGTCTATATGTTGCACCTATCAATCTGGCCACTGCTGCTCAATTGTCTGGCGATACTTTTGAATATACATTTGCAAGCGCACAGGTGCCACCAGCACCATTTGTTCCTGGCCAAGGAGTGACCATTTCAGGTGTGGCTGATCCCTACTACGACGACACTTTTACTAGAATTGGTGTGGTGTCATGCAACACAACTTCAGTTATTTTGCGGTCAGCAGGTGAGTTTTTTCCAATTCAACCACCAAGCACAGGCGGCACTGCATCATTGTCAAGCATGGGTCAAGATGAAAGCACTGACTGCAATGTGAAAGTTGTGATCACTGGTGGCACTGATCGAGTGTTTATTAGTTCACAAATAAATGCCATAATCAGTTATACTGCCACTGTGTCAAGTGATCTCACAGTGTCAGTGTTCATTGACCGATACAAGGGCTTTCCCAATTCAGATCCAGTGAATCCAGGATTTCTTTTTAATTTTGATGAGACAGTGGCTTTTAGACAATATGAATATCCAGGTCTCACAGGCACTGGCAGTTTAGCATCATTGGAATCTATATTCAGTACATTTCCAGACACAGACATTAGTCCAGGATACTATTGGTACATATTGAGTTTTAAATTTGATCAGACAGGCGGCGATTTAGAAGTCACACAATGTGAAACAGGCCTGCGTAGTATGACCACCCAAGTGGTCAAGCAATAAGGCTCAAAAAAGCCCCAGCGGTAAATATTACTATGAAAACACCCAAAATAAAAGTCAAGTTTCCGCCAGTAGGCGCACAGTATGCCAAGCAAGGCATGAACCGGCAACAACAACTGGTCAAAAATCCTGTCACTAGAGATCAAGCCACAGCTGAGGCCCAAAAAGCTATTCAAGCCAGTGGCATGCCTGTGGAGATGTTTGTGGAAATTGGCCGCCTGGCAGAAGCAGCACTGATGGACAAAAAGAAATATCCAGAGTTTGTGAAGTACATGACAGACAAGCGATTGGAAACTGCTGAAGATTTAAAAAAGCCTGACTTTCAAATGATGGGCACCATGGTTGTGCTGGGCAAGGTAGCAGAACAAATGCTCACTCCCACAGCAGAATAAGGAACCACAATGGCAATGCAAGATCTAGTTCAACAATTACAATCGCAAGGTCGTGGTGGTGACACCATGCTGGCTCACATTACTCCTGAAGAAGCAGCCTTGCTTGAATCACGTGGTGGATCTGGCACTGTGAATCCAGACACAGGCCTGCCAGAATTTGGATTCTTCTCAGACCTATGGCGCGGCTTTAAAAACGCTGTGAAGAAGATTGCCCCAATCATCATGCCAGCAATTGCTATCTTTGCTCCGCAATTGATTCCTGCTGTGGGTGCCTGGTTGGGTGCCAGTGCTGCCACTGCTTCAGTTGTGGGTGCTGCTGCGCTCAGTGCAGGTGTCACACTGGCAGCAGGTGGCGACCTAAAACAAGTGCTGACTTCTGGTGCCTTGGCTGGTCTCACAACCTTTATCACTCCTGTTATTGGCAACGCACTCAGCGGCGCAATCACATCTGTCACAGGCACTGCACTTTCAGCAGGCACTGCCAGCCTAATTGGATCTGCTGCTGTCACAGGCGGTATGGCTGCCATACGTGGCGGATCACTCAAACAAGTACTGGCAGCTGTGGCCACAGGTGCTGCATCAAACTATCTGACAAATCTAGCCAGTCAGGCTGTGGCCAAAGTCAATTCAGCCATGGCTTCCAATGACATCAAAACAGTAAGTCAGAAAGGTCTTGATGATGCTGTGTTCTTGGCTGCTGACGCTGCCAACTTGAAAGCTGCTGGACTATCTGAAGCACAGATTGCTGCCACACTCAAGGCCACAGGTGTAAACTCAATTGTTGCTGAAACTGCTGCTGCTGGTGTATTCCAGGGCAAATCTGCAGATATTGTTGCTTTCAACATAGCTGCTGCCAATCCCAATGGTGTGTATGGCACAGGCAAAACAGGACAGACACAAAGTATCACAGCAGGCAACAATCTTGAAACGCTACAACGTTCTGAAGATGCGCTAATGATTGCTGAAGATGCCACACAACTAAAAGCACAAGGTCTCAGCACAGCACAGATCAAAGAAAATTTAATGGCCACAGGGGTTAGTGAAGCAGTGGCTACCACAGCTGCCAACAACGCAGGTCGCTTGACATCAACAAATCTAGCCAACACCTTACAAAGCACCTATGCCAGCACAGGCAAAAATCTGTATGGCTCTACTGAAAACGTAGTGGGTCGTGATCTTGGCAAAGTCATGACAGCAGAACAAACTGAAGCCTATCGTGCGCAGCCTTACAAAGCGTCTATTGATTCAGGCGCAATCACTGCGGCAGATGCCAATGTGCTAAAGGCCAATGGTTACACTCCTGAACAAGTTGTTGCTTTGACCACAGCAGGATATTCAGGTGCGGATCTTGTGGATCTTGCTTCAACAGGTGTTCCTGTTAGCACATTGACTGCAATGAGCACCACAAAGATTCCAGAAGACTCTATCAATGACTTGTTTCGTGCTGGTGCCTCAGCCAATGACATTGCGTCAGTGAGCAAGAACCTGATTGACACTGGTAAACTAAGTGTGGCCAGTGCTACCAACATTCTGGCAAGAGATTTTGATTACAATGCTATCAATGGCCTGGTAACCCGAGGTATCAACGTAGATAATGTGGCACGATCTGGACTCAGTGCCAGCACTGTGAACACCATGGCAAATTATGGTGTGAACCTAAACAATGTGTTGAATTCCATTGAAAACGGCACCTACACAGCAGACACAGTAAACGGCCTTGCTACCAGTCGCAACATCAGCGGCTTACAAGCTGCAAGCACTGCTGGCGCTGTTACTGCTGTGGCTCCAGGCGGCAACGCAGCCACCACAGGCAGCACTACCACAACTGCTGTGGATCCTTATGCTGGTGTTGTGAATTCTGGCATAGTCACTGCATCAGAAGCCAATGTACTGCGTGCCAATGGATACAGTGCTGGTGACATCGCAAACTTGACTCAACTGGGTTATTCAGGTGCTGATCTTGTGGACATGGCATCAACAGGTGTGCCTGCCAGCACACTGACCGCAATGGCCAACACCAAAATTCCTGAAGGCTCAATCAATGACTTGTTTGCAGCAGGAGCTTCAGCCAACGATATTGCCAGTGTGAGCAAGAACTTGATTGACACAGGTCGTCTCAACGTTGATAGTGCTATCAACATCTTGGCTAGAGATTTTGATTTTGGCGCCATCAACAATCTTGTGACCAAAGGCATTGACGTCAATGCTGTGGCCAACTCAGGACTAAGTCCTAGCACTGTGAATGTCATGGCAAACTATGGTGTAGATCTAAACAATGTGTTGAATGCCATTGAAACCGGCACCTACACCGCAGACTCAGTGAATGGTCTTGCTACCAATCGAAACATCAGTGGCCTACAGGCCGTAAGCACAGCTGGTGTTACTGCTGTGAAGCCAGGTGGAACTACAACCACCACAGACACAACAGGCAGCACAACAACAGGCGGAACTACAACCACCACAGACACAACAGGTGGCACAACCATAGTCACCACAGGTCCTGTTGATCCAGGCACATTGGGCACCACAACAGGCAGTTTTGGCAGTGAAGCCAGTTTCCTGGCACAAGATGCTGCGTATCTACACGCACAAGGCCTAGGCTATGATCAAATCAAAACAGCCTTGATGGCATCAGGTGCCAGCGATGCTGCTGCCACGTATGGTGCAACCTATGCTGGTTATGGATACAACGCAGATCGAATTCAATCAACTCTGAATCAATATCACACAGATGTTGACTTGTATCCCACTGTGACTTCTACACAAACATCCACCGGTACCACAACAGGCACAGGCACAACCACAACAGGTACCACAACAGACACAGGATCAACCACTTTTGATCTGAGTTCTAATGGTCAACAAGGCGACACACCTGGTCAGGTGTTGCGAGGCGCAGATGGCATTGATTATCTCACCTTGGACAACGGTAAAGTTGTGCGTCTAGATCAGTATCAAGCAGCACTGGATTCAGGATTGCCAATTACAATTGATGGACAGCTAACTGTTGCCCAACCCATAGGCAGTCCTGCTAGAAATCTCGCAGACAATTTCATGCGTAGTTTAGGTGTTGATCCTAATGCACCAACTACAGTTCCTGCTGCTTATAGTAGATTACAAGATCAAGCCGCTGCTTGGATTGCTCAAGGCGGCGCACCTGGTGATATGGCAGGATTTAGCAACTGGTTAGGCACCCAGGCTGCCGCAGCAGTGCCTGGCACACCAGCAACAGATACAGGATTGCCTGGCGCAGGCGGCACAGGTGATGGCAGTGGCACAGGCACTGGCGCACCTGCTGGCTCAGGCTCAGGCGCACCTGCCACAGGCGGCGAAGGCACAGGCACAGGCAGCCAAGCAGGAACAGGCACTGGCAATCAAGGCACAGGCACAGGCTCAACAGGCAATGCACCATTAGGTGGCGGTGCAGGCACAGGAGAAGGCACAGGCACAGGCACAGGAACAGGTGCTGAAGGCTCAGGAACAGGCACAGGCACAGATGGAACAGACACTGGCGGTACGCCAGTTACCACAAGACCAGACTGGTTGCCCGCAGATGCTCAAAGTGTTACACTACCAGATGGTCGCCCTGGCTATAGCTGGGGCTCACAAGTAACCGACATTAATGGTCGCTATCAAGGCACACCAGCAGGCGTGTTTGGCACTATCACACCAATCATACCAGGTGGCACCAAACCAGGTGTTGTGACAGGTCCAGTTACTCCAACCACAAGCGGCAATAACACAGGAACAACAAATGGAACTGCTACTGGCACAACAGATACAGGCACTACTGGCCCTGGTGGTGTTATTGGTGGCACACCTGGTAATGCCACAACAACAGGTAACGCAGCCACAACAGGCAATGCAGCCACAACAGGCAATGCAGCCACAACAGGCAATGCAGCCACAACTGGCAATGCAGCCACAACAGGTAACGCAGCCACAACAGGTAATGCCGCAACAACAGGTAATGCCGCAGTTGTTGTAGGCAACACAGGCACACCTGGTGGCAATACAGGCAATGTAATTACAACTGTGCTGACTCCAATTATTCCAGGTGGCAACACAGGCACACCTGGCGGCAATGGCATTGTAACTATAAATGCACCAGGCATTGGCAACGGCACTGTTACCATTGGTGGCACAGGCAATGGCAACGCTAATGTAGGTAACACAGGCGGCACTGGTAATGTTGCAGGCAACGGCACTGGTAATGTTGCAGGCAACGGCACAGGTAATATCACAGGCAACGGCACAGGTAATATCACAGGTAACACCCTTGGCAATGTCACAGGTAATATCACTGGCAATACCACTGGCAATACCACAGGTAACACCACTGGCAACACTACTGGCAATACCACAGGCAACACCAGTGTGACCGGTAATGTTATCATACCAATAACGCCAATTATTCCTACGGATCCTTGGACTCCCACACCGTTTACACCACTGCCATTCAAGACCTTGCCAGATCTACGTCTGCCAGGCTTGAATCCAGGATTTATTGCTCCGCAACCCTATTACCAGAATACCAATCAGGTGCAGAGCAAATTCTTCTATGGCGCAAGACCATATCAACCAGGACCCACATTTGATCAAGCCTTGTACGATCAAGTGGCTGCACCTGTCACACCATGGGGACTACAACAAATGTACACACCAGAAGATCTTGCCAAGTACTATGCTGATCAACGGGTGTCTGGCCCTGTTGTGCCCAGATAACCCTGTTAAAGCACAAAAAATATGAACCAACTAAATATTACATCGTTAGGAGATACACAATGAGTTTTGGAAAAAGCGGAGGCACCTCAGTCACAACACCTGAATTGACTCCAGAACAACGTCAACAAATAGATGCACAAAATCGTTTCTTCACAGAAACAATTGCTCCTACATACCAACAAGCTGTAAAAGGCGCAACCAGCCTGTACGAATCAGGATCACCTGGTGTGACCATGGCAGCACAGAACTTGGCCGGCTACGGTCGTCAAGCACAGCAAACACTGGGTGAAACAGGCGAATCAGCCTTGAGAACAGGTGTTTCAGGATTACAAAGTTTATTCACACCTGAATACGAACGCAATCAGATTCAAGCAGCCATGGCAGGACCACAAGCACAATACCAGCAGAACTTGGCCAATCAACAGGCTCAGTTTGGTGGCACAGGCAATCTTGGTTCAGCACGTCAAGCACTTGCAGGACAACAACTGGCAGGGCAAAATCAAGCCTTGCAAGCATCAACAGCAGCTCAGATACAACGCGACATTGCGGCACAACGTGCCGGAGTAGGATCTACCCTGGCACAACTGGGTCAAGGTGGCCTTGGTCAAGGGCTGGGCGCTGCTGGTCAAGTTGTGGGTGCCAGCATGGTGCCACAAGACTTGTTCAACAAATATGCCTCAGTAATCTTTGGAGCTCCTGCTGCCAGTTATAATCTTGGGCCTACAGGCACAAGCACATCAGACTCTAAAATGGGTTTTGGCTTTGGTAGCAAATAAGGATTTTTAATGGCCATCGATACAAATCAAGGTTATACAATGGGTTACGGCAGATACGCATCTGCTATGGGTGGTACTGGCTATGAATCTGAAGAAGAACGCCGACGTCGCGAAGCAGAGAAACTTGCTGCTGACGACGCTGCACGTTTGGCAAAACTACAAATGTCTGCTCCGCCCATGGTTGAGCAAGCAGGAGTTCCTGTTGCGCCTGAACCCATAAAACAAACAATCACATACGATCCTGCGTCAGGTGAGCAACGCATGAAGATTGAAGGCAACGCACGTGATTTGTCTGCTGCGAATCCTTTGACTCCAACAGTCACAATGCCTGGCGCAGTGAGTCCAGAGCAAATGGAACAGCAACGCCAAATGGAAATGGCTGCTCAACAACGTGATCGCGAAGCACAAGCTCAAGCACAAATGGCACAGCAACAAATGCCTCAAGCACAAGTGCCTGCGCCTCAACAACAAATGCCGCAATTGCCGCAGCCAGGTCCAGGTGTGCAAGTTGCTGGTCCAGCACAGATGCCAACAGCACCTGTTGAACCTTACACAGGTCCAGGACAAGGCGCTGAAGCACAAACAGTGGGTCAAGCACAACCTGCGGTGCAACCACCACAACAACCTGAACAACCACCTGCTACAGATCCTATTGGAATGTTTACTTCTGCTGTGGGCGATATCAACCGACTGTTGCAGATCTACAACGACAAAAATCAGCAAAGAGAATTACGCCGCATGGCCGGACGTGAAGCAGGACGCATGCTGGATAACGAAACCAAGCGTGTGGAAGCAGAAGAAAACGTCAAAAACATGACTCCCACTGAAGTTCAACGCGAACTACGCAAGTCTGACGAAGAAGGCTCATGGCCCAAACGTGTGATATTTGGCCTGCTGAACATGCAAGGTGCCATGGCAGCAGAAGATGCCAAACTGGGTATTGGTGCAAAGTTCCAATCAACCACTCTGAACGGGCAGCCAGTTGAAATCAAAATACGTGCTGATGGCAAGGCCATGGAAGGTTACAATGCCCAAACACTAGAACCCCTGAGCAAAAAAGAACTTGTGGCTGCTGTGGCCAACATATCAGTAATGAAAGGCACACAAGCCGCTGGTGCCACTCGTATTAGAGACAGCAAAGGCACCGAGTGGAGCGTGGTTCCTACCACATCAGGCAGCATATTCTACGACAACAAAGGGCAAAAAGGTGTTCCAGAAGGACGCACTGTGACTATTTCAGCAGGCACTGATCTTGAACTAGAACAAGCCAAGGCAGACATACAAACTATTGCAGCATTCAGCAAAATGACAGCACAACAACGCTTGGACTCGTATGCAAATACCAACAAGTTGCGAGCAGATCGTGGCTTCCCCACAAAAACTTTGGAAGAGATGGGATTGAATTCTGATGGTAGTTTAATAGGTGAATCTGTTCGTCGTCCTGGTGCACCTGTTACACAACAACAAGCACCTGTTACACAACAACAACCACCTGTTACACAACAACAAGCACCTGTTACACAACAACAACAACCTGCTGGTCAAAGAACTCCTGCAGTCACAGCACAAGCTGCTCCTGGTGGTGGTGTGCGATTGAGTGTAGGTGGTGGCAGTGCTGTAGCACCAGGTGCTGGAGGAAAGATTCCCACAGCAGAACAAATGGAAAGAGCCAGCAAAGAAAGCGATGCAGCACGCAACGTTAGAGAAGCTGCTGCCACAGCTGAAGCCAAGGTTCCTGCAGAAGAACGCGGTAAAGTTGCTGCCAAAGAAATTGCCAAACAAGGCTTTGCTGACTCAACTTATCCGTTGCTGTCAGCAGTGCGTGAAGAAATCAGCAAGTCAACTGGCAGTGCAATTGGTGCCAGTGTAGACGACCTTGGTAGAATTATTGGTGCCAGCACCAAAGGTGCAGAAGCCATTGCCAAACTCAATGTGCTGGCTGGACCAATCAAGATGAACATACCGCGATTTGAAGGCGCACAATCAGATCGCGACGTACAAGAGTATGCTCGTCAAGCAGGAGATTTTGCCAATCCCAAACTCACTGTCCGTGAGCGTCTGGCAGCATTGGATGCCATGGAAACACTGCTGAAGAAATATGACAAAGCCGGTAACAATGACTGGACATATGGTAGAAAGGCACCTAGCGACGGTACCACATCAAGTGGTAACAAATACAAGCGAGTACAGTAATGTCTTTTGTTTATGAAGTCAATGGTCAACGCATAGAGTTTGAAAAAGAACCTACGGAAAAAGACATTGATGAAGCTGCTCGTGCCACAAAACCACCACCTAAATCTGCTCGTCCACAGCCAGTAGAAGGCACAGGTGGTGCTGCGTTTGGCGTGTATCCACAAGCAGGGCGTCGTCCAGAATCACAACAGGATCGTGTGGCTGCTCAAGACATGGCATTGCAAACAGCACGTGGTGTGGCCAGCAATGTGCCAGCTGTGCTGGGCATTCCAGGCACAGTGATCAACACAGTGGCCAACTTGCCAAGAACAGCACAAGACATTCAGAATAGATATCAACGTGTGGTCACAGGCAGCGATGCACCATTGCCTGAATTGCCACCTTACAATCAAGTCACTCCCTATGACATGAACTACTTTGGTCAGTTGACACCAGGTCCAGAACCCACTAGCCCTGCTGGTCAATTGGCATTTGCAGGTGGTCAAGTGGCAGGTGCTCCTGTCATGACCCGCACCATACAGACAGCAGCTCAAGTGCCTGGACAGGTCATGAACACAGCAAGAGAACTGCGTACAGGCATAACAGAAGGTTTACGCAATCCCACATATCAAAGCAATGCTACCACAGCATTTCAACCGCTGAAAGAAACATATTATCCCACACCTGAAGTGCAACGCTTTCAAGCCATGCCTGCAGCACAAAGACCTGCGGCATTGCCTGCACTGGAAGCCAGTCAACAGCCCAGTGCCAGTTTGTTCCAGACACCTGGACAAATGCTGGCCAGAAATCTAGGCCCATCTGCTGCGGGTCAAACACTGATACCTTTACAAGGTCGTACCACCAGAGCACTTGGCGAACAAGTTGCACGTGATGTGTCAAATCGTCCGTTCACAGCAGGTGGTGTTGGACTGGGTGGTGCTGCTATGGGCGGCCTGTTGGGCGGACCTATAGGTGCCATGGCAGGGTTGGCACTAGCTCCAGGCATGCGTTTTGCGCAGTTGGCGGCCATGAACAAACTGTCGCAAACAGCAGGCTTTGCTCCAGGCTTTACTGAACAACTGGCAGCGGCACGTGGTCGTGCTGGCATACAATCTGGCATGCCTACCACTCCGGCCTTGGGTTATACACCACCTGGTGGTGCAGCAAGTGCAGCAGGTCCTGTAAATCCTGCCACAATGTACGCAGGTGCAGGCGGTGTCAGTGCTGATCTAGGCACAGCAGGTGCAGCAGCATTGAATGTAAAATACCCATCATTTACACCACCACAAGCTGTGCCGCAAGCGGCCGCAGAAAGAGTCACAACATCGCCTTCACAGAGCCTGGCCGCAACACCGCGAGGTCAAGAAATATTGGCACAGCTACAACAACGGGCTCAAGCAAGTGGTGCAAAATATACTCCACCTAGAGTGGACACGCCCACAGTGGCGCCAGTTGCACCTACTGAATTGCCAGCAGCACCAGCGCCTGCTGCATCAACACTGGATCAATTGCGCAGCAGACTCACCCCGCAAACTCCAGAACAAGCGGCAGCCGTAGATGCATACAATGCTTTGAGCCCTGCAGAAAAAGCACGACAGACTCGTGCTGAAACCGCAACTAGAAAAATGGAAACAGATCTACAAAACGAATTAAAAATAATGGGCAATAACAAGCCAGTTGTAAGTGCTGATCGTAAAACATTGACTTATACTGATAAAGAAAATTTTGAAAGTGAACCAAGTTCTTTGCCTGGTGAATTGCCAAAAGGATTTACTGGTAAAAACGAGCCAGATTGGAAAAGACAAAATTTACATTACGACGAAAATGAAAATGTATTGGGAACCAGTTGGGAATCAGATGGATCTAAAAATAAGCCAGCATATAAATTTGAAACAATTTTTAGTTCAGATGAGCCAGGCAAATTATACAAAAAAGAACCTGGTGGTAACTGGGAAGAAGTTCAGACAACATCAAGTCAGACTCCAGTCAAAAAAGCACCCCCTGGCATCACAAACATGATGACAGAAGAGCAGTTGAAAGTGTTTAATGCCTTGAAACGATCTGACAGCACTGCCAACCTTTTGCGACAGTTAAAAGAAAGTGGTGATCCCAATGCCAAGAGTCTAGCAGAACTGTTGGAAAAGCAAGGCTACAACAATAAAAATAAGTAATACTATGACCACACAACAACAACTAACACAGGTATTCTGCGACAACTTTGTCACTTACTATCGTAGCCACGTGGCACATGTGAACATAATGGGAAGAAATTTTCGTAGTGATCACAAACTGTTGCAGGGTGTGTATGAACGACGCCAGGCACAAGTTGATGTGTTGGCAGAGCTGTTGCGCACCTTAAAAGTGTTTATGCCACACTGTTTGACAGACATCATGGAGGGCAGTGAGATATCAGATGAACCCATAGAAGGAGACGCAGATGAATTACTTGAAGCTGTTTGTGAAGACCTGGAACTACTCAAAGGCTGCTATGAAGAACTCATGGCAGTGGCTGATTCGGAAGGTCACGCAGAAATAAGCAACTATGCACAGGATCAAATCTTGGACATTGCCAAGTCAATCTGGATGCTTTCCAGCACTTTAGACTGAGCCGGCTTACCAAAAACCTCAAAAAAACCCTACACAGCGGTGCCGTAGCGCCAGGGTTTTTGAGGTAAAATGCACAGCCAGCACCCAAGGCCTTAGCTGTGACAACTAAAACCACAAGATCTGTGGTTATTTTAATTTCTTGTAGGCATAGCTGCCGCGCACGTCATATCCACGTCGTGAATGTATGCGTAGAAACGCTGCCTGATCTCCACGCATGGTTGTGGAGCATATGATGCTCACACCTGCTGTTCTGGCCCATGTTTCCCAAAGATCAATCATGTCTGTGACCAATCTCACACGCAGTTTAGAACTCTGAGTCATGTCCACATGTGCCATTTTGATCACTGTCATTTCGTCATCTGACCAAGGTGCTCGTTGATTACGTTCTGCCCAGGTATAGGCTATCAATTGATCATGTTCAGTGCGTGCAACACTGATCAACTGAGTTGACGGCGCATAGAATTGCTGTACCACTGCTAGAGTTATGTTGCGTGAGTACGCAATGGGATCAGGTGTGAAGATTTGATCAATCTCTGACTTAAAGTGATCCTGTGCCATGGCCACAATGTCTGGCACATCTGATCCAGACGCAGGTCGCCAGGTGTAGGCTAGTGTATCCACAAGGGCTCCAGCCATTCAGAATCCAAATGAAATAACAATGCGTTGTAGGTGGGATCTGTGATGTCAACTATGAGATGTTGATCTAGTTCTGGATGTGGCTTTGTGGTGTAGGCAAATTCAGGCACGTTGAGATCTAGCCATTGCCACCAATCCTCAGAATCAAATGTGTAGGTCATAGCAGTTCATAAAAAAATCAGCAACAGGGGATTGGGGTGACGCGACCATGGCAATGGTTACTAACTTGAAAAGGACTCTTGAAATGGCTATCTTGCGAAAGCATTCTTTTGAGGGAGTGCCAATCTCACTCTGCGTTTACCACCCTTTCGGGTGTCCCTGTTGCTGACTGGAATATTTATACATTCAGGCAAAATACACCGCAAAACACTACCTTTTGTGCTTGCGAGATAAATAGATCAGTGTTATAATAACACATACTAGAAAAGGACATGTATATGAAACAAGAAACAATTTACACATTGCAAGATGTAACAGACGCAGTTGGCAGCATCCCAGACGCAATGAATCCACAGAACTATTATGGACAAACAGTAGGAGATGAGCTACACGACAT
>Ga0181356_1000970_pt1 | contig 12598 bp, 7 predicted proteins | sample Fa13VDMM110SN_FD_130104 | JGI IMG/M metagenome (GOLD analysis project Ga0181356, IMG submission 130104) | Freshwater viral communities from Lake Michigan, USA - Fa13.VD.MM110.S.N | ecosystem: Environmental > Aquatic > Freshwater > Lake | place: USA: Michigan | collected 2013-09-24 | reverse complement strand
CGGAACACCTTCTAGTGTTACTTTTCTAGAGGCTTCAAAATTTTTCGGAGCATATTGCGACGTTCCGTTCATATTTGAGTCTATTCCAAAATATTCTTTGGTAGTGCATATACGGCTCTGGTCTTTCATTAACTCTTCGGGTCGTCCGGACTGTGCTTTCTCTAAACCTGTAGTAGTAAACCATCTGTCAGGGGTGTTTAAGTAGAACTTGTCGGGCAAGAATTTTTCAACGTGTCCGTATGTTTTGGCGTCAGGTGGTTGTTGAACATTCCAGTTATAGGAAGGTCCTTCGTGATTCTCTAAACTATATGTAAGTTTGGGATTGGTGGTGGTTCGCAGTTCGTCCACGTTCCTGTCCACCCATAAATCGCGAGCTTCCATACCCGAGTTAAACCCGTTACTTCCGCAAGACGTGAAACCCTGATTTAACCCCGGAGCAACACGCACTTCTTCCCACGGTTTTACATTCGCCATTTGTGTGCCAGGATTGACGCGTGACTGAAAAAATGACGTAAAATTCGGCATCCCATTCGTATACTGCATATTAGCCTGAGGTGCAAATAAAGGCGCGCGTTCCTCTTTGCATATTTTTTGACTCCCTGAACCACTATAACTGTCCAAAATAGACTCATGTGTATCCGAATCCGTTGTGCGACCTCTTATTCTTGAACCGAAAAACGGTACCATATTATTATGCTCAAACTGTGATACATTTATTTGCTGTCCGGTTAGCGATTTTACATTGGCATCACTGGCATCATTAGAATCGTTGCCATCGTTGCCATCGTTGCCACTATTGTCGTTATTAAAATATGGGTTACCGAATTGGTCACCTTGTTGAAGTACTCTTTTGTTGGTAGATGCATTGAAGTATTTATCTGTTACCGCGGAACCTCCCCTAAACCGGTTTATATTCCCTTGCGTAGAAGTGTCTATTGCAGGATAGTTTGTAGATGGTATTTGAGTATTTGGTAGGTAATTTTGTGGATTTACTCTGCCGGCGCCCATATTCGTAAATGCTTCTTTTTTAAACATTTTTGCTCTTGCATCGTCAATATTATTTTCTTTTTTATTATTTGCCGCCATAATTAATCCTGTAGCCGCCAATATTGGGATAACAACTTCCATTGTATTATATATGTTTATTATATATATGTAATATATTTTTTAGTCTCTATTAACTCTTAAATATTACATATATTACATATATTACATATATAGTTTTTACGTTTCCCTTTTATTTTATATCTATTTGTTTATTGTATTTATCTTGTAAATAAATTTTGGGTATTATCTATCATGTTATAATTAAAACAAGGAACTTTTGTAACATGGTTATCTTTTTCTAAAATTCTGGTGCTAAGGTTATTCTGAAATGACATGCATGTATTCTCTTGTGGATTCAAATGAAGATAGTCCCAATTTGGTTGTTCTAAATCTCTATACCACCATGCGGGATTTGTAACCCTCGATTGGTCTGTAAAAGGAGAACATGTTGGATACTCAACAGTTGATGTAGGTATAACTACGTCTTTGTAATTATTTTGAGGATTACAATCTCTTGTTAGGTTTCTATCCAGACCAAAAAGAGAACTTTCGAGATTTATCGTGTTTGTCATCAAATTTGCACCCCACTTTTGTAGACGAATAGACGGGTCTATCATAAAACATGGCTTATCTCCGTTACCTGGGACATTGAGTCTCCATTTTCCTGGGTCTGTAGACTCTTGCTGTTGTTTCTCTATTCTACATGGGTCGTCGTGAAAACGAGTAAATGACATTTATTGGAATATAATTATATTATATTACTATATTTATTATTATATTTATTCTATAAATATTTTTATGCCACTAAAAATTATTTATTATTTATTATTTATTATTTATTATTTATTATTTATTATTTATTATTTATTATTTATTTATAGAACAAAAATAAATATAAATATATATCTCTTATGATTCCTAAATACTTGTTGTACGTACCATATTACAAATATGAAGAGTAGCACATCTCATATAAAAAAAGCTTGTATCCTAAAAAATAAAACAATATGTTTAAATATGATTGTAAAAAATGAGGCACATATTATTGTAGAAACGTTTGATAATATTTTAAAATATATTCCTTTGACATATTGGGTTATTTCCGACACAGGTTCTACCGATGGTACGCAGCAGATAATAAGAGATTATTTTAAATCAAAAAACATCGAAGGAGAACTATTTCAAGATGAGTGGCGTGACTTTGGGCATAATAGGACGGTAGCTCTGCAACATGCGTATAAAAAAACAGACTACTTATTTATTTTTGACGCGGATGATAGTATACATGGCAGTTTCGAACTTCCAGAACCTAGTCTATTTAATAAAGAAATGTATAATTTGAAATTTGGAGGAGACAACGTAGCTTATATTCGTCCCTTACTAATAAACAATCATCTTCAGTGGCGGTTTAATGGCGTTCTTCATGAATTTTTGACATGTGTAACTAAAAGTGTTCAGGGAGTAGTGATAAGTGGCGAATACTATGTACAGTCAGGACGAAAAGGAAGTAGGAGTAAGGACCCCGATAAATACAAAAAAGATGCCGAAATTTTAAAAAAGGCTTATTATACCGAACTCCAAAAACCAGACAAAGGTTTATCAAATCGCTATGCTTTCTATTGTGCACAAAGTTATAAGGACTGTGGCATGGTCAAAGATGCGATCGAATGGTATAAAATGGTGGCGGATAAACTAGATACATGGGTTCAAGAACGGTATTACTCTTGTTTTATATTGGGAGACTTGTATATGCGACAAAATGATTTTGAAAATGCGATTCGCTACTTGACAAAATCCAGCATTTTTGACCATGAAAGAATCGAAGGAGTCGCGCTAGCTTGTGAAATTTTTTTGCAAAAAGAAATGTATTTACTATGTTGTTCTTTGGGTCAACAATTCTTGGGGCATGTCGAACCACCGCCGAATAAACTTTTCCTTTTTGAACCCTTTTACTTTAACCACGTAGAATATTCGTGCAGTATTGCCGGATTTTACTGTGGAAAGCGTGACTTAGGATACCAATGTTGTAAAAAAATTATTACCACTAGGTGTATCGATAATATTGACAAGTACATTAAAACATGTATTAATCTAGCTTGTTATAAAGATCAACTGTTACAAGATAATGAGGACACTCTTGAGTTTTTTTATGAATATAATGAAACTATACAAAAGTTAATGCGTGATGGTGTCGAAATTGACAAACGAATGCACGATTGTTGGAATATTTTATTTGAAAAAAATCGTTCTAAATTATGTGAGATGCCTAAAAATAGTAAAACAATGTTCCATAATAAAGTCTCTTCGGGTTCGGGTTCGGGTTCGGGTTCGGGTTCACATAAACGCGCCAATAGTGTCGTCAATAATGTTTTCATTTCATTTACTACTTGTAAACGACTCGATTTATTTAAACAGACCATCGGTTCTATTTTGAATCATTGGTTGGATAAAGAAAAAATAGATTACTGGTTTTGCGTCGATGATAACTCGTCTAAAAGTGATAGGGAATATATGAAGAGTAATTTTCCGTGGATTATCTACTATATGAAGTCGGAATCGGAAAAGGGTCACAGAGAAAGTATGAATATTATTTGGAATAAACTAAATGAACTCAAACCGAAATATTGGATACACATGGAAGATGACTTTCTATTTTATACGAAACGGAATTATGTTGGAGATTCTATAAGGGTGCTTCAAACATACCATACGTATAAAAATATTCGACAAGTTTTATTCAACAGAAACTACTCCGAAACAATCGCAGATACGGCTATAAAAGGGCATACCATTTTACCCCCTAACGAATGTATTCCAGGAATTCCAGTTGTTCTGCATAATCATACTAAAAGTAACAACTTGTTTTTCCCGAACTGTTGTTATTGGCAAGACTATAGCTTTCGCCCCGCCATGATAGATGTTGAAACTATTTTATGTCTAGGTAATTATGATAGTGAAAATCAATTCTTCGAATCAGATTATGCAAAACGTTGGTATGATGCTGGATACAGAAGTGCATTTTTTAATATGATATGTTGTCGTCATATTGGTAGGTTAACATCAGAACGACATGATAAAACGAAACCAAACTCTTATGAATTAAACAATACTTCACAATTTAATTTAATCAAATCTCACGAACCTCATACTCCTCATATTCCTCATACATCCCATGACTCTTGCGAAATTGATGATGAGTCCGATGAAAGCATCCGAATGCGATACAGCCCTCCCATAAAAGTAAACACGTCATGTAATATTAAAGTTGTGAACTTGAAGCATAGAGATGACCGTAAAAAAGCGATAATAAATAGGTTGGAGTTGGCAGGGTTTTCTGATAAAGAATACGAAATTGTAGAAGCAGTATATGGTAACGACCTGGCATTATCTCCCACAATAGAATTATATAAAATGTTTGAAGGCAATGATTTTGGAAGCAGATGCGGGTTTATTGGTTGCGCATTGTCTCACTATGGATTATGGCTTGAATTAATAAAGGATACAGTAAATGACTATTATATTATTATGGAAGACGATGTTGTTTTATGTAGCGGATATAAAGAACAACTTGCGAAACTTGAACCACACTTCAAGGATAAAGATATTTTATATCATGGGTATACGATGTATAGTACTAACCGGTCGAAAAACAATGACAAGTATGACTATAATTTGGTAACACACGATACCGAGGTAACAGTATGCGCGCTCGCTACTAATTTTTATGTTGGAGGAACATTTGGATATAGTATAAATAAAAAAGGTGCACAAAAAATGATAGATTACATTCACAAAAACGGAATAAAGCACGGTATAGACTATGTTATGAAAATCGTGAATAATGTTGAATTGTACGAAACACAACCGAATTTATGTATATCGTTATGGCACGAAGATGACGTGAACTATGATACGGATATACAAAAGTTTGTTGATTCGATTGACTTTAGTTCGTACATAAATGACTACATTCGCATTTTAAAAGATAATTTTATTTATATACCCAGTGGCGACCAAATAGGTTGCGACTTGTACCACAAACGGGATAATCTAAAAAATATGGTACTATGTGCGACAGGTGATAAACGATGCGTTGCATTTAATACACTTGGGTTTTTTAAGAGTAGTATTGAAACGATTACAAAGTCACGATGGTTTGGGGAAGGTGATGGTATTTATATTAAAAAAGAGTATGCATCAAAAGTTGTAGAGAATCTTGACGATGACTTCAAGCGGCTTTATGAGGAGACACTATTAGGAGAGATTAAAAAACATGAGATACAACAGATGCGTGAGATTAATCGAAATTCGGATATATCAGAAATCAAAAATAAAAAACGTGTAAAAATGTTATGCAATTGGTGTTCTTCGCAAGATTTGTGTCTCGAATTTTCAAACATGTATTTAGACTGGAAAAATTATGAAAATAGTGTTTTTGAGCTTGTTTCGGACGATGACGAAAATATTGACTACTACGTTATTATTAATATGCCTACATATGATTCTTTGTCCGTGTATGAACCGAAAAAGACGATTGTTTTTCAGATGGAACCATGGGTATATGACACTACTAAAAATTGGGGAGTTAAGACATGGGGGGAATGGGCTATACCGGATGCGAACAAGTTTATGAGAGTGTTTCGACACGCGGAAAGTCTTAATAATGTACAATGGCAAGTATCACCGCCGGAAAAAATTATAGGGAAAGATAAAATAAATAAGGTAATGTGTGTACTAAGTCATAAATTACACGACGAAGGGCATAAGAAGAGGGTCGACTTTTTGAAATATGCGGAGTCACAAGCTACGTCTACACTTACAGATGTTATGCATGTATATGGTCGTAAAAATTATCATGGGTTAAAATCGTATGTAGGTGAGACGCAAAATAAAACGGAGCTAGTAAAGTACAAGTACTGTTTTTCATGCGAGAACAATAGTGAAAAAAATTATGCAACTGAGAAAATATGGGAGCCTATTTTATTCGAGTGTCTTTGTTTTTACTGGGGCTGCCCCAATCTGGAAGACCACATCGATTCGCGTGCATTTATAAGGTTACCACTTGATAATTTTGAAGAGTCTTTATCTATTATTACAAAAGCAATAGAGGAAGACTGGTGGTCTCAACGGATTGATATAATAAAGAGGGAAAAACAAAGAATAGTAAATGAACTGGGATTTTTTCCTAGATTAAATAAAATAATTAGTGATATTTAGTTATTATATTTTTGCAAACATACAATGGTTGACTTATTTTTATGGTTGTATTACATATAATGCGTCGCCCCATCCATGTTTTGTAAAATTAGTTAGTACTCTTTTAAAATTATAATTTGCTAAAAAGGCATCAATTTCTTCGATAAGAGCACAATTTTTATATAACTCTTTCTCATTCACTTCTAAATACAATGCTTTTGCGTGTTGTATTGACTTGGTCGCTCCTTTAAGTGCGGACAGTTCTGCTCCTTGTATGTCAAAATTCCAAAAATTATAGTTTGATGCATCTAAATTATTCCTCTCAAAAAAAGTGTCAACGGTGATGCTTTTTTTAAGTATTTTATCAATATATACTACATGTGGATGTTCTTCGGAATGTGTTCCGAAATCTAATATACTAGATGATTGAATATTGTTTGATACATTAAAAAAAACATCTTCGTCATCTTTGTCTGTTACTAAAGCGCAATATACATTCGGAATACCTCGCTCTATTGCTTCATTTACTTTATGTTCCATTGCATCGATCCAAATCATATTTTCATTTTTTACACCGAAGCTATTATAAAACAATAGTTCCTCGCATTCGTGTGCTCCTACATGAAAAACACCCTTAACATTAATATCATTATATAATAATGCTTTATATACGTCGTCTACGTTTAGTATCATTGTCTACTAATATTTATATACCTAGATATTGAATATAATATTATAAAAATAACGAATTTTAATATTATATGAGTTTTTAATATTATATGAATTTTTAATATTATATGAATTTTTATAGTTCTATTTAGTTCTATTCTTCTCCCGGTTCTTCGTCGCCAGCGGCTGCGGCTACACCTTCCGATAAACCTAGTTTAACCCCGGAACTCAGCGACTTGACTTTTTTCGGTTTACTCGAACTCGCTGATGCATCTTGTGATTGCGCCGATTTTAACTTCTCTTTTTTACTTTCGGTTACATCGGGCGCCGCTGCTGATGCAGAGGAAGTCTTTTTAGGGCTGGCGCTTCTGATACTGGATTTTGACGCCGTTTTCGTTTTCGTTTCCGTTTTCGTTTCCGTTTTCGTTTCCGTAGCCATTCCCCTTGACAACCGCACCCTTTCTGTTTTCTTCAAGTCGCCTCCCAATTGTTCAACAAGTTTTTTAAATGCTGAAATCGCACTATCCGTTGCACCTTGTACATATCCAGATACTCCGACCGGGTCTATTTCGTTATGAAAAGCAACACGAATAATGCTATCAGTGGCGTGAGGATGTGGCTTTCTAAACCCACAAAACGACAGTGCCTTGTCTCCTATAAAATTTTGCTGGTATAAATAAAACTCAATAACTTTACCCAATGTGTAGTCCTCATTCACCAGTGTAACATCAAAACCGTTTTTCAGTGTTGTCTCGGAAGGTAAAATAGCAACTTTTCCATGCTGCAAATTTTCCAAAAACTTTTCACATTTTGAAATCATAATTTCGCATGCCTTTAGAACGATTTCATTGTTCTCAAATACACCGACTGTCTCAATCGTGAAATCATAGCTATTTGGCTGGTAATATCGTTTCGCCTCAAGCAGAAACCAGTTACGTTTTTCAAATTCGATTTCTTCATCGGTTTTATCGCTCTTTTTCATAGCCGCCGCATGTTCTTTCCATACTTCAGCTGCTTTTGATTCGTCTGGCGTACACTCGTAAGTGCAAGTACTAATAACATTGAATGCACCGTCTTGTGACGCCATCCCGATATCTAAGCCGCAGCGGAGGGTAAGACGTTCTCCATCGATATTTTCGGATAGTTTAGGCTGAAGTCGAGCAAACTCTATATAGTCTCCTGATACTGGTGATGGAGGAAATATTGCACGAACAGCCGATTCATTCGAATAGACGTCTGTTTTGATATTTTTCATTCTGAAATCTTTCGTGGTAACATACATGATGCTATCGGTGTCGTTCTTCACGTCGAGTTCTACAATGTAGTCTTTGTATGGAAAATCCATATCGGAAATATGAATAGGAATGCAACTGAGACGCTGTTTAATAATTTCATTATGAAATCTAGTAGTATTGTGTATAACTTCGGCTTTATTTTCACTATATGGGAAAGTTCTAAATACAAATGTAGGAACATCTGAAATTATAATTCTTCGCAAAGCATTTGCGACACTCATGTTGCAATCCACCAATGTAAATTTCAAAAATCCGTTGTCTTCGGTCATGTTTGCAATACGGGGTTCCATTCTTTGTGATTTGCGGTTCTTATTATATTATTATTATACAATTTATTAAATCAATTTTTCATTAATACAATTAAGGAAAATAAATAACTTAAATAATAAGTTAAAATAAATGATAAATACTCGGGGTAATTTATATTATGAGTAGTATTTTATATTATAGCAACTTTTGTGAAAAATCTAAAAAAATTCTCCAAACGTTGGCAAAAAGCAATATTAAAGAAGAGTTACATTTTTTGTGTATCGATAAGAGAGTTAAAGGGGCTACAGGTTCATGGTATATTATTCTCCAAAATGGGGAAAAGATTATCATGCCCCCGCAAGTAAATCGTGTACCTGCGCTACTCCTTATGAAACAAGGTCATCAGGTATTATATGGCGACCAAATTTTGGGACATTTACAGCCGCGAGAAACGGCGATAAATATGGCGGCAACAAATAATAATGGTGAGCCATCTCCTTTTTCATTAAATAATGACTGCATTGGTGGTTATGGTGTGACATCGGATTCATTTAGTTATTGGGACCAAACAAGTGATGATTTATCGGCAAAAGGGAATGGAGGGATGCGACAGTTGTACAACTATGCGACGATTGATAGCAATCTGAGAATAGAAGCCCCAAAAGAAGATTATACGCCTGATAAAATAGGGAGTGTTTCTTTGGAAAATTTACAACAAAAGAGAAACTCTGATATACAGGTTAACTTTGATAAACAGGCAAAGGCTGTTGAACATCCTTCACAGCAACAATTTAATCAACAACAACAACAAAAACAGCAATTTCAAGCGCAATTCTTGCAGCAACAACAGTTTCAACAACAGATACAGACATTAGGTCCGCAACAAGTGCAGCAACAAGAACAACAAAGACAACAGCAACAGCAACAACAGCAAAAAAATGTGCGATTCAATCAATAGTTCTATAATTCAAAAATATAATTATAAATTAAAAACATTTAAAACAATAGATTAATATTATATAGTCGTATATATTCTTGTATCTCATATTTAGTATACTAAAAGATGTCATCACAGTCATTAGATAGTTCTGACAAGTCACTGCTTTTAAATGCGTTTATTACACAGTTAACCGAATTTATAGAAGATATAGAACTTGTATTTAATGAAGATAGTGCAATAAAAAAAGCAAAAACATCTATTTTTATGATAAAAAAAGTAAATCCAACACTTACTGCAAAGATATGGTATAATTATATATGTTCCAAATATGAAAGTGAAATTAATAATGATAATATTGATTTTTTTCTACAGAAAGATTACAAAAAAGATTTAGTATATATGAATCAATCAGAACAAATTATTTCTAGTATAGACAAACTTCGTGACCCTATTAAAAATATGAGTAAAGAAAATCAAGAAAAGTCGCTTAAGTATATTAAAAATTTATGTATTTTATCTAAATTATATATGCAGTAGTGGCGGCTTGGTACCGCGGTGCATGTTCTTTATATTTATTATTAAAATTTATTCACTTTTAATAATAACATTATTCATTTTTAATAATAATTTAGTTATTAATTTACATAAATATATTTGTGCGTAGTTTGATTTAAATAGTAAATGATAAATTAAAAATATAAATGAGTAAAAAAGATAAGTCATCTTCGAAAAATAATACCGAAGAAGTTCCAGAAGTTGTCCCCGATGAGTTTAAAAAAGTAATGACGGATTTCATAAATGATTTTACGACAACCTTTCCAGAATATAGTAGTAAATTGAAGGATAATTTTGTTGTAGTTTCTGTAAAAACAGATGGTGATATTGTAGCCGAAGAAATTTTAGATGAAGCTAGAGTAAAGGTTTTATATGAGTATTCCAAAACAATATATCCTGTGCGTTTTTTTGATATCTTGTATAAGAATAATGAAATTTTCAAAAAGGGTAATGGTAGCGATGCGACGGTAAATGTAAACTTTTTGCCAGACATTGACTTCAGGGAAGTATGGAATACACCCGATATTTCAAGTAATACGCGTGATACTATTTGGAAATATTTACAGCTTATTCTTTTTTCAATTATTACGAATATTTCTGATAGAGATTCATTTGGAGATACAGCCAAGTTGTTTGAGGCGATTAACGAAGAAGAGTTGAAGAGTAAGTTGGAAGAGACGATTAATAATATGCAGAATATTTTTATGGGAGGCGATGCGGGTGATGCCGGTGATGGTAAAGCAGGAGAAGCAGGAGCTTCGGGAGAAAATGCGAAATTCGGGGAGGGGATTGATATGAAAGAGTTTGAGAAATTTGCAGAACAGTTGAAAAATTTTTCACCAGAGGGTATGGGGATCGACATGTCAAAGTTCCCTGGATTTGAAGGATTTCCGGGATTCAATTCAAACAAAGGCGGTGAAGCCGGTGAAGGTGGCGAAGCCGGTGAAGGCGGTGAAGGAGAACCAAAGGCATCATCCGACAATAAAAAACAACCTGAAATGCCTAATCCGGAAACAATTCACGAACATATTTCCAAACTTCTGAATGGTAAAATAGGCGCACTCGCAAAAGAAATCGCGGAGGAAACGGCGAAGGATTTTGACTTGGGTATTGATATGGAAAATGCGGAAAATATGAATATGAGCAATGTTTTTCAGAAACTATTTAAGAATCCAGGAAAATTAATGAACATGGTAAAGAGTGTTGGTGCAAAACTAGACGACAAGTTTAAAAAGGGCGACATCAAAGAGAGCGAGATTATGAAGGAAGCAAGCGATCTTCTTAGTAATATGAAAAATATGCCTGGTATGGGAGATTTGTCGAGTATGTTAGGCAAAATGGGTATGTCTGGGTTAGGTGGATTAGGTGGTTTAGCTGGTTTAGGAGGAAAAGGAGGTAAGATAAATATGGGTGCCCTTCAAAGTCATTTGCAACAAAATATGAAAACCGCAAAGATGAAAGAACGTATGCAAACAAAGCTACAACAAAAAAAGCAAGAGCAACAACAGCAACAACAGCAACAACAGACACCCCCTGTAGCTGTAGCAAGTAACGCTGTTCGACCAACTACCGCCGTATATACTTCAGTGTCGGGTGAACAGATTCAACAAACACCTAGAACAGCTAGACCTGCTGAAACTGTTGTTATAGAAGCGAATGTGACTACACAACAAGCAGCGCAAGCGGCGGAAACGGTACACGAAGAGGGCAGTGGTATGCAAAAGAAGAAGAAGAAGAAGAATAAAAATAAAAAATAAAAAATAAAAAATAATAATAACCGAGGTATGATAAAAACCGAGGTATGATAAAAATATAAATGAAATAATGTATTTATTACTAATATTACTAATATTACTAATAATGATTAAAGAATAAAAAATAAGAAAAAATAATTAAGAATATATATATAATGGACAAGATACCCTCAACACCATTTTGGTTAAGTGAACCCACCATTTTATTCAATAAAAAACATATAACCGACATATGGCCAGATTCAAATATGACCAATATGGAAAAATTGAATGCGATTAGTCGATTTGTTATTCTAGCTTCACTTTTAGGATATTTAATTACATTGAATATTGGACTTATATTTGTATGTATAATAACTTTAGGTGTAATTGCTATTTTATATCATGTACAGTCGAATAAAAACAAAGGCGACGAAAAAATGAAAGAGAAAGAGAAAGATAAAGATAAAGAGAAAGTAAAAGAAAATTTTACCAACTCCATATTATATAACGAAGTCAAAGACGACTATACGAATCCGAAGCAAAATAACCCCATGATGAATGTGCTTGTTCCAGAAATAGTTTATAATCCTACCAGAAACGAGGGAGCACCTGCATTCAATCCGGAAGTTGAAAGAAAAATAAACAACAACACAAAAGATTATGTAGTTGAGACTACTTTTTCCGATGAATCCTCAAAACAAAAGGAGTATATTAGGCGTAAACTATTTAGCGATTTAGGCGATAGTTATATGTTTGACCATAGTATGAGAAACTTCTATACAAACCCAAGTACAACCATCCCGAATGATCAGGAAGGATTTGCTAACTTCTGTTTTGGAGATATGATTTCCGCAAAAGAAGGCAATGAGTTTGCGTTAGCAAGAAACATGCCACGCTTGGGCTCAACGTAT
>Ga0181356_1000967_pt1 | contig 12621 bp, 5 predicted proteins | sample Fa13VDMM110SN_FD_130104 | JGI IMG/M metagenome (GOLD analysis project Ga0181356, IMG submission 130104) | Freshwater viral communities from Lake Michigan, USA - Fa13.VD.MM110.S.N | ecosystem: Environmental > Aquatic > Freshwater > Lake | place: USA: Michigan | collected 2013-09-24 | reverse complement strand
TGGCATTCAATCTGCCAATTATCAAATTAAGATTACTGGCACATTCCAAAACTCTGCTAACTCTGGGTTAACTGCTAAAGTTCTTGGTGCTTGGAGTATTATAGAAGCTACATTTGCCAGCAATAATACTTTTGTAGAAATTCAACTCAATACTTATGTTGATACAGGTACTTATGATATTTCTGCTGCAACTGAACCAACAGTTAATGTTTCTGTTTCAAATGTGGCATGGAAAGAAGTTGGTGTAATTGGTGCTGAATCTATCAGAACAGATACAGATTCTATTGGCGATTATAAGGTAGGTATTAACACGGTTGCTCGTGCCTCACATAATGCTTATCTGAATGGATTTGTTGAGAGTGGTGCTACTAACCCAAGAGCTAACTTAGATATTGTTGGTACTACGTTCATTAGTGGTAAAACATTAGCAATTTCGCCAAATAATTTCATTGCTAATTCAACATTAGTTGCTAGAACATTCAATAATCAAAACAACGCATTCTTAGTTGGTGGTGATAGTGCCACACCAGATAATGCTTCGGTATTTAGAATTTCTACTACAAATAGTGGAAGAGTTGGTATTAATACAACCAATGCTCAACTAAATGGCATTGCTGATAATGGTTGGTATGCTGTTGCGTTTGCTGTAATTGGAAATGTAGCATTTAGTGGAAACCTAAGAGTTCAAACTGATCTTGCTGTAAATGGTGGGGACATTACAACCAGTGTTACTACTACTGATTTTAACTTCTTAAATCAAAGCACATATGTTGGTAGTATCACTGATACTTCTGGTATTATTACAACCACTGGATTAAATATTGCTAATTATGCTGCTTCTATTAATATTGGTACTAACAGAACAGATGATCAGTTTATCAATATTGCTAATGTTTCTGACCACGTTAATGTAAGAATTGCTAATAATCCTAATCCCAGCATTAGCAATATTTCTAAAGTTAATATAGGTGGCGCGTTTAACAACAATGAATCACAAAGTTATGTTTCGTTTGATTCTAAGTTAACCAGAGTTGGTGGTGATCTTGCCCTTAGTTACTTAAGAGGTCTTGGTTCTTCACTCAATATTACAGTTCCAACTGGCGCTACTCTTAATGCTTTCAATGAAGCAACAGTTCTAAATTTTGCTGGTAATGCTTCTACTATCAATTTTGGTGGTCAGGGCGGCACAACTAAGGTTAGAAATGCTTTGACGGTTGATGCTAGCCTATCAGTTAATGGCAACATGGTATTGAATGGGGGTCTATCATCCTTTGATTTTATTGGTGGAAGAGCTCAACTTGGAACATCTGCGCTTACTTTAACTGGTTCTGTTTCAGCACCTATTGATAAGACAGTTGATCTCATTACGATTATTAATGGAAACTCAGCAAACGCAACTTATTATGTAAATCAAGTAGATACTGCTGGTTCTGGTCCATGGGGTGGAACTTCATTCCAAACAGCAATTACAAATATCACTGGTCCAGAACCAAATAATCTAGCAGCTCTAACTGGTAATCAATACTACTTACCTCTCATCAGTGCTCCAACATATAATGAAGGAGATTTTCTATTAATTGATACTGTTGTTTTAAGTGGTAGACATCCCGAAATTGTTAGAATTCCTACTGGTGGATTGGTTAGAACTGGAAATGCCCCTTATTATATTATTGTTGAGAGACAGCCACTAGGCACATTTACTCCTATTAGAATAGATCATACCGATTTAACTTATGTTAGAAAGGTTAATGTTGCTTTAGATGCTACTTGGATTACCAACAATATTGATAATACTATAGGAACAGATCTATTCCAACTTTCTGAATTTGGTGGTCAGTTATCAGTTGGTGATTATATTATTGTTCAAAGAAATAGTGGAGGAACTGTTGGGGAATTTGTCAAGATTAATTCTTCTAGTAATACTTCTTCCAGAAAATTAAGAATAAATGGTGGTGGTGCTACTCCAACTACTGTTTTTGAAGTTGACTCTGTAACTGGTAATACAATTATAGGAAGTTCTTCACTTGCTAACAGTGGTAATCTAACTGTTTATGGTAGTATTAATTTTGCTGGTGGGTGTGGAGATGGTAGTACTACATCTGATAGAAAACTTACATTCAGAAATTCTTTATATGAAACAGTAAACATCAATACTTGTACTGGTGATGCTATTTTTGGCAGTCAGTATGCTACTATATTTGCTATTGGTGCTTACTTTGGAACTACAAAAGCAGTACATACTACATCAGATCCCGTTTATGTTTATAGAAATGATCCGTTTGCTATTCAGCAACTTGGTCCTGGAACAACTCTTGCTCAACCAATTACAACAGGAACTTTTGATATTCCAGTTCAAAGTATTAGTGGATTCAGCAAAGGTGATCTAGTATTAATTACTAGCGGAACTACTCAGGCAGAATTTATTTTGATTACAGCAGCGCCATATGTTTCTGGATCTAGTAAGTTTCTTCCAACAATTTACAATGCTGAATATCCAGCTGGAACTTATCCAAACGGTGGTCGTGCTCAAGAAACAACTGCTAAACAAGCATTCTCTGCTGGTGCTGTAGTTGTTAAAGTTCAAAAAGATACAAGAACTACAACTCTTGCTGAAGCAATCCCAGCATCCAGCAGATCTATTGTAGAACTTCCAAACACCAATTCTGAGAAAATCAGAATAAGATTGGTTAACGGTGATTTAATTTCACCAAAACTTGATAATGCTTATGTTGTAAGAATTGGTAGTGAATTTTTCTACCCAGATAGTTGGTCTGGTGCTGTTGATAATGGATTCAATATAAGATTGCCTAAGGGGCAACGCATGATTTCATCAACCAACCTAACACCAAGCACTGCTGGATCTGGGTATGTTCAAAATTACTATGGTGGTGGTAAGTTAACTGTATATGATGACATCACTATTAGTAGTGGTGGTAATTTGAGAATGCTTGGTAGTGATGCTAAGACACTTATTTTCTCGGTTGCTAACGATGATGGTCACTCTGGTGACGGTTCAATCATTGACGAATACAGTGGAAGAGATGGCATGTATCTAAATGGTGCTGCTAATATCTTTGGTAAAATTAAAGTTTATGAAAAAACTTGCCAAGAAAATGGTGTATGTAGTGAAGATATTAAGTTCCAAGTATATAACAATACTGGTGCAGTTGAAGCTGGAACAAGTTTAACTATAAAAGGTCAAGTAACACCAGTTGCTTCGGGATCTACACCAATTCTTGATATTAAAAATCTTGGATCCGCTGGATCAAATACTGTTGGTCCTAAACAATTTACAATATATCAAGATGGATCAATTGATGCTTTTGGTATTAAACAATACTATACAGCAAATGGTGGAAGAAGATGGACCTATGTAGCACAATCAGCAACTGGGTTGGGTCAAACACAAGCAAATCCGCTACAATCAAATAATAATTATCTCTTGAATTGTACTAGTGGTGGTAACATGGTTTTATATCTACCTGCTACAGCAACTACTGGTGATATGATTAGATTTCTTGAAGTCAGTGGTAATTTAACTTATAACACCAGTTTGATTATTAGAGCACTTAAAGTTGGTGGCGTTGCCGTTGCTGTTCAAGGAGACGGTGCTGGATCTAAAGCAAATGCTGGTTCTGGATCTGTATTAACAACAGCATGGGATAGTGGGGAACTAATTGTTCAAACAAGAAATGCTTCATTTGGTTTAATTTATGTTGGAGTTACTGATGCTCCTAATGATCCATTCGCAACAGAAATTCCTGCCAACTTACGTGGTTGGTGGTTAACGGAGTTGTAATAAATGACAGTTTACTATAATAGAACAAAAACAATGAAAAGTGCCAGGATCGGAACGATCATGGCATGGGGTGGAGATGGTAATGAAGGATTTTTACAATCTAATATTCCTAGAGGGTGGATTCTTTGTGATGGAAAAACTTATTCAGCAAGTAGATATCCTTTACTTGCTTCTATGGTAGGTGATACTTACGGTGGAACTAGTTTCTCTGGAACATTTCCTGATTATACTGGAACATTTAAAGTTCCTGATATGACAGCAAAATGCCCTATGGATTTAGAACCTTATATGTTGACTGATTCCAAATATCAATACGGTCAGTCTGATGCAGCAAGTATTATAGGAACAAAAGTTCTTGATTATGGTTCAACAACACCAATTCCAACATTAATTTCGGCAGATTCTGATATAGATTTTACTATAAATTCCACATTGAATTTTGTTGGTAAAATGACAAATATTACTATTACAAACCCAGATTTTAATACTACAATTTATACCTATAACAGAAAATTGGGCATTAATCATATGCCAGGGCACAATCACCCAGGAACTTATAGTAAAACTGGTGTTGATAGTGTTGGTCCAATGGTTTTTGAATCTAGTAGAGTAAATACTTCTGGTAGTATTACTGCTGGAGATTCTGGGTGTACTGTAACAGGATCATTTACTCAATGTGCAGCAGCAGAAGAAACTAAAATTCCTCAATGGATACAAGGTGCTGCATCAATAACTTTTTATGGTGATGATAGTAGAGAAAATACTCTAGTTACCACGGATAAATTTAACGAATTTGTTAACTCAGCAACTAAAAATTGGAATCAGGTTCCTGCTTCTATCTGGCCTTCAACTTTATCATCAGATTTTCTCGCAAATACTCAAACGGATGGGTTTAATGCTGAACCAGTAAAAACTCATGCAGAACCAGCATGGTCTGGATTATTTCCAAGACCTTCGTTGAATTTTAACAAAAGAAATTATTTTGGATACACTCCATCAAATGCACCAGTTGGAGTAACTGGATTACCTGATGATCCAGAAAGTGTGGCTTCGTTTACAGTTTCTGGAGTTTCTTTAATTGCTTCCGCAACTAAAATTAGTTTACCTGCTGGAACTGATATTGGTGCAGAATTTAATAAAATTGTTCCTTTTATGCTTATTTCTGGTAATTATATACCAGATGGCACCCAAATTTTGAGTATTGCTAGGATTTCTGGAACATCCACTGCTAATTATGTTTATGAAATTGAATTATCTAATTCTTCTACCAATACCACAACTCAAAATATTTCAGTTACGATGAGACAGGGAACTTTCCCTACTACACAGAATAATCTTCCTGCTGGTCAAGATCCAAATAGTAGTACATTTACTGGACATAATCATGGGAGTTTTGAAATTGCAATGTCGGTGGGATCTCTAGCGGCTGCAGCAACATTTCCTGTAACTAATGTGAGTTTAGGTGATGTAGCGCCAGAAAATATTCCAGATGCGCTAAATATAATAGCGGATATTACTGCACCATCCCTCAATGTTACCTATCTCATCAAGGCATACTGATGGCAAAATTTTACGCAAAAGAAAGAAGTAAGATTGGATCTTTGAGTGGCACTATTATTGTTTGGCCAATTAAATTGGATAGCAATGATCCAAACAATGATGATAATAAAAGTAAATTACCAGCTGGATATTTAAAATGTGATGGAAGTAAATACAACGCAGTAGCATATCCAGAATTAGCAGAAATTTGTGGAACTGGATTAAACTGTAAATTTGTTAGAAGAAATTTAAATGGTGATTCGTTAACTACTTTAACCGATTCGGAATTTGTTGTACCAGATTTGGGTTCAAAATATCCAAGACCAGTTCCTGGATCTGATGCTGGAACATATAATGCTATTAATGTAAAAACCAGAGCAGGCGTAGAAAAAAGAAGATCTGGTATGGGTATTGATGCCACTTCAACAGTTGGTAGTTCCACAAAAATTGGATATACTGGAAAATTTATTATTCCTACTCAAATAATATCTTTGACTGGTAAACCATCTTGGACTAAAGGAACTAGTAATTTGGGATATACTGATACTTCAACACTTGAAAGTACGTCAATATTCCCACATATGCATTATAGCACAACAAATAGATGTAGGATTAAATCAACAAATATTCTTTCAAGCGGTCAAGATCCTGGATCTGGAAATTGTTACTATAGAAATGCTAGCACAATTAATATTTCAAATTGGTTGACCGCTACCACAATACCAGGCGCTAGTCCAGGAGCACCAGAAGGAAGTAGACAGCCACCATGCTGGGCAATTGCTTCTAATAATGCAACTGGGAGAATAAGCAATCCAGCCACTGCTAGTGCTCTTGGAAGTGAAGCACTTTCTACCACATATTACATATATTTTAATATATGTCAAACAATCATTAGTGATTTTAGATATAGTTGCTTGTTACGTCAAAATACAAAATATTATATTGCTTCGGATAGTTATGCTTTAGGTTCTTCAGCAACTGGAGCAAAGTATAGTTCTTCTACAAAAGTTCCATTGCTGTTTGGACTTTTTCTTTGTATAAAAGCTGATGCAAATGTTACATGGAGTGCCGCTAATAATGGATCTGACGTGCATCAACCTGGGAAGATGTCACAACCAGAAGTTAATACTTTCCTTTATACTTCTGGTGCTGCTGGTGTTCCAAACGATTGGATTGGCAATTCTTTATCTGATGTTCTTCCATTAAATAGTAATACTGACTCATCTGAACTTAAATCTTATCCTCAAGTTTCTAATGTTATAACCGAAACTGAAGATCTTGTACAAACAGATGGCGACCCAACCAATCATAATCATAAAATTACTTTGACCAAAGGAGATCATAATTTTAAAGTTCAAACAGATGCGTTTTTACTTTCTCCTGATGCATTAAATACGCAGTTGACAATTTCAACTGATACCGCAGCATCTTTAGATTCTGTCAGTGCTCCTTATATCATTTTAGAATATTTAATCAAAATATAAAATATCATGGTAGATACAAATCCCGTATATAGGAATAACAGAACTAATTTTTATACCGAAAAATCATCGGATACTTTAGAAATTGGAACTATTATTCAAGTTCTTAAATCAGATAAAGATTCGTTTGACCATAGTTTTACACCAACTAGCATTGCTGTCAATGGCACAAAATCTTATGCTGTTGTTGCAGGATCTGGTGACCCAGGAAACAATCCAGATTATCAATATATGGGATATTTGTATTGTGATGGAGCAGAATATTATATTAAAGATTATCCAGCATTATATTCTATTATTGGAAATGAGTATGGTGGTAGTGCTAACAATGGAGTTACTGTAACAAACCAAGGAACTGGTTATCCATCAACTACTACTGTAGCATTTTCTACTGCTCCATTTGGTGGAATAACTGCTATAGGAACTCCAGTAGTTAGTGGTGGAAAGATAATAAGTATTGTAGTAACAAATCCTGGTTCTGGATATATTACTACTCCCACTATTGCGTTTAATGGTGTTGGTGGATCTAATGCTGCTGCTACGGTTAGAATTGCTAATGGTGCTATTCAACCAGTTAGCACTGATACTGTTTTTGATATCTGGCCAGATCCTAATATGGGAACATTTAAAGTTCCTGATTTGTTAGCAAAAAAAATCGTTGGTAATGGACCAGTATACGGATCAGGAACACCCACTATTGGTAATTCTGTTTTGGGTGTGGGTATTGCCACAATTGGCGGTAAATGGTATCTTGATAAAGCAGCACAAAAAGGTGAATTTTCATTAGGTAGGGTATCAACTACTGGTTATACTAATGTAACAGATACTGTTAGTGCTCAACTGATTGGAAGTCAAACGGTAAGAGTTGGGATGAGTGAACAGAAATTACAGGGACCACCACAACATAGTCATTTTCTTTTACATTCTGAAGCATCTTTGGTTGAGCCAACACCGAGAAAAGCAAGCGGTGATAATTATTTGAAAGGTTATAGAGCAACAACAGGATCAATACTTAGATGGAATCCTTCGGGTGGTCTTTCTCTTACGCATAAACATGCTCTTTCTAAAAGATCTATTAGTGATAATAGTGTAGCAACTTATGATGTATTTAATTACAGTGGTGGTGATACTGGAACAGGAACACTAAAAACTCCTAACAGTTATTATGGGTCTGGTGGAATAGGTGCAGGAACTTATGAGTTAATTACCGCTACACCAGCGCCACAATTTAAAAAGTTTACAGGTAGTTCTGTAATTGGTGGTAGACAAATAATTACTAACGGTTCTCCAATTTATAGTACACAAACTAATACTTATAGTACCCCACAAACAGGCACTATATTATCATTTCCAGCAACATTTGATAGTGTTTTGGTTAGTATATATGGTGGTGGTGGATCTGGTGCTGTTTATACAACCGCTGGAAATTCTGGTGGAACTAGTAGTATCACTATTCCTAGTGGATTTTTAACTGTTACTGCTACTGGTGGAGGTGGAGGTGGCGCAGCTTCTTTTTCTACTGGTGGATCTCCTGGATCAAATGGAACTACTACAGTAACTGGTTCTGTCAGTACAACATTTAATACTAATTCTACTGTTATACCAGTTGGTCAAAATGCTACTTCTGGTGGAAGTGGACCATTTTACGCAAATACATATATAAATGGACCAACACAAGCACCTGGCAATCCCTCTTTTGGTGGAGGAACTCGTGCCTTTTCTTCTGGTGGAGCAAGCGGTAGTGATGGTAAATATCTTTTCATTAACGGCACAGGAACTACAGGACCAACTACTTATATTAGTGATACTACTGTTGGTATATCTCCTCCAGCTTCTTCTATTTTAAGTAATGTTACAGTTGAACTATCAGGTGGCGCTGGTGCTAACTGTGGTAACTTTGGTGGATATACCACTTCTACTGTTGGTGGATATGATAGTTCTTTTGGTGGATGTACTACTGGTAGAGGTGGTTCTGGTAAATATATGAAACTTAGTATGACTGGTAGCAATCTTGCTGGTTCATATTCAATTTTTATTGGAACACCAGGAGGTATTGGAGTTGGATACCTATATTTTACTAGATTTTATTCTTCTTCTAACGGAACGCATTTTTATACTTCAAATGCCCAAACAGAATATATAAGTGTTAATGGATATACTCCCGAATTTATAAATTATTTTGGGGTGCGTACAGTTTCAGGTGTTGTTGATGGAAATACAACAACCACACTTTACCGAGCGTTTCAAGGTAACACGGGAGCACATTTATATACAATTGATTCTAATGAGTATAATAATCTGGACGCTACTTGGACTAAAGAAGGTCCAGTGGGATGGGTTTTTTCTTCTTCAGTTCCAAATTCTATACCAATATATAGATCAAAAAATGCGGCTGGTGACTATCTTTTAACTACATCACAAACTGAAGCACAAAATTCTTCTGGATATACTTCTGAAGGAATTGGATTTTATGCTCCTATAGTACCAGGAGGTAATAACGCAAGAGAAGGCGGAACATCAAGTGGTGGAACTAATCAATATTCTACTGGTGGACAAGGTGGAAATGGGTTTGGTATTAATGATGGTGGTGGCGGTGGCGCTACGACTGTTGTTGTATATAATGGTGTATTACTTGCTGGTGCTGGAGGCGGTGGCGGTGGTGGCGCTGCGGGAGAAGGAAATTGTGGTGGTGATGGAACTAATAATAGTGTATTTGGTGATAGTGTACAAGGTATTGCTCAACAATTATTTGGTGGATCTGGTTATCTAGGTGGTGATTATGGTTGTACTGGTGGCGGCGGCGGCGGCGGTGGTGGCGGTATAGGAACTGCTGCCCAAGCAACATCTGCTGGTGGATCTGGTGGCGGCGGTGGCGGCGGTGGCGGCCACGGTGGTGGTGATCCTGGAGAAAGGGGATTATCCAGTTATAGAAATGATTATGCTTCTTTAATTTCTTCGGGCAATACTAATTTTGGCGCTGGATATGTTACTATTACATATAGTTATTCTAATGATTATTATACTTCTGGTGGTGGTGGAGGAGGAGCTGGTGCTGGTATAGAAGGTAGTTTAAGTAAGAATGATCTTCCAGCAGTTTCTTCCATGACCATTAACGTTGGTGGTGCTGGTACTGGAGTTACAAATTCTAGTGTAAGTTCTTCTAATGCCACTGCTGGATTAGTTCAAGTGGTATTCCAAACGATCACGGGATATACGGGTGGAACAACTACTACATCTGTTGGTGATATTATTAGTTCTGCTAGTGCAGGTGTCAATATTTACACTAATGGTAGTGGATCTGGAACTAATGGTGGATTCAAGTTACCCACCACACAAGTTCCAACTATTGTTTTTGAAGGTGGTGGTGGTAGTAATGCTACTGCTACTGCTACTGTTTCTGGGGGAAGTGTGACGATAGTAACAAAAAATACTTCGGGAACTGGTTATACTTCAGCACCATCAGTTAGGTTTCTTCATGGTGCTGGGGCAGGAACAACTGCTATAGCAACTATTAGTGGTGGAGCAATAGATACTCTTATTCTTACCCCTGGTAGTAGCTCAGTATACACTAGTTATGTTAAATTTGGCGGAACTGAATTAAATAGATTCATTGTTTTGAATGCTGTTGATTGCACAAACATTAAAAGATTTAGTGTAAAAGCAGCTAGAGGTAATGGTATAAATGGTGGTGATAGACCAGAACACGGTGGGGATGAACTTAAAATATATTATAATCTAGATGATTCTGAAAGTTTTCCAGATTCACAATTTATTGGCCTTTTAATTCCTCTTCCTTCTGATAGTCAAATATCAAGTAATTATGACGGCACTGGATCTGGCGATGAAGCAACGAGATGGTATACTTATAGTATTGACTTACCATCTAGTATTCAAACTACTGGAGTTAAATTTAAAATTTCTCAAACCAGAGGAGCAGCAAGCGGAGCAAATGATAATGCATCTGATTCTGACCATTATGGTATTTGTGAATTTATTTACGAATCAAAATCAGTAACACAACTTACATTTGTGCCAACAGCTGGATCAATATCTACTTCTGGTGATGAATTAATTTATGAAGTTTCTGGGCCTGGTAATTCAATATATCCAAGTGGAATGTCTGCCAATGATGTAACATTTACCATGACATCTTCTACTCCTTTATTGCCAGTTCCATCTATTACGCCTAACATAAGTATTCCTTTGTTAGAACCATACCATTTGGTAAAACATTTGATCAAAGCATTCTAAATACATAATAAAAGAAATTTACGGAAACAATACTCATGGGAATAGTAACAAATTCCAATTTACCTAATTTAGTTTTACAACTTAATGTTCCTCAAAGATCTATTTTTTATAAGGGAATCACTAAAGTTGTGCCTGATAGTTATTGGAATGATGAAGTTGTCACCGTATTATATCCGTTGTGGGATACTGACAAAGATAAATTGATTATGTTTACTTGGTATGACAACAATACATATCATGCTCAAAGAAGAAAATATCTTAAAGATTTTCAGAAAAATGAATACTTCTGGAAAGATTATGAAATGGAGCAGATGGATAATGATGAAGCTGCTAAACTCTATGAATTTTTTAAAGATACTTTCTATCTAAATGATTCAATAGAGAACCAAGAATTTCAAAATGAATTATCAAGAATCTACGCAGAAACCAATAGTGTAAATTGGTTAACGGTTAGATTAGCTAGAAACTTTTTACTCACAGAATCTGATTGGATCTTTAATCCAGATAGTGGTATTAACGAAGAAAACAAAGATTTGTGGATTAAGTATCGCAAAGCATTGAGAGATCTTCCAACTAATTTAACTATTACTGGAAGACCAGAAGATATAAATTTTCCAATCAATCCAAAAATGTATGTTGATATGTTCCTTCATGAGAATGAAGGGGTTGAATATCTATCTACCCCAGAGCAATTTTTGCCTCTCGGTGAACATTATCTAACCACATTCCGAGAGAAAATGGTTAGATATTTAATTGTTAAAGAAACTACCGAAACAATATATTACAATACTCTTTTACATACTCTTAAAACTAATGAAGCTACACGCGAGAATTTTAATGATATAACACTGAAAGATGTAAGTATGGATGACTACACCAAATCATTTGCTAAAACATATAACATTAATGGCGAAGAGAAGAACGCACTAGATCTTCTGCTTAAATATGTTGAGGATAAAGTTGTTCCTGAACTTCAATTAGAACAAAATAAAGGAGGTTGATTATGATAGAAATTTTTAACGTTCTTAATACTTTTGATCTATTATTTGATTACGCGCAGAAAAATAACTGTGCGTTAATTTATTTTTATAATGAAAACATTAAAAATTGTAATGACGAAAAACGTGCTCAAATATTTGAATTTTATGCTGAATTTTTGCCAGAAGATTTGGTAGAAAATCTCAAACAAGGAGTAAATAACACTGTAAAACATCTAACAACTGATTCTGCTATTATGAATGCAATGGAATGGTTTCCAGCGGTTGACTACTTACCAGATAGTGATTATTATTGGCACTGTTATGTTATTTCTCCAGAAGGAGAATTTGAATACGAAAATATTGTCATGAAACCAAAACCAGAGGAACCTGCCGAGGGGGCTTGACAGGAGCGACAGAACCCTATATACTGGTAGAAACGCATCAGACTGATGACCACGCCAAACTGGCAGCACCACTCTAGGAAGGACGCTAAGCGCACTTTAAAACCACAGGCACTACGTCAAGCAAAAGCACGTAGACAGGCACTCAAGAGGCATCTGGAGGCAATACG
>Ga0181356_1000966_pt1 | contig 12629 bp, 17 predicted proteins | sample Fa13VDMM110SN_FD_130104 | JGI IMG/M metagenome (GOLD analysis project Ga0181356, IMG submission 130104) | Freshwater viral communities from Lake Michigan, USA - Fa13.VD.MM110.S.N | ecosystem: Environmental > Aquatic > Freshwater > Lake | place: USA: Michigan | collected 2013-09-24 | reverse complement strand
GGTCCGTCAACGACGCCATGTCGGCTTCGGTCAGGCCGTGCTCGGCTAGGAACAGTTCGTAGTCGGTCACGGCAACACATCTGGCGGCAGGTTAGGAGCGGTGAACGTTTGCGTCGCGGGGTCGTAAATAAACCCCGTGGAGACGTAATAGTCATTCGGCAGCACGATAGCCGTTGTGCCAACCGGGGCGGTACAGGTGTTGTCCCACACGATCAGGTTCACAACAACATTAGCCGAATTGATAAGCGCCGCTTTCATCAGGTGTACTCCCAAATACGGATCATACCTTGAAACCCTACGCCGCCAGAGTTACCGTTAGTGACGCCGCCCGCGCCGCCGCCGCCGTACCCCGTTGCAGCGGACCCTACGCCTGCGCCCGCACGCCCCGCAGCGCCGCCGCCAAAATAACTGGAACCGCCATTTCCGCCGGTAGACGTTGAACCTGCAAGCGCGGAGCTTGCGCCACCTTGCCCAACCATATTCAGATCGCCATTCGTGGCCGTTCCGCCAGCGCCGCCGTTTGTGATCAGTACACCGCCTACGCCGCCGCCGCCGGTAATTGTGGTCGCGCCGACAACAAAGGTCGTATCGCCGCCGTTACCGCCTGTGGCGGCCGAGGCCGAGGTGCCGCCCGCGCCGATGGTGTACGCATAGGGTGTGCTGGCGGTAACGGTGAATAGTTTTGCCGCCGTGCCCGCGCCGCCCCCACCGCCCGCACCTGAGTTTAAGCCGGACCCGGAGCCGCCAGCGCCGCCGCCGCCACCGCCCACCGCCTCAACGTATATGGACGTACAATTGGCAGGCGTTGTGTAACTGGTTCCAGAGGTCAGGATCTGCGGCGCGCGAAGCAGTCGTCCGCTGTTGGCCGAAGACGCCCACGTCGTGCCGTTGCTGGCCAGCACATTACCAGACGTGCCCGGCGCGATAAGCTGGACCGCGCTCGTGCCGTTGCCCAAAAGGACATTGTTAAGCGTTAGCGTGCTGCGGCCAGTGCCGCCGTCTGCCGCGCTGATGGCCGTCACAAGGTTAGAGACGGACCCACCGTAAACGATATTGTTCATAAGCTGGAACGTGGTGCCGTCGTACTGCACCAAGGCCAGCTTGCCAACTTGGATGTCACCCGCCGACAAGGCCACGGTGCCGTTTTTGGTAATTGACTTTGTCGCCAAGCCGTTAATGCTGAGCGTTGCCGCCGCCGTGTTGGTGTTAGCCGCAACAAAGCTGTACATCGCGCCAGCCGCGTAGGCGGTGATGGCCGGGGTGGCGTTAGCCGCGATGGCATTTGTGCCGGTGACGCTGCTCAACAGTGAGTTGATGCTGTAGGGGTCGTTGATGGCCGGGAGGCCGTCGTAGGTGCCAACCAGCACGTTGACCGAGGTCTGGACGATGAACTTGTAGAGCGTACCAGCCGTTAACCAAATCTCGTTGGGCGTGCGCCCGGCAGCGTCCAAAATGATCGGGTTCGTGTTGGCGACCGCGCCGGTCGAGGTTGTGTAGGTTGCCAGCGGCGTGGTCGTGCCAGCCGCGTAGGTGTAGACCTTGCCGCCGGTCAGCGGGTCGCCGTTGTCGTCGAAGAACTGCGCTCCAGCGCCGGCAAAGGATGACAAATTGTAAGAGGTCATGTGTCCGTCCTATGCTATCTGGGTTACGTTCAGAAGGATGCTGGCGGCAGACGGCGCGGTTATGGTCGTGTTAGCAGCAATCGTACGAAGCTGCGCTACCCCGCCAAAGGAATTACCGTAAAATTCTATATACGCTGCGGCCGGAAGTTGCAACGTAAGGTCAAGGGTGTGGGTGCTGTACGCCTGCGCGCTGCCGCCCGGTCCGAACACGGTGACGTAGCGCAGGGAGCCTGGCACGTCCACGCCGCTGACGCGCACCCACAGGGCGAGGGTGTACGCCGTCGTAGTGTTGAGGTTGTAGAGCTGGAACGAGGCGTTGATGGAGTACAGCCCGGCGTTGGCGACCGTCACCTGCGACGATGCCACCGACACGCCGCTGCTCAGCGCGGTGTCCGTGATGGACACCCGCGTGGTGGTGTTCGACACCCACGTCGTCGTCTCAAACCCGCTAAACGTCCCGTAGGCAAACGAGGTCAGCCGCACGATCTGCTCGTAGACGAAGTTGAAAAACCGAAACCACTCGCGGGTGATGATCCCGCCTTCCTTCTCGGTTATCGGGACGCGCGGTGCCGGGATCTGGCTGTCGTTAAGCATTGGTGCCGCTCGCGATCAGCTCCGCGCCCATGATGTAGATCGGCACCGGGTCCGTACCGGATATCTCGTACACGCGGTCGCGGATCTTCAGCGTCATGCCCAGCCTGCGCCAGAACACGCGCTTGCCGTACGCGCCAATGGCCCCCATCGAGGACCAACGCTCGCGGCTCCAGGTATGCCCTCCGTCGTCCGAGAAGCGCATCATGACCTGCGGGTCGCTGCCCTGCCCGCTGTTGAGGCCCACGCCCGACTCGCAGTCGAGCTGCAACGTGTGGTTAGCCACACGCTTGAGGTTGTTCTGGCCGGTTGGCAGCGCCCGCCACGAGCGCAGCCACCGCTGCGTCTGGTCGTCGTCGGCGTAGAGCGTCAGATCGTAGGCGTAGAGCTTGCCGTTCTGGTAGTCGCCCACGATGGTCTCGTCGCTGAAGAACATCTGCGCGGCCGCGCGCTGGCGGGTGAAGGCCCCATCGTTGAAGCCCGCCCGCTCATGCCACGCCTGTGTAGCTACATCGTAGACCCACGTCGCGTTGGCGGACGGGAACGACAGCACGTAGAAGGCGTGGCCGTCCTGCTGGTAGGTGTAGGCCGTGGCGTCAGCGATGTTCTCGTACTGCTGGATCTGCCACTCAACCGCGTGCGTGCTGACGCGCACGCCCGTGTAGCCGTTGGCGCGGTAGACGATGCCCTTGCCGCGCGCGTCAGCGCCCAGCCAGAACAGGGCGTTGTCAAGCTTGGCGACCGAGAACGTCGCAGCGCAACCGATCTCGTTGAACGCGCCTTGGATGCGCTGGAGAGGGAACGCGGCCGCACCGGAATTGTACCAGACCTCGACCGAGTTGGTGCCGAAAAGCCACACTTCGGAGTGATCCACAATTGACGAAATCAGGCCGTCCGGGTCGCCTTCGGCGCTGGCGAAGTCCAGCGGATCAATTGACGTGCCATCCAGAAGCTGCGTGACCCACACCTTCTGGCTGTTGGGTTCGATGAAGACGAAGTAGCCGCTCAGATACGAGACGGTCAGCGCGCCGGGAAAGTCCGGGTCGGTAATGGCTCCGAACGCCAGCGTGCTGTTGTTGTAGATGTAGCTGGGGCCACCGCACGCGATGAAGAGCTGGATGCCGTTGTCGGCCATCGACACCGGACCGTCGTTGGCAACCGTGCCGAGCAGCACGGTGTTGTACGCCGGGTCCATGCGGTAGAGTTCGTTGCCCGACACGACGTAGGCGAAGTTGCCGTAGGCGTGCAGTCCTCTGATAGGACCAAGGCCCACCGTCACCAGCCGACGCAGGCCGGGCGCACGCTGGAGGAACGCCGCCTGCTTGCCGCCTTCGGGTACGATCTCTGGAAATAGATTGACCATACGGTTGTCCGCAGCGTTGACGCTGCGGGCTACGTACGCAGAGCCAAGGATGGGCGTCTGCATTAGTAGTTTCCTGCAAAAATATTGTAGCGCTGTCTCGTTCCGACGATGCTGTAGGGCAGCGACATGATGTCGTCAGGGTTGTTGATGCGCTTCAGGTTGCGCTTGGACGTCATCGCAATGCGCGACACCGTAGGCGGCGGCTCGATGCCGAACTCCGGGGCGAACTCGCAAGCCAGATTGTAGCGGAACGCGCGGAGGTAGCCCGGCGGGAAGGTCAGCGCGGTAGCCAGCAGCGCCGGCTGCGTCAGCTCCTCAACCGAGACGAAGTGCCACTCCAGCGTCTTGGTCGGCACCGGGTATACGTACATCTCAACGTCAGGGTAGGTCATGTTGACCCAGATCACCTGCGGGTAGGTGCTGGTGACAGTCTTGACGGCGATGCCGTTGTACTGCTGCTGGTTGAGGATTTTGATGCCATAGGAGATGCCGCTGGCCGGGTCTTTGAAGTAGGTGGAGTCGTCCAGCAGGATCGGGCGGTTGCCGACAAAGTCTCCGGTCGGCCCCAGCGTGCGCGAGATAAAACCGGGCAGCCAACTGAACACTTGGTCCTGCGTGCAAAACACGCAGAGCCGCTCGGTGTTCCACGAGTCAATCATCTGGTTGAGCGCGTTCAACGCATCCTGCGACGTGGCCGCAGACGGGGTTTCGCCTTCGGCTAGGACGCCGAGGAGACGAAGCGCGCCATTAATCTGATCGCCCGCTGTCGTTGTCATCTGCCGCTACTTCCTCAACCGAAGGACGACGCCCGCGCCGTCTGGAGACCAGTTCGTTAGCCGACGCACTTACCGCAGGCTGGCCGGGAGTATAGCGCGTCCAGCCGTTCTCTTCATCATAAATCGCTTCAAGGTCCATCGTGGCGACCTTGGTGCCGTGGTCCGGGTGGCGCAGATAGATGTGCATAGAATTTCCTGTAAAGGTTGGCCCCTGCCGAAGCAGGGGCCGGTTTGCTTAGGAGATGGCGTAGAGCGCCCAAGAACCGTCAGCAGTTTTACGCGCGCGGAAGCCGCGCACAGTGCCAGCCGTGGCCGCGATGGTCATGAGACCCTGCGAGCCGCTGCTGCCGATGGACCAGCCAGTGTTAGTGGTCATGGTAATGACGCCCGCCGTCGTTGTGTTGATGACGCGGAAGTCAAAGTTAGAGCCAGGCTTGGAGTTTGTCAGCAAGGCGTCGAGGTCGGTCGCCAGAGGCAGCGTGTAGGCCGCCGTCGTCGTCGGCGTGCCGATGATGATGCCGTTGGTGAGCTGAGCAGCCGTCAGCGTGGCGCTGTCGGTTGCCGTAGTCGGTACAGCGGCAACGGTGAGTTTTACTTCATTCAGGTTGCCATCATTAAACTGATAGCCACCGCCAACAGAAGGGAGAGCCATGTTAAGAGCCTTTCAAGAAAAGGAGGTGCCCCCGGCGTTGGCCGGGGGCGGGTTAGGTTAGCCCCAGAGGCGAGCGGCCATCTGCGGACGAATTGTGCTGAAGCCGTACAGCACGTCAATACGACACGGCATACGGTCGTTGTTGATGTCGTACTGGCGCACAATGCGGAGCGAGATGCCGTTGTGGACCTGACGCGAGGCCATATCGACACCCTGCGGAAGCAGAAGGTCGGCGGTGGCGAAGGTGATCGCGTCCTTGTGATACACAAGGTTCTGCGGGTAGTAGGTGCTGGCCGAACCAAGCAGGGTGACGGCAGCGCCGGACGCGGGGAACGAGTCAACGGTCGCGAGGGCGTTTGTTGAGGTGTAGATCGCCGGAGAGAACGTGACGCTGGTAAACGCCGTGGTGGCCGAAGTAACCGTGTTGGTCACGACGAACTGCTGGAGCGAACCAGTGGACTCACGAACCTGCGGGTTGACCGCGTACACGTTGGCAATCGTAAAGACATCGCCGGGGACGAGAGTCCTTGCGTTGGTAGCACCAGAGAACGAGATCGTGCTGATGCCCTGCGTAGACAGGGTGGACGTGACCGTGAGGGAGTCGGTACGCACGGCCGAGCCGGTCAGGAACTGACGGATCGACTGGGACATGTTGACTTCTTCAAGGCCGAGAATGCCTTCGCCCATCATGCCGTTCTTGAACTGGCGGCTGATGGTGGAGGTCGGGTTGAAGAGGCCCTTCATGCCCTCGACGAGGCCAGCGTTCGCAGCCGGGTTGACCGTCGCGTAGCGCGGGGACATCGGGGTGGCGAACTCGTTCAACTTCTGCTGGGCCTGAAGCAGGACAAGCGAAGTGGACGGGACGGTGCCGGGCGTGCCAACCGAATTGTAAACCGACAGGAACGAGTTGGCGACATCGGCGTCGATGCTGGAGGCGAGCTGCGAGATACGCGGCTTGAGCACACGTTCCGCAAAGTCGTCCAACTGCATCGTCAGCTCAGCGGACGTGAAGTTCACGCCGATGTGCTTCTGCGAGGAGACGGTCAGGGTCGTGAACTGCTCGTTGTCGTCCTGAACCTGAAGCGCAGCGCCGTCCGTGACCAGAGCGCGGTCGGGCAGGCGGATGCGGAGGGTCGAGCCGATCTTGGCGCCTTCAACGGCGAACGAGTCGTCGTACTGGCGGTTGACGTTGCGGGTGATGACCAGGTTGTTCTCAAGGATTTCGAGAGACTTCCGGGTGATCATGTCGATGGTAAGAAGGCTGTTAGCCATTGTTTTACACTTTCAAGAGCTAGCGGTTGCGCTGCGCTTCCTGCTTCTTGATCTGACGCATACGCTCAGCTTCAATCCACTCCGACGTGCTCATGGTCTTTACTGAGCGGGGGTCGGTGGTATCGTAAGCCTGCTTGCCAGACGATCTGGCATTTGCAATCGGATTAATAGGCGCGGGAGCATTTGAGGTCTTTTTAACCGGAGGGCTTGCGGCCAGCTTGGCCTCAATTCGACCGATCTCTCGCGCTTGCAGGATGGGCGGAAGGGCAGCGATACGGCCAGCTTCCTTCGGGTTGGACCCAAGCCAGTAGATGACATCGGGGCCGTTGTCCGAAGACTGGATCGTCTGGGCCATCACGTCCGTGACGGGGAGGTTTGGGTTGTACGCGACCTGTTCGAAGTCGTCGTAGCGGACCCGCGCGTCCTCTTCCTTTTCGTGATAGACATCCAGAAGCTGAGCTTGCTGCTTTGCTGTCTCGCGCCGGGCCAACATCTCTTGAGCTTTGCGTTCAGCCAACGCTTCCGCGTAAGCCTGTGCATTGTCAAAATCGTTAACGTCGGGCGGTGTGACTGAGACGGCCTTTCGGGCCTCAAAGTCCGCAACGCGCTGGGCCTGCTCTCGTTCCCACTTACGCTCTGCTCGTGCAAGGCGCTTTGCAAAGATAGCGTCAATTTCTTCTTGGGTATAAGATTTTGGCGCTTCTAGCGGAAGTTCAACCGGCAAAGTGTCCTCAACAACTGGCACCGCCGTGGTGTCCAGTGTTGGCGCGGTGTCATCCGCTGGTAGGTCTAGAGCTTCATCGCCCATATGCTATGTGTCCTTTCGGATACCTGGTGAACCTCACCAGTACGGTTAGGACTTGACATTACGACAAGGCGTCGTCGGCGTCAAATATCATGCCGCGCTTGGTCAGTTCCACGGCAGGGGCAGCGTAACGGGAAGATTTGGGTCTTTCTGGGTCGCAATAGCTGCGTCACAGTCGGCCTGAGCCTTGGCGATACCGTCCGGGCCAAGCGCAGTGGCGACCCAGCCGTTAACCTGATCAAGCGTGAGTTGGTCGTAAGGCGTAAAGGGTGATCCGGCGACGTAGGTCGTCTTAACCAAACCGCAAGTAACAGAGCCGTACGTGCCGTCCGTGGCTGACAGAACCCACGCAATCTGAAAGACGACATCCGTCTCGCCCGCGTACTGCGGGTACGCAGTCATGTAGTTTACGGACCATTGATATGTAATCATGCTGGCACCCATGCAGTTCCGTTATAGAAAACCGGGCATACAACAGCGCCGCCGCCGGTCAAAGTTCCAAGAAATGTCGGTGCCAAAGCGTCCGTTACATAAGCCCGCGCACCTTGAAAACCAGTGGGAAGCGTTGCAACTGTGTAGGCCGTGGTGGTCCCGACAACGGCTGCTTTTAGTGTCCCCAATGCGTTGCCGGCTGTTGTGCCGACCCGAAGAATGCCCGCAGCTTCGCGGGAAATGTTAACGTCCTGAGAAGCGCCTAGACGATATAATCCGGTGTCATTGTTGATGGCAATTCCGCCCGGAGCAGAAACCAGAAGAGGCTGAACACCAAACGCAGTTGTATAAATTGAAAGAATTGTCCCGCGATCAGCCATTGCAATTTGGGCAAGATTGCTTGTGTCAACAACTGTAACTAGCCCCGTTTTGTCAACCTTAAACTTGCTGCTTACACCAACTTGCAAATCCATCAGCAACGACGCCGCCGCCGATGCAGTGTCCGTAACGTTGATCTTCGCGCTGGTAAACGTAACCGCCGCATTGTTCCATGTCTGCGAGACATCAATCAGGGGCTGCGAGGTGGTGATGGTCGCGCCCGTACCTGTGAGCGGAGCCGATGCGGCCCCGCCGCCGCCGCTGCCGCCGCCACCTTGGATGGCGACGCCGGGGCTAAGATATGTCGAGAAGGTCATGGTTGCGTGTCCTTCAAGCGTAATAGGTGATGTTCAGCTCGGCTGAAGCGGACGCCTCAATAAAGCGAATGCGGTTTAAGTCGCCGTCGTAGCTCAGGTACGTCCCGGCGGCAGCAGGCATACCAACGGACGCCGTAGGAGCCACGCCGTCGTCGCGCCAGCGCACAGTCTGGGTCAGCGGCGCAATTAGGGCGCGCGTAGCGCCGCGCGGCACCGTCAGCGCCTGCGCGGAGGACAAGCTGGTAATCTGCTGGTAGCCCAAGCAGCTCGTTGTGGATTTAAGGCCCATGATGTCCTCACGCCAAGAAGCGAAGTTTGTAAAGGGTCGTCAGGTACAGACCGACGATCTCGTCGATGATGTTCTGGATGGCCGTCTCGTCCTTGTTACAGACCTTATACCGGGCGTCTTCAAGCTCAGCCAGGCTGTCGGTCAGGAACTCCACAATATTAGATGTCTTTTTGGCCGAATGCAACGTGATGGGGCCAACCAGCCCGTGTCGGCCCTGATACGCCTCGGCAAAAGTATCGGCCAGACCGACAATCTCGTCGTAGAAAGTGTTCAAGGCCATGTGTTTGGCATAGCTGCGCGTGTTCAGGTGGACGGAATGGGCCACATCCCGCGCCAAGAACATGCAACCGATGAATTCAGCGGGTTTCATTGGCCTTGTCCCATCATTTCCGGCTGCGGAGGCGGTCCAGCAAACGGCTCACCCATAGGCGGCTGACCCATCTGCGGAGGCGCTTCAGGCGCTGCGCCCATTTCGTTCTGTTCCAACTGGTCACGAGACGGCATCCCGCTGACCAGATCGCCTGTGTCAATCGCTGCGTGGATTGTCCCCATGATGATGTCGTGTATCTGCTCTTCAGACATTGAAGCCTGCACCGCAGAAATTCTCTTAGTTTCAGCATCATATGCCTTCACTTCCGAGTCGAACCGCTTGATGTCAAGCTGTTGGGCTTCCATTGACTGCTCAACGCGCTTCAACATGCCTTCCATCTGCTGCATGTGCTGCGTCATGGCCTCAATCTGCTGCTTGGCCTGCTGCATCTCAGGGGACTGATCTTCGCCTTCCATGACCTTTGGGTCAATGATCTTGGCAAACCGCGCCGCCATCTCCTGCGCGCCCGGCCAATCCATGTTCTTGATGAACAGGTCGCCAGCAACCTTCCAGAGATCCGGGTTTGACTGGAGCAGCATCGACATGGCGTCCAACGCCTCTTGACGCTTGGTCATGTAGCCCGGCCCGGTCGTGACGCACACGTCGTACACACCAACCGACAGGTTGTAGACCTTCTCCATCACGATGCCCGTCTGGTCCATGATGGACTTGACAGGCTCCGGTTGCTGCGGGTTAACCTTGACCATGCCAACTTCGCCGTCGAGGCCAACGATGCGCGCAACACGCTCTGTATCGTAGATTTTAGGAATTATGTCCACGAGCTGCCGCGTGACGTAGCGGATGGCCCGCGAAAGGTTATCTACGTAGTGATACGTACCCGTATCGCCTTGTTTTTCACGAGCCAGAATGGCTCGGCCTGACCGTTCGTTGCTGGACGCGCCAAGAGAACTGTCGTACTGACCCGTGGTAGACTTGATGTCGTCCGAAGCACCCATCTTAGCCTGTATAAGGCCAGTCTGAGCGAGCGGCGGTGCAGCACGCTGCGGCAGCGGTAGAGCCGATCCTGCGCCGTCTGTGACATCGGGATTGACCTCAAGGTAGGGCCAATTGGTCGTATTGGCCGTCTTCCACTGGTTTTCGTAGCCTTCAAACTGCCCGCCGTAGCCGATAAACGGCGCTTTGGGGGCCAGAGCCAGCATTTCGGCTTCTTGGCTCACCCAATAGTTGTACATGCGCTGCGCGTCCTTGGCGTTGCGCACCAGACCGGACACGTAAAGCTGCCCGTCCACTTCCCATTCGTTTCCAACAACGCGGATGACCGGAATCCACTTTCCGGCCCAATCTTGCTCCTGCAAGACCTCAAAACCGTTGGTTTTAAGCCATTTTACCTGCTTTTTATCGACATTCCGGCTGCGTATCGGCTTCTGGAACATCAGTTTAAGCTGCTTGTCCTGCGGCGTGCCGTCGATGGCGGTCACATTGTCCGGGTACAGGTTGAGCTTGACCGATTTGTGCTCAAAATAAAAGTATTCCGCTATGCGGACCGTGTCCTCGCTCAGCCACTGGCTCAACGACTGGTCGCCCACGCCCTGCGACATCATGGAGCTGACCGGCGAGGCGTTCGGAAACATGCGCTCGTATTCTTCTTTAGTCAGGTCTTCCGTCAGAAAACACCATTTGGCGTCCGAACCGCACGGGTCTTGGATCGTTGGGTCCATGTAAACCGAAAACGAGTTTCTGACGCGCCCGATCTTTAGATCCTGATCGAAGCTGTCCTCGCGGCAGTATTCCGTCAGCAGGCGGATGTAGCCCTCGCCGTAAGTGACCTGGTTGTCGCAAGCGGTGTCGTAGGCCACGTCGGCGTCCGAAATGTACTCGATGTGCCTCACCATGCCGTCGAAGATTTCCGCCACGGCCACGTCGGCCTTGTCGTCCGCCGGGATGACCTTGCCGGTTGGCCGGTTCTGGCGCTGTTCGTTCGTCACCTGACGGACGTGCTGCGGCAGCTTGTTGATCGTCAGGCACGGCCGCGCGTTGATCGTCTGGCCCTGCACGGAGCCACGGGTCGCCAGCACGTCGGCGGGCCACTGCCACTGGTTGTCGGGCGACCCCGCCATGAAGCGCAGGTCGTCCAGCTCGTCCTCGCGGCTGTCCGAGTAGGCCGACAACGCCATCGTAAACCGCGAGCGCATAGTCGCCAGACGGTCGTGGTCGTCAGCTTCGGAGACCTTACCGGCAGCTTCTACGTCGTTCGCAGCCATCATTTGCCCTTTTTGGCCATAGGCTTAGCGGTCTTGGCAGATTCCTTAAACGCCTTGGCAGTCGGAGCGCCAGCCGCGCCCGGCTTGCGCATTTTCTCGCCTGAACCGGCTGCAATGCGGTTCTTCTTGGCGTTGATGTTGGCGTACAGTCCCGGTTTGTTAGCCACAGTTCCGCCTCTTCATAGATGCTTTTGCTCGGTCGGCATTAGCAGACTTGGCTACGACTCCACCCATGCGGGCGCAGAAGCTAGCTTTACGCCCCTTGTCCGCGTCCGTCTTGGGGTTCGGCGCGGGCGGCTTCAGTTTGCTGCCCGTCGCTGCGTTGTACTTGGCGCGGCCCTTGGCCGTTAGGCCCGCGCCTTCTTTGGTGGCGAGCTTCTCGCCGCGTCCAACGGACAGTGAGACGGATTTTTTAGCCATTACGAGCAGTGGAGAATAGCAAAGTTTAGAACGACCGCTTCCGCCAGCGCGCCAGCCGTAACGTTGCGCAGCGCAAGCACAACCGAACCCGCAGCCAGACCGCTGACATACGCGTTGTACGCGCCAGCCGTGCCACCGCTTGCAATGCTCAAGATGACGATGTCCTTGGCGCTGATGGTCGAGTTCGTCAGCGTAAACGTCACCGTTGTTGTCGCCGCCAGAGACGCAGCGTTCAGGGTGATCTGACCAGCCGACTTGTTCAGCGTGACGCCGGTTGACTTGCTGGTGGCCTGCGTGACCGTCCCCTGCGCGGCGGCGGTGTAGCCAATTTCGCCGGTAGCGTACACTGTTCCGGCGCTAACAAAATCCGCGCCGATGATGTTCTGGTCTTCGAACGCAACGCCGATTGGTTTTGTGTTAGCCATGTCAGGCTCCAAGCCAAGAAGTTGAAATTCCAGCGGCAGAGTACCCTCTGCGCGGGTTGCGGTCAATGGCCTCGCGCCGGGCCACCGGAAACGCAAACGTCACCGCGATGGCGTCCGCCGCATCGGGTGACGCCAGCCCCCTCGACTTCATGTCCTTCTTGCTCTCCAAGAAGATCGTACCCCGCGAGTCGGGCTTCATCATAGGCCCGATGAGGTCGCTCTTCAGGTAGCGGTCGTTCGGGATGCTGGCCGTCTTGAGCCACTCGCGCATCTCGCCCCACATCTCGGCGCGCTTGTTCCCCCACATCAGCGGGTTCTTCGATTTCGTTCCGAAGTTCACGCCCCGGATTTTATACCGCTGTTCCTTCAGGCGGTCTACAACGCCCGCTCCCAGCCCTCCCTCGTCCACGACTACCATGGCTGGCTTGTACTCCTCGATGGCCTCTATGACCCGTCCCACGGTCTCCATGGTGTCGTCGCCCTTGTGCCGCTTGATCGCAATGATGTCGCGGCCCTGCCGCACGGCGATGACCGTGCTGTCGGACCCGAACCGCGCCGGGTCCACGCCGATCACGATGGGTGCCGACAGGTCCTTGGCCCGCTCGCGCTTCATCGCCTCGTCTACCGTGACCGACCCGATGAACTGGTCGTCCGATGCGTTCGGGAACTGACCGTACACCTCGACGTGCGCTTGG
>Ga0181356_1000965_pt1 | contig 12655 bp, 3 predicted proteins | sample Fa13VDMM110SN_FD_130104 | JGI IMG/M metagenome (GOLD analysis project Ga0181356, IMG submission 130104) | Freshwater viral communities from Lake Michigan, USA - Fa13.VD.MM110.S.N | ecosystem: Environmental > Aquatic > Freshwater > Lake | place: USA: Michigan | collected 2013-09-24 | reverse complement strand
CTATCAGTATAATACATTCTGGGCATTGCAGAAGAGTTCTCAGATTCCATTATTCAACACGTCTTGTGAAAGCCTTTCAATTGATAAGGTGATTAATCAATCTAACATGGACTATGGATCTAGATCATTTAAGAAAGCTACCCTTAGAGCAAAAGAACTTAAGGTGAGACACATTTTAGATAACTCTGCAACAGTACACTTAGTTAGTCAATTCATAATAGCTCCTGCACAAATCTCTTACAAATAATGAAAGGAAAAGTAACATGTTCAAGTTGTGGATGGTCATGGAACAAGTCTGATTCTAGCAAGAAAGATTTGTACATATGTCATGAGTGTGGTAGAGACAATAGTAACAACATGAAGAATGGTGGTTGGCTAGACAACTATGGTGAGGAAGAGAATTATAATGATTATGAAGTTTCTGCTCCTGAAGGATTTGAAGGAGATGGATATAGTAACGTAGGACGTAATTATTCTCCTGCATGGGGAGGACAGTTTAGAGAAGGTGGTAAAGTTTCTACTACTCAAGAAGGTACAACTAAAAAACCTTTGAATATAAAATCAAAGGCAATGACTTCTAAAGATAGTGTTGCACATCAAGCTGATAAAATATTGAAGTATGAGCAACTAAGAGGTGGTCCTGGTGGTGCACCATTACCATATTATAGTGATCCTCAATACATGGACATGTTAATGGGCAATGTATATCCAGAAGTACAAAAAATAATGCCTAATGCAAGTGCAATGGAAGCAGGTGAGGCAATGGATTTTGTTTTTAATGCTGGTTGGGATAAAGACAATAATAAAATAACTAAAGATCCTAGAGCATTTGCATTGCAAGAATACTATAGACAAAATGATCCATCTAAATTAGATAAAGATGGTAAATGGTCTGGTAGAAAAAATGCACCATATTCATTTGATCAAGAGTATGCTAACACAATAGGAAAACTTCCAGAAAATCAGAGAAGACTATTAATGAACAAAGGAAGAGATTGGTACTATAAAAATATAAACAATCCATCTCCTGGAGTTCCTAGTAGCAATTATAATGATACTTGGTATGGTCGTATTTGGAATACTAATGATTTCTTACCATTTGATCCAAACAATCCAAAATTTACTCCTAAAAAACAAATAGGAGGATCTGTCTATCCAGTTAACTATGTTCCTCAAGCACAGGATGGTAAACTAACGTTCTTACAACCAACTAGTAATAAGTTACCAGAAGGATATAGAATTCCATATTCTGATCCTAGTAGTGAAAGAGCTATGTCAATAGGAGGAGAAGATGGAGAACCAGCTTATTTAATTCCTTCTTTTAAATATGGACAACCTCTAGATGATCCAATGGAAGAGTTTAGAAAAACTGGAGAACATCTTGGTGGTCCATTTGAGACATATCAAGAAGCTGATGAATGGGAAAGAACTGTAAGACATCCTGCTGTTGAAAGAAAAGAAAACATAATGTTTCCTCAAGAACAATTTGCAATGGGTGGTTCTGTTCCAGGAGCTGTAGGATTTACATACGCACGTACGAAAGGTATTCCATCTAATGGTCCATACGCAAAGAAGACATTGGCTAGTGCACAGGATGGTGTAGATATGTATGATAATTCTATGCTTGCAAGGAGAGTTGATAACCCTAATATAAATAGAAGTTACTATGATCCTAGGTTAAACACAATGAACATAGGAACTGATTATACTACATGGAAAGATGATGAGGGTAATCAACTAACAGGAGATGATTTGAAATATCATCAAGACAAACTGTTAGCACATGAAAACTATCATGCTATACAACATTCAGAAGATAGAGATAATTATGACATAGCTCATAATACAGAGGATAGACAATGGGCTGAGATGCAAAAGCGTCCACAGATGATGACCACTGATGATGTATGGAATAATTTTTATAATAGAAGCGATTTAGAAAATCAGCAAGACTTTACAGAATTAATAAATAATGTTCCAGAAACAAGAATTCTTAATAAGTATTTATTATTTGATAAAGTTCTTGATAGACAGAGATATGATAATCCTTCGAATGCAGAAGGAGAAGCAAAGTTTTACGAAGACACAGGAGTTCAACTTGGTAAACAATCTCCATTTTCTTTAAACTTTACAGAATTTCAAAATGGTGGGTGGTTAGATTCATTTGCTGAAGGTGGGATCATTAAAGATGACAGAGGACAATGGGCTCATCCTGGAGAGATAACAGAAATAGGTTCTAACAACATAACCATGCGAGGAGTTCCTTATGATGTATTAGGAATATCTGATACTGGTGATACAAAACTAATGAAGCCAGGAAAAGATTATAAGTTTAAGGGTAAGAAGGTTACAGAGTTTCCAATGGCTAAGAATGGAATGAGGCAAGAACAAAAAGGTTTGGTTAACCTAGATCAATTAACTAACTTTACAAACTATAACAAACCACAACCAGGTGGATGGTTGAATAAATACAATTAATATGAAGGCTCAAATATTAAAAATCGCTGGTGTTAAATCTGAAAAAGAATTCTATAAAAAGTATCCTTCAGAAGAAGCATTTATGAAAGTGCATGGTAAAGCTTTTAAGAAAGCTCAAACTTCTAATGCTGTTGAGAAAGCTCAATTTGGTAATCAATTTTCTGCCCCTAACTGGTATCAGAATAATCAACCATATGGTATATCATCAACTCCTGGTGCAGGATTCAATCCTGGGAATACAAACATTCCAGCAGGAGGAATAACTGCACCTAATGCACAAGCCTTTGCCAATCAATCATTCCAAACACAAGATCCATTTGCATTAAATAATAAAGTTGGAAAACGATGGGCTACAAACAATCAACTTCCAGCAGGTGTTACAGATAGAAGTGTTCCTGAAGATATAGGATTTACTTCTCAGTTTCCTGCAAAAGAAGAAGGTGGAGGACTTGATGGTTTTGCAAACATGCTTCCAGGAATTGGTGCAGTAGTGGGAGCATTTAATGCATGGGATGCTCAAAAAGAAGCAGTAAATGTAGCAAAACAAAATAAAGCCATAAGTGATGTACAACTTAAAGCTCAACAATCTTCAAAAAGAGCTCAACCTATTGAGCGTAAATATGTAAGACCTGAAGATGCATTGACAAGTGCTAACCAAGTATTTCCTACAATGGGTGTAGGTACAAATATTCTTAAACGTAATGGTGGTTTTGTAGATAAGGCACAGAATGGTTATGTGACAGAAGAGAAATCAGACTTAATAAATAAATATCCAAATGCTGCAAGACAAAAAGCAGCTATTGAAAATAGAAAATCTAATCAAGTGGCATTTGGTCCACAAGAAGCACCAGCAGGATATGTGGCTCCTAAAGAAACTGAAACTATCAAAGCTATATCAAAACCTAAAAGTAAAGAGGTTTGGAAGATATGGGAAGATACAACAGGTACACCTTGGAGTGAAGCAAAGAAAAAAGGATATACAGATGGATCAGCTAAAAATAATTTAGCATTAGCTGACAGATTACTAAGAGGTGAAAAATTAACTCCTCCTGGTGGAAGTAAACCTTCTGCTAAAAAACAAGTTGGTAAACAACAAACATTTGCTCAAGCAATGGCAAGTAAACCAAAGATGGGCAAAAAAGATTTTGGAAATATACAAGATCCAGAAGAAGGTAATTTCATAACTAGAACAGGAGAAGTGTTAGCTAACCCTTTACAGAGCTATGCTCACTATAGTAAGTATGGTGAACTTCCTGCAGAAGGGTTCTCTAAAAATAATAAGAATGCATACGATGAAGTTTTAGGAGCAATAAATCCTGCATACTGGGCAAACTCAGCAGCTAATGCAATTGACTATGCAACTGAAGGAGAATATAAAAGAGCAGGGATGGAAGCATTAGGAGCACTCCCAGCATTAGGGTTATTGAAAAACACTAAATACTTACCATATCTCCAAGGACTTCCAGGAGCAAGAAATTATCAAAGAGCAGCAAAACAAATAGGTGAAGGTGCAAAAAGATTAGGTCAAGGTGCTCCTAAACAATTAGGTGCAAGAACTGTGAAACAACTTGGACCAGGGAAAATGAAACAGATAGGAAGAGGACCTCATCCTAATTTTGTAATGTATGAAGATGGAGGAGAGATCCAAAACACTTATGCTCCTGGAACGTTATATGATGATCTTGGATATGAGCCCCTCAATGATTCAGATGAAATGAAAGCTTACGCACATGGTGGATATGTTCCACAAGCACAAAGTGGATTTTCTGATTTCATGAGTGCAGGTGGTGGAGACATGGCTAATCAACTTGTAGGTTCTGCCTTTCCTAATAGTGCAGGACAACAGATAGGTAGTTCTATAGGTAACTTGATTCCTATTCCAGGAGCAGGTGCTGTACTAGGATTAGCTGGAGGATTACTTGATCAAAATCCAAAAGAGATAAGTAGATTAAATAAAGAAACAGAAAGGAATCAACAACGTATGATGCTTAATCAAACACTTCCTGCTATACAAGCAGGATATGCCTCTCACATGAAAGATGGTGGATGGGTGAGTCATGATTGGCAACCACAAGTTATTACACAGTTTGGAGATCATAATATGAAGAAACTATTAGCTCCAGATGAAACTATGGATACACTAAGAAGTGGTGGACATATTCGTGGTGGTTATACACAACCTAGTTCACGTGCGCTAGAAACTATGGCATTAGGTGGACAAGTTAAAACTACTTGGGGTGGACATGCTGAAACTATTTCTCAAAACCCATACATGCCAGGTACAGGAGAAACTATTATGTTCAGAGGAAAATCACATGATGAATCTGATGGTAATGGCCACACAGGTATTGGTGTTAAGTATGGCGAAGGTGGTCATGATTCATATACAGACTATGCTGAGTATGGTTCACAGAACGCTGATGCTGATGTAGAAGTGGAAAGAAATGAACCAGCATTTGAAATGATGGATCCTCAGACAGGTGAGAAAAACTTAACTGTATTAGGTAATCTTAAGTTTGATAAAAGAATTGCAGCACAAACAGGTGATCAAGATATTATTGCTTTATCAAATAAATACAATGGTAAGAAATTTAAGAATATTGGAGATATTATTTCTAAACAAGAAGGTAAAGAGAATAAAGTTATTGCTAGTTCGACAGACAAGTTAAATGGATTAGATGTAAACAACTCATTTGACAAACTTACACTCTCTGCACTTAAAGCAAATATCCAAGGAGCTAATGCAAAACTAAAAGGTTATGCAACAGATAAAATGAATCTTGCCAATTTCCAAAACGCAATCAATGATTCATCTGAAGAACATTATTTAGATGCAGACAATCTTGCACAAGGAAAAGGTAAAGTTAATAAAGAAGCTATCAATGAAGCTAGACATGGCACTAAGTTAGAGAAAGCTCAAAATGGTAAATATAAAGTTCAAGGGAAAGGTAAAAAATGGTCTTTCACTCCTGCAGGACAAACAGGTGTTGCTGAATGGGATGATCCAGGACTATATGTAACTCAATGGGGAAAATCTATTGATGATGCTCTTGCTGATAAAGATAGAGCTGATCAAATGATTAAGTATATGGAAAGTGCTCCTGGACCTGAAGGACAAAAGATTAAAGAAGATCTTGCTAGTAAAAAAACTCGTGATGAAAAAATAAAATTTATAAAAGAGCAATCAAGTAACTCTCAAGTTGGAGATATGCATTATATTATTAAAGCAGCAAGAGATGTAACTATGCCAAAAGCAAAAGCACCTACAACTACACAAACTACTACAGCTGCTGTTGCTACAGATGATCAATACGAAGTTATTCCTTACGAAAGAAATAAATGGGTGGATATATTAGGACAAGTGTTACCATTCTTTAGACCAACAGATCAAGAAGGACTTGATCCACGACAGTTGTCTGGAGAGATGTATGCTTTAAGTAACAACTTAGTTGATCCTGTACAAGCTCAAACTTATCAACCTGAACTTAGTTCTCCATATGACATCTCATTACAAGATCAGATGAATGAGATCACTGCTCAAACAAGAGCTGCTCAAAGAATGGTACAAGGTAACCCTGAAGCTCAAGCATTGATTGCATCAAATGCATATGATGCTATTAACAAAGTGAAAGGTGAAGAGTTTAGAGCTAACCAAGCAATGAAAGACAAAGTGTATGGTGAAAACAGAAACACACTAAATGATGCTAAAATTAAAAACTTAGCTATATACGATCAACAATATGGTAGACAAGCACAGGCTGTTTCTAATACAAAAGAAGCAACACAAGCTGCACTGAATTCTATTGCTGATAAGTATGGTAAGAATAAACTTGAAAATAGAACTCTTGGTGTATATGAGAACATGTACAACTATAGATATGATAATGCTGGAAGAGCAATCAATATGAATGCTCCACAACAATTTAACATGCCTGTTATGTATGGACCTAATGGAGAGATTACACACATTGCTCAAAAAGATGAAGAAGGAAATATAATTGGATATACAGAAATTAAGAAAAAAGCTGGAACAACTACTACACCTGCTCAAACAAAAACTACTCCTGCAACAACATCTCCAACTACAACAATGTATTCTCCTATTAAAATTGATTATGATGATCCTCTTGCACCTCTTCCAGGTAAGAATGGAAAAAAACTAAAACTTGCTGCTAAGAATGGATCAATTGTAAGAGCTGTTAGAAACCTCTAACTTTTTTAGTTATAAAGAATTACCAAAATTTATTACTCACTATTGGATAGTATTATTATTCATATTACATTTGCTAATCACACGATAAATCGTGTATAAAAATAAAGACCTATGGCTTCATGGACTGATAAAACCCCAACCTTTAATCCCTATATACAGCAATTGCCTGTTGAGGCAATGGTTGAGGTTGGTGTACAAAAACAAAAACAGTATGAGGAGGGTGTACAAAAGATTCAAACAAGTATTGATAACATTGCTGGACTAGATGTTGTTAGAGATGTGGATAAAGCTTATCTACAATCTAAGATAAACAAGTTAGGTAATGATTTAAGATATGTAGCTGCTGGAGACTTCTCAAACTTTCAGCTTGTCAATTCTGTATCAGGAATGACAACTCAAATTATTGGTGATCCCAATGTACAAAATGCTGTTGGTTCTGCTGCAAAATACAGAAAGGAAGTTGCATTAATGGAAGAGGAGAAAAAGAAAGGAACTTTAACTCCTGACAATAAATACGTATTTGATAAACAAGCAGGCGAATGGTTGAATGATTCTACAATAGGTAAATCATTCAATGCTTCATACACTCCATACTTTGATGTATTTAAATTCACAAAAGAAACATTTGATGCAGTGAAACCTGATGGTTATTCTTATGATCAAATCTTTGAAACTGATGCAGCTGGTAATCCTAGAGTTGATGCTAAAGGAAATCCTATACTAAGTACAACAATGGTTCGCTTAGAGAAAGAAGGAATCTTTCCAGATAAAGTAAAAGCAACTTTAGATCAAGTGTTTTCAGATCCTCGTGTTGGACAACAATTAAATATTTCTGGACAATACAATTATAGAGGACTTGATTCTAAAGCTCTTGAAGAGAAAGTATCTTTGCAAAGAGAAGATACAATGGCTGCTTATGCAAATAAACTTATGGATTTGAATTTGAAAAAATCTATGGGTGAAAAAGTAGATGATCAAATAAGTGAGTTACAATCTCAAATAAACAATACTAGTAGTTCATATGATGAACTTTCTCAATTAGCATATGACAATCCTGATGGAGTTAAAGGTATGCTTTACAAAGATGATGTAAGTTCTAAGTATACAACAATGTTTGGTTGGAATAAAACTAAACAACAAACATTAGATAATCCTGCATGGAAAGCTGAGTTCGATATGCAGAAAGAAGCTAATGAACAAAAACGATGGGCAAGTGAACAATCATATAAAAGAGAAAGAGATCAGATTGACGATGCTAAATGGCAATTAAAATTTGATCAAGATGAACGTCTTGCTAACTTAAAAGGTAAACCTAAACCAGGTACTGCTGGTGGAGGTGCTGGAGGTGCTGGTGATGGTGGAGATGCAACTTTTGAATCTGCAGAAAAAAATAGAAATGAAATTCAGTTTCATGATACACAAATGCAAATGGCTTCAAATGATTATGCCAATGCATCAGATTCATTTATGTGGGAAACTATGTTTAGTAAAATTCCTAGCAATGTCACTAAATATAATAAATTAGTAGATGAAGGAATGGATCCTGATAAAGCTATTTCTTTAATGATAAACAACGCTGCTAAAAAATCTGGTCAAGATCCAGAGGCATATAAAACAACATGGCTAAATAGAGCTACACAAGAGTATCAAAAATCAACTAACGCAAAACCATCTGTCAAAGATAGTTACATAGCTTATAAAAATTCAAAAAAATCATATGATGCTGTATTAGCTATTGATAACAATGTAAAAAAACGAACTCGTGAATCTCTTGGAGAAGTTGCAAATGAGTTAGTTAATATGGATTTGAAACCTGAAACAATCAAGTGGAAAGATAAAACATATAATCTATCAAAAGAAGATATGTTTGATCTTGCAATTGCTACACAATCTCCTACAGCAAGAGAAGCATTAGGTGGATCTACAGAAGCAAAGCTTATGGGTTCTGAAGCAAATGCTGCTGTTGCTAGATTACAAAAAAGAGGTAAAGGAGAATTGATTAATGCATATAAAACTTATAATAGTGATACTCAAAATCGATTAGGAATGTTATCTGAGAACGATCAACTTTGGGGTAATTTATTTTCTGGTAATGAGCCAACTTTATTTGGAGGTGTAAAAAAAGTAAGTGAGACTATTGCTAAAAAACAATACAAAGAAGGACTAAGTAAAAAAGCTGATATAATAAGAAGTGCTTATGGTAAATCTCCTAATAGATCATACACTGTAGCAACTGGAGATACTGATACTGATAAACTAACACTTGCTAATATAAAAAGAATGGCAGGTGGTTTTAAAGCAGCAGATCAAAATCTTTCTGGTGACTTTAATGATTTCTATTCAAGCATTACTAGTAAGGATGTTAAGAACATGGAAGATCTTACTTTGGAATATAGAGTTACTACAAATGAAAGAGGAGAACCTGCAGTAGAAATTATATCATATACTCCAGATGGTAGAGCAGGAGGAATGACAGTGACTACTGATCAAGCTAAGACTTTACAATTAGATTTAAATAGTATATATGAGCCTCAAGATGTAATCACAGTTAGAAATGTAATAAACAATAATCCTCTTAGATCAACTTCAAAAGGTGATCCATTGGAAAAAAGTACATACATAAATGGAGATTCATGGTTTGATAATGATGATCTTCCTAATATGCAAAATAGTAGATTTGAAGTTCAGTCTAATATTAAATACATCAATGGAAAATACTATTCATACTTATATGCAAAAGATCCATCTACAAATAAATCTATAATTAAAGAATTAGATGGAGATACAAATCTTCAAAATGTAATCATGAGTTTGAAAACAACAATAAATCCAACATCTGTTCAACTAGCTTTACTTCAAAACAATGCCAGATAACAAGCCAAAAATAGTCAACCTGCGTGGTGTAGCACAAGGTCTACCAACAACTCCTGATGTGCCAACTCCAAACTCTGCTTTTGGAGGAGAGCCAAATAACAATAGATCTTTTGATGACATATGGAGAGCAGGATTAGCAGCCCCTAAAGAATTAGGAGTGGCACAGATTCCTCTATCTTCTATTTATAAAGGCAACAGATATAAAGAAACTCTTCCTGGTACTGACTATGAAGAGATGGCTGCACAACAACAATCTGGACTATCTAAGTTAGGAAATGCTACAGCTAAGTTTGCAGGAGTAGCAGGAACATCTTTTGTTTCTGGTACTGTAGGATTAGTAGCTGGTATTGGTACTGCTGTAAGAGATCAAAGATGGGCAGGACTAATTGATAATGATGTCACAAGAGGGATGGATGACATCATGAAAAATCTTGAAGATGAACTTCCTAACTATTACACACATCAAGAACAAGATGCTTCTTGGTATTCTCCTGATAACATTTTAACTGTAAACTTTTGGTCTGATAAAGTTTTAAAGAACTTAGGATATTCTGTAGGTGCTCTTGCAGGTGGAGTTGCTTGGGGAAGTGTGTTGCGTGGAATAGGTTTAACAAGTAAACTTGTTCAAGCAGGTAAAGGATTACAAGCTGCTACAGCTATTGAAGAAGCAATGTCTGTTGCTCCTAAATTAGGAAAGTATGCAGCATTTGAGAATACATTAAACTCTCTTGCACAACAATATGTAAAATCTCCAGTATCAAGTGTACTTAAAAACTCAGATAGAATTCTAACTTCTGCAATGGGAACATTTGGAGAAGCTTCTATGGAAGGTCTTCAGTCAATGAACACTTTTAGAAATAAAGCTATTGAAGAATATAAAAGTGTATATGGTCTAGACCCTACAGGAGAAAGTCTTGAGCAAATTAATGAAATGGCTGATAAAGTGGGTATGCATACTTGGGGAGCTAACTCATTATTATTAACTGCAACTAACTATATTCAGTTACCAAAAATATTAGGATCTTCTAGAAAAGCTGATAAAGCTTTGATTAATAAGATTGAACAAGAAACTCTTGGTGGTGGGTTTGTTCAGAATGTTCCAAAAACAGCTTTTGGTAGAATTACAAAAGGTGTTGGTAGTACAATGAAATCATTAGCTACTGGTAAAGCTACAGTTTTATTTGCACCTTCAGAAGCATTTGAAGAGGGTATGCAAAGTGCTATTCAAACAGGTGTAACTAATTACTTTGAAAGAGCATATAAAAATAGAAATAGTTCTAAAAAAATACTTACAGACATAAGTGATTCTTGGGGTAATATTTTTACAGAAGGTATTGCTGAAACCCTAACATCAAAAGAAGGACTTGAAAGTATTCTTATTGGTGGTTTATCAGGAGGTATTCAACAAGCTGGTTTTGTTGGAACATATAAAGATGAAAAAGGTAAAACTAGAATTGGAGTTGGTAAATCTGGATTGATTGGAGAGCAAGGGTTGTTTGGTCTTGGTGGAGAAAGACAAGCAAACACAGAAGCAGCTTTAACAGCATTAAATAAAACTAATGTTGATAAAGCATTGAAGGACCAACTCAAATTTATGGGTATTGGTGTAGGCTCACAAAAGCTTAGACAACAAGCAATTGCAAATAACGACTTGCTTTCTGAGAAAGATTATGAGAAAGACTTTGCTCTTTCTTATGTTATGCCAAGAGCTAAATATGGAAAAATTGAATCAGTGAATGAAGAACTTGATTATTACAAAAATCAAGCAATGGATGCTGATGGATTTAGACAATTGGTAACAGGTGGAATAGTTAATGAGAATGAAACTAGAGAAGACTTCATACAACGAATTGATAACTTACAATCAGTAGCTAAGAATGTAGATAATTTATATTCTAAACTAAATGATAAATATGGAGATAAGGTTGTAGATGGACAAAGAGTTTATTCTGATGATGTAATTGATAGATTAGTTTATGCTGCATCTAAGATCAAAGATTATGATTCACGTATTCCTGGAATAAATGGATTCTTATTAGAAAATAACATTATTACACAAGACATAATCAAAGATGTTCTTGAGGATGATTCAGTTGATGTAGACAGTTATAAAGCTGCTCTTTCTACAATTGCTAACATGGATGTAGATAATGACACTAAGCAAGACTTGATACAAGATCTTAATGACTTAGCAGAGATAGCTGTAAGAAGAAAAGCATTCATTAATGAGTACAATGACATTCTTGCTAAACCTGAGAACTACAAAGATGAACTTATAGAAAACACTCCAGATGATGAACCACAAGAATTATTAGCTCTTCCTGAAGGTAGAGGTGTTAATCCTGATGGCACTTCTGTTGAAGATATAGAAGGACAAGAAAATGTTCCTAGTGTAAACATCACTACAAAAGCAGGTATACGAAATATTAAACTTAACAAAGAATACTTCTTAGGAAGAATTGTTGAGTATGATGCAAAAGGTAAAGAAGTTTATCGTGCTCCAATGCTAACAGTTCTTGGAGAGAACGAAGATGGTACTATTAAAATTAGAACTTCCAATGGACGAATTAGAGATATCTCTAAAGAAGAATTTGAAGACTACAACCTTGTAGAGGTTGACAAAGCACAATCTAATAAGAAGCTTAACTACTATATGAAACATTGGAATACAGTGTTTGAACATTATGGTAGAAAAAATAAAGATGGATCACCTGCAAAAGGTCGTTTAGAATATAACGATAAAGACAGAACCCTAACACTTGTATATACAAGAGATGGTAAAGTTAAAAGAGAAGAATTCACAGGAGATCAAGTTGATGAGGCATTAGCAAAAAAGAAAGGTTACAAACATCCATTAATAAAAGCTGTTGGTGAATTAACTGCTGAACAAATACAGGCTGAACAAGAATTCAATGAAGATGCTAAAACTGATCCACGTGTAACAGAAAAAAGACAAGAGCGTCTTAGAATTCTTAATGAGTTATTTGATGATCTTTCTAAAAGACAGGATAGCACAAAGAGTTTAATTGAGCAAAAACAAAAATCATTTGAAGCTATATCTGAAGAACTTGCTGAACTTCAAAAAGAAAT
>Ga0181356_1000960_pt1 | contig 12680 bp, 9 predicted proteins | sample Fa13VDMM110SN_FD_130104 | JGI IMG/M metagenome (GOLD analysis project Ga0181356, IMG submission 130104) | Freshwater viral communities from Lake Michigan, USA - Fa13.VD.MM110.S.N | ecosystem: Environmental > Aquatic > Freshwater > Lake | place: USA: Michigan | collected 2013-09-24 | reverse complement strand
GGTGTCCCCCCTGGAAATTTTGCCGTAGCCTGCATGTTCCAAGACCGATGCTGGCTCGCAGTGGATACAACCGGCGAAAAGCCCAACAGCTTGTACTACTCTGAGGTCGATGAGCCGGAATCGATTCCCCTAGAAAACGAGCTTGTCGTTCAGGAGAACGCGGGCGACTCTGACGCGGTAGTGGCTCTGATTCCACTTGGCTCATTTTTGATCGCTGCGCAATCCCGCCATCTGTACAAGCTGTCGTACGTTGCTCAGCCCGTGCTAGACGCCAGCATTATGCTGGCAGCGTACCGCGGCGTCCTGAACAGTCGCTGCTGGGATGTCATGGCCGGGGTGGCATTCATAGCAGATAGCTACGGCATCTACGTGTTCGACGGGATGAAAGACCAGTCGATCTCAGACCCTGTGGATAACTACTTCCGCGACGGCATCATCGACTTCACAAAGGCATCTCAGTTCTTTGTGCGAGCCGACCTTTCCGCCAAGGTGTTCCGGTTCTTCTACTGCACTGCTACAGACTCTGCCCCCGTCCGCGCTCTGTGTTATTCGATCACCAACAAAGCATGGTGGGAAGAGCATTACGCCGTGCCCCTCACGGCCGCAGCGCCCTATGCCGCGAATGGGCAGCAGGGCTTAGCCTATGCCGCCACCGGCTCCGGGTTCGTCCGCATGGCGGGCTATTCTGACAACGGTACGGCAATTCCGTACAGCTTCCGTTCTGGAAATATGGAGATAGTGAACGAGGATGGCAAGCAGGGCGTCAGCGTGCTGTATACGCCCACCACCGGGGATGCCTCCCTTTCCCTGTCCCGATACTTCAATGGCTCCGATACGCCCAGGCAGAACGCCGTAGCCAGCGACCGCGGGGATGGGTTCGTCCCCGCCGCCCCCGGTTCAGCGTCTGTGCTGAATATGAAACGCACGCGCTCTGCTCTTGGGGAAGCTAGCGGCGTGGCGCGAGCAATGTTCTACGGCGGCAATGAAGAGCGATCCGCGGGCGCTGACCGGCATGTGGCCATCGCCTTTGCCGGGACTCAGTCTTCCTCTGCTAATGCGCCCGCCCTGCACACCGTCATTGTGGAGGGCGTTAAGTAGTGTTCACACAAAGCATGCCCGCCTTGGCGCAGGCGCTTTCCGGCGCGCTCCCAGAAGCCGCCTTGCGCCAGCTGATGCAGGCGCTCGGCAACTGCCAGCAACCTCTCACGCACCGCGGTGCGGTCAACTTTCAGCCCCCCGAAGCAACCGGGGCCGGTGGGCTTGCGCGGACTGGCACTTGGAAGACATCCGACTACAGAGACTTGCTGCCAACCGCTGGCCAAGATGTCTTGGTGGATATGCCCGGGTACGGTGGTGGTGGAGGGATTACCAACACCACTAACTACGATGGCAATCAGTTCTCCTTTCCCATCAACCAAGAATTTAACTACAACAACTACTTTGGTGGAGACACGTTCAACGTCGCTGGCGACAGCACGTTCAACAATACATACAACAACAATGTCACCACCAACTCGCTGACCACAAACAACATCAACGCCACCTACATCAACAACACCTACGTTGGGCAGGCGGGGCGGGACGGGATTGACGGTGCCGCTGGAGCCGCGGGGCGCGACGGCATTACGACAGTGATCTTTGTCGATGGCGGTGGTGGCGGCGGTGGAGGCCGTGGCGGCAAGATGGCCATTAAGAAATTCGTCATTGAAGTTGAAAGCACCGCCGCCGGAACCGTGTCTGTCCCCCATGTTTCTGAACTGCAATTGAAGAACAAGGCCATCACTGTAAACACCGAATCCACCGATGTGCCGATTACTACAAAAGGCGAGATCAAAGCTCCTACGGTCAAAAGTGCCACAACCAAGGCCGGTACAGCCACAGGTAAAGTGTCGGTGCCAACTATCACCAGCGCGAGCCTGTCTGACGCAAAGGCTAGCGGCACAATAAAGTATGACGTTTATAAGACGGCCACAATTGGCAACCTCACAGGGACTGTCCCCGTCCCTTCTGGCGGGACATTCAAAGGCACGCCCAGCGGAATTGAGGTAGAGGGCAGTATCGGAACCCTCACCGCAACCGTGTCGGTCCCTGTTGTGACAGGCGGGTCGCTGGATGCCGATTGCAAGCTACAGCTGACTACTGAAAACAGAGACATACAAATTACCCTGAAGGGTGCGCCAACCTGCAAGGTAACGTCGCAGGGCGAGGTGTCAGGCTCAGTGACTCTTTCTGGGTCCACCGACGCCACCGTGAACATTACCGCGCCAACGATCACGCTTAACCAATCAAACGGTTCAGCCACCGCGGATCTGTCTGTATCCGGGGGCAAGATTGACCTGACGCCCGGGACTGCTGATAGAGATGTGACTATCACCTTGCCCGCGATTGGTGTGGATCTAACTCATGGCACCGAACCTGTGTCTGTTGAAACTAAGGGAACCGCCTCCGTGACGACTCCCGATGGCACTGGCGAGTTGACCAGTGACGAGGTGGATTGGGAGGAGATTTATGAGGAGAAGAGGGTTCAGGTGACGGTGAATTCTAAATCCGAAAGCGTCTCTTTTTTGAAGCCTGACTAATGCCCTGCGACTGCTGTTCTCCTACTAAGTGCTGCGTTGGCCCCAACTGCGAGACGAAGACTAAGTCGCAGTGTGCGTCTGATGGGGGTAGGCGGGTGGGATCCTGTGACTCGTTTACCTGCGTTGATTCCGCGGGCAAGCAGTCTTGCACCCAAGAAAACGTCTGCTCTTGTGAAGACAAAGGCAAAACCCTTTTGGGAGGTCGCACTACGTGCGACTGCAACGAACTGTTCGGTCTAGTTCAACGAGGGGGGTGCCGCTGGTTTTATTGCGAGGTCTGCAATTCGGCCTCTGGCACATGCCGATCCACCTGCCCTTCCCCCCGAGAGTGCTGCCCAAACGAACTGACCGCTACCTCTGTGTGTTGCCCCGTTCACCAGCGATGCACTTCTAGGGCGTGCGTGAATAAATGCGAGACAGGGAAGACCTTCTGCCAAGGGAACGGCTCCGCGTTTACGTGCTGCACTGAGTCGCAGAAGTGCTGCGGAAGCGAAGGGTGTAAGCCCAGGTCTACGACATCCGCGACCGTCACTGTGACAATCGATGTAGGACAAGATGCGTGGGTTGACACTGGGGTGACCGTTCCCAGCGACACCACCGTGATCATTACCGCGACCGGCGGCGCCAGCGGGGCTGGTGCCAGTGGGCCTATAGGTGTCGGTCCAAACGGTGCATTGGGAGCGCAGTGTGACGAAGTGCAAGAATGCAAGGTGATGGGTTCTGAGTGCCTTCTGCGTCTGATTGGCCGCGTGGGCGGGCAACAGTTTGGCGTGGGCGCTAACTATTCAGACAAGCCTGGGTCCGGCGCGTTGCAGTTGCGAGCAAACAGCACGTGCACAGAGCGCTTTACGGGGTCTTATGAGGCCCACGTTACATATGTCACCAACGATCCGTGCCCAGGCTTTACGCCCGCCTCTGTGGGCGAGCCAGTTGTGCATGAGGCTGGCGCGACACCAAGCGGCCCGGGCACTGAACTGAAGCGTCTCCTGAAACTTGGTGGAATCGTCGCCTCCCCAACCTGCAGCTGCAACGCGCGAGCCGCCCAGATGGATGTCTGGGGCGAACGGGAATGCCTAACCCGCCTCCCAGAAATCTGCGGCTGGCTCAAAGAAGAGGCTGAGAAGCGGGATTTGTGGTTTTTTGCGCCTGCCGGGGCGGCCCTCATTTTAGCGGCCATTTCCTTGGCGGCACTGAAACGGCCTTTCCGGGGCAATAGCAAATAGGAGAAACGCATGGCTGCATTTGATGGAACCTTCTTGGCCCCGTGGGGCGCGAACACCGCCAAGGAATACGCACAGGCTGTTGCCGCGCCTTTGGCCGCTGCCCCCTCCCAGTTTGGGCAGACGCTGGGCAATATGTACGGAGCCTATAACCAAGGCTACGGCAGCTACAACCAAGGGCTTGCTGGCCTTGGCAACAGCTACGCTCAGAACTACGCGGCAATGGCCGGTGGGGTGGGCCAGTTGGCCAACGCGCTTGGCAACACCTGGAACAACGCCCAAGCCAACAACCAAGCCGCATCTGCGGCGGAAGCTGCACGGCAGGCTGCAGTGTCCAATCTCGGCACCGCGGCCATGGCTAACTACGGCAATGTGGCTGGGCAGGGATTGCAGGCGTGGGCGCAGAACCAGAGCGGCTACCAGCGCGCGTTGTCCGATATGAATGTCGGTAACCAGAACGCCATGAGTCAGCTTGGAGTTGGGCGCTACAACGCTCTGGCGGGACTTGGCAAGGCCAGCGCGGCCATGCAGGTCGGACGCGATGTCTCCGCTGCGCTGCCGGGGCTGGCTGGAAGCGCAACGGGTGGCTCCCCGGCTCCCAGCAGCGGGCAGTGGGGCAGCGAGGGGTACGGGATGCTTGATGGCCTGCGCGGCGACATTAACAGCGGCGCTGAGCTTTCTGCGCTCAACAAAAACTACTCGTCTGGCATGGACTCTCTCAATGCCGACCAAGCCATTGCCCGCAATATGCCGCGGACGATGGTGGGTGACGCCTATGGCGCTCTGATGGACTTCAACAGGCTGAACCTGGGTGCGTCCCGCCAAGGCATGGATCAGTTCTACGACTTCGCGCGTTCGTCCCCTGCCAACACCATCCGACCTGGGCAGGAGATCCCGACAGGCTCGCTGCTGGAAGCGTTGGCTGGTGGATACACCAGTTCGGCTAATCGAATCGGTGGCGTGCAGAGGGACATGACCTCTGGCTGGGCAGACAACCAGGACATCTACAACTCTTCCACGGCTGGCGTGAACAACCTGTTTGATCGCTCCATTGGAAACATGGGTACGTTCCGCAACCAATCGCAGATCCAGCAGGATGAGTTTGCGCTTCAGGATGCTGCGCTTAGGCGCAGGAAGCAGGAGCAGGAGCGCTCGCGGGCGGATGTCGTCAACTCGCCTTACTCAGGTCTGTCTCAGTTCCTGGCGGGCAATCCTAACGAGCGGCGTCCGATCCCCAAGGTTGACTACTCTTGGCGTCTTTCGCCAACCACACGGGGGCGTTGATGCGATCACCATACACGCAATACCCATCGGCGCACCAAGACGTTTTCGCTTCCCTTCTGCAGGGGGCGCAGGCCGCTGATGGCATGGAAGTGGCGCGGAGTCAGTCGGAGCTTGGCAAGCAGGCCCGGGATTTCTCCCAGCGGTACGCCCTGCAGGGATTGCAGAACGACATTTCGGCTCAGGGTCAGCGCAACAATCTGATGCAGGCCAGACTAGATGGTGTCTTCGGGCCAGCAGGAAACATCTTGCGAGGGCTGTTTAATTGATCCCACAAAACAAGATCAACTCCAACTTCAATAACGACTACGCGAACGCCATTGCCATGGGCGATCCGCGTCTTCAGATGAAGCAAATGGATCGCGGCGGCATGTCGCGCGGCGCTGGCCAGATGAGCAACGCTGGCATGCAGGGTGCGAAGAAGATTGCCGATGGCATCGCGCAGGCGTACAGCACCAAGCAGCAGGCGCGGGACTACAACAACTCCTACGCCATGCAGAACCAGCAGGCCGACGACAGCCAGCAGCAGTCGATCCAAGCCCTGCTCTTGCAGCAGCAATACAACAACCAGATGGCCGCACAGCAGCGGCAGAACTCGGCACTCAACTTTGCGACTTCGATCCTTGGAGGCTTGCTGGACTAATGGCACGCATTGATTTTGACCTAGACGATCTGACGCAGGCCGGACTGAAGCGCCTGGTGAAGCAGCTGCTCTCCGCGAGCGACGAAGAGGAAAAGAAGATCATCGCCAAGCTAGGCAAGTCCGACAAGCCGAAGAACGACTTGGCCGACCTAGACGAAGAGATGCACGGCAAGCCCAACACGCCGATGGTCGATGACGACGACGGTCCAGAAGATGGCGAAGAGATGCCTGAACTGCCAAAGAAGGGGAAGAAGCGTGGCTAATCCTGTGCGATGGTTGGACGATCTGATTTCCAGCGGCGCAAGCGGCGTGAACTCTGTCTGGCTGAAGCGTGCCGCTGACGCTGGCCTAATTAAGCCGGGAATGTCCGCAGACGAGATTCACCGCGCCGTCGCTGGCATGGCCGCGCCCGCCCCAGCCCGTCAGATGCAACTGCCTCTCCGAGCTTCTGAAGACGAGATTCGTTCGCTGATTCCCTATGGGAGCCGCGGGCCGGGGGTTCCCGTTGGTCAGCCCCGCGGCACCGGCATGTCCGGCGACCGCGTTGCCGCGCACAATGAACTGCGGGACTCTTGGCCTGTGGCGTACGACGCTGACGAGTCGGAGGTGCTGGATGCCATGTCGGAGTTCTCGCCTGCGCAAAGGCAGTATCTGCAGGCATTGCAGTCAAACGACTGGCTGGGCTTTGACTATCCTTCGCAGGCCGCTTCTGCAGGCTTGGCCTCTCCGAATGCGACGAGCCGCTTGGAGATGTCGCCCGACCTAGTGGCCGCACGGCAGTCGCTGATTAACAGTCGCCTGCGCGGCCCCGGAGTGGCAATGCCATCCGAAGGCGGCTCTCTCGTTCCCGCCCCCATGCGCGGACTCCCTGCCCCGCGGCAGGCTCGCATAGGCACCACTGCGGGCGTTCGGGTTGAAAGCAATCCCGGCGACGATGTGAATATGTTCGGCATGTCGGAGAGCAGCCTGGACGAGCCGTTTGACGATATCGCTCGTCAGTATGGTCGCGGCCAGCCAGCCGGGAGGATCACCATGGCACCGCGCCAAGGTCTTCCTGCACCGGCGCAGCGTGCGCTCCCTGCCCCTGCCTCCACTGCAATGCGTGATCAGCAGGCAGTCGATGATATTGCCAGCCAGTTCGACAACGTCATGGGTGGGCGTGCCCGTACTGCCGCCCCCACGCTCGCTCCTACTCCCGGCAAGGGTGGCATGCCCGCGTGGGCCAAGGCCGCTGCGGGTGCTGGCCTGATCGGTGCCGGGGCGACTGCTTACAACATGATGCCCAAGGGAATGCGATCCCAAGAATCAGAAGCCGTTGGCGAGCTAGACAGCACCGATGGAACCGCTGATCTCGCTGAAGAGAGTCGCCCTGCCCCCAAGGTGGAAGCGACTCCGGTCAGCCCGCGCGACCAAGCCCAAGCTCTTATTGCTCAGCTAAACCAGATGCGACGGGCAGCGGGCGGCGAAGTGCCCGAGGCACAGCAGATGATGCAGGAGATCAATCGACTCATGGCGATGAGCAACCAGAGCCGTAACGCAATGACTCCGCAGCAGGCGCAAGGTTCCAAGGATCCGCACATCCAGGCGCAGGCTCTCATCGCCCAACTGAACCAGATGCGGCAGAAGGCTGGCGGCGAAGTTCCGCAGGCCCAGCAGATGATGGCGGAAGTCCGCAGGCTGCAGGCCATGGGTGATCGGCAGCGCAACTACGCACAGACACGGTAGGAGATACAGAGATGCCGCCAATGCAGCGCGCCCCGTCTGATTTGCTTGCTCAGTTTGAGCGTAACAGGCGACTCGGAATGAGTCCTGAAATGCTCGCTGATGGGCTGGAGGGTGCCGCTGCGCCAATGGAGGTAGACCCCGCCGCCGACGCAGCGCAGGAGGAAGAGTTCGCTCGTCAGGCGGCGCGGATTAAGACCGACGACTACCGGCGGGAGCGGATGCTGTACCGTGCGGCCAAGGCCACTGGCACTCCGGTCGATGAACTGGCGCAACAGCCTGAGTGGAGTGGCGTGGGAGAAGCCCGATCCGACGACAACGTGATGCCGATGCAGGCCCGTTTCGCCATGGCCCAGAAGCGCATGGACGACGAGAACGCGCGGATGGAGAGGTGGAAGTCGCAGATGCTGCTGGCTAGCTCCAACTCACGGGCCAACATGTCCAACGCATTCGGCATGCTCAGCCCAGAACAACAGCAGCGCGTCATCGAATCTCGGCTGATAGGCAATCGCTACAACAACAACGGCGATCCCCGCATGGCCATCGCCCAGCTGGAGGCAGAGACTCGCCGCGCTGAAGGGCAAGATGCCAGAGCATCTGCTGAAAAAATTGCTGAAGCCAACAGGACAGCGGGCCGCGAAGAGCGCGAGGCTGTACGTGAAGAGAACAATCTTAAATACACTGCCACGCAAGAGGAGGGGCGACAGCGACATGAGGCGCTGATGGAGCAAGGCAGGCAACAGTTTGCTGCCATGATGGAAAAAACCGCCGCCGGACAAGCTGACGCTGCCAGAGCGCATGAGATTGCACTGAAGAACATTGAAGCGCTTATCGCCAAAAACAAGTCTGATACCACTACGGCTTTGGAGGCCGCCAAGGTACAAGCCGATGGGCGCGTTAAAGAAGCAGAGATTACTGCTGGCGCAACCGCCGACAAACTGCAGACTATCACGGATCGACAAGACAAGCAGATGGAATTGCAGGCGATGCAGAAGCGCGAGGCAGAAGCTATCGCAATGGCTGGCCCAGGTGGCGCTGATCTTGTGCATGGCCGTCTCGGCACGCCTGCCGCCCAAGACGCCCTGAAGGAGCTTGCGTCTCAGGCCGACAAAACCTGGACGGGCTTTCACCAAGCGGACGCTGCGAGACTGGACGCCATGCTTGTGAAGATTGGCATCACTGACCCCGCCACTCGGCGTGACATTGTCCAGAACTACGGCATCAACGCATCAAACTTCCCGGGACAGCCTGGGCGCGGAAGTCGGCTGACGTCCATGTTCGTCTCGCACCCGGGCTACGCTCCCGTCCCCACGGCTGAGTAATGTCTCGCTCTCCACTCTTTGATCTATACGATCCCTACGGCCTGCTGAATGGGCAGGATGGGATCCCCAACGATGATCCGACTCTTGCGGACCTTATGCCGCAAGAAGATAAGACCAGCATGCTCCGCTCGCTTGCGGAGGCTGGAACATCCGGCCTTGCCATGGTGGGCGGCGTTCTGGACACGCCGGGGGCGTGGGTCCGCGGTCTGCTGGCCGGCGATCCATTCAGCGATGAGCGCATCAGTGGGCGTGACCTCAATCGCCGGTACGGCCTTGCTGGCCCGCGGGATAACTGGCTCAACTTCTTTGGCGGCTTGGCGACAGAGATAGTCACCGACCCTCTCACTTACCTCAATCCCTTGGCCATCCTTGGGAAGGGCGCGCTCAACCCAGTGGGGCGGGCGGTGCGAGACACTGGCCTGCTTCGCCACGCCGCCACCGATGCCTACCGTGGATTCACTCCAGACGCTGCGCAGGCACTGCTTGGCGGGCAGGCGCGTGAGGCTGGGCAGGGAGTCCGCTCATACTATCGGACCCAGACTCCGCGCCAGTTGATCGCAGAGGCCGCTGATCCCGCGGATGCGTTGCAGAGGTTCCGGCAGCAGGCGACACGGTTTGGGGCAGACCCTGACAATCTGGATGCGCCGATTGCTGGACTTATGGACTTCCGCGTCCCTGGCACTAATCTCGGATTCAATATCCGCGGTGGTCAGTTGGGCGACACGCTCGCAGAGGGCTTGGATGCCCTGGGCGAAGGAGCGAAGCGCAACCCTATCACCGGACCTGTCGTCAGCGGAGCGGCAGCGTTGTTCCACAAGCCATCCGGCGAGGTGCTGGATCCCGATCTGCAGTGGGCTAGCCGGATAGCCAGGGCAGACAACCAGCGGCTAGATGAAGCTCTGCTTCTGGATCGAACACGCTTGCAGAGACGGGCACTGCAGGCCAATGTTCCCGATGTTTCACCGATAGGTGCAATCCCAGATGACCTGCGAAACTTTCAAAGCACCCGCCTACAGAACGCGCTTGCCGACTTTGTTGAATCTCCAGGTGATCTTCTTGGACCCGGGCAGTTCGGGCCGATGCAGAAGACCAGCGGCGACCCAATAGCTGACTGGGTTCTGGAGAACGTGCCTGAGTTCCGCGACATCCGCGATAACTTCACAAACATGGGTGACCGCGCCCGTCAGCAGGCTGAAGCTCTCGGCCTAGCTGGCCCCAACTGGCGCAGCCGTGATCACGGCACCAACTGGTTTCCACGCCAGCTGAAGTGGTGGGAGCAGGACGCTGCTCCGGTTCGGCCCAACGCCTCGCCATATACCGAGAGGCCGTGGTCGCAGGGCGAGCTTGTCTTGGGCACGCAGGATAACTTTGGCCGCAGCAGACAGCCTTACACCGACATCGAAGGTGGCCGCAGGACGTTCCGCGCACTCACTGGCAATGGACCGCTTCCGGGCGGCGGGACGTTCGACTCCGCTGGCCTTCAGCAAAACCTCCTCAACGCAGACGCTCGTCAGTCTCGCAATCTGATCGATGATGCGTTTACGCAGCTTGGCTTAGATACACCGTATCGCGGACAGGCTGACCGGATTATGGCTACCGCGGAGTACCAAGCCGCATCGCCAGCCGAGCGCATGGCCATGCTTCGCCCTGCGGTACGGACGATCCGAGAGAACAAAGGCGACCTCGCTGAGTTCCTGCGAAGCATGGATACGCAGTTCGCCACCAACAACACCGGAGCTTTCGATACCCCCGCGTGGCAGAATGCGATGACCTATGAGCTTGGCCAGAACCGCGTTCGGGCCAACACGGAACAGGTCATCAATCAGCTGTTGAACGGTGTCCAAAACGTCTCGGCGCGGAACGTAGTCGGTGGCGCAGTGGTGCCATTGGAAGAAGCCGCCCGCAGGTTAAATTTTGACCCGGAAAACTTCCGGCAGATGTGGCAGGCCCGCACCGGCCGTGACGTTGCCAACTTCTCCGTGCCAGAGCGACTGATGGATTCGCTGCAGACGCTCGCCACCCCGTCTCGCGCCAGCGTTCCAGAGAGGGGATTGCTTGGCGCTATCGACCAGTTCACTGCTGCTTTTAAGGGCGGTGCCCTTGCCAGCCCTGCATTCCATGTCCGCAATACCTATAGCGGGCAGATCAATGCAGCCACGCATGGCGCTTTCAACCCAATGGACTGGCTCGCTGGGCTGCGGGCCAGCTACGGAGATTACTCAGGAATCGCCAGCCGACTGGAAAACGCCCCCGGGTTTGACGGGCGGCTGGTCAACGGCCAGTGGGTTCCCTACACGCCACAGGAACGCATTAACACGTTCTTGGATATGACCGGCGGGAACCGCATCGGCAGCGGCAACCTTGTGGACGATGTGTCCGACCTCCCCGAGCAGTCGATTAAGGGCATGTACACGGGGGCAAACACAGGCGAGGGATTGCTGGACCGCATGCTCCCTGCGAACCGCACGCTAGCCCAGCGGGCGAGTGACTTCTTCTCCATGCGTGGGGTCGGCCTTACACGCAATCCACTGAACCGGCAGACCAACCCACTGCTTGTTCTCAACGACGCTGTGGGTAACTCAGTCGAAGACGCACTCCGCACCGGCACGTTCCTCAACCAAGTCCGCAAGGGTGTCGATCCCGGCCAAGCGGCCGACCTGACTCGCATGAGCCAAGTGGACTATAGCCCGTCTGCCTTCACATCCTTTGAACGAAACGTGATGAAGCGGGCTGTGCCCTTCTATAGTTTTCAGAAAGGCATCCTGCCGTCCATCGCCAACAACCTGCTGTACCAGCCTGGTGGCTTGCAGGGTCAGCTGATCCGTACCGTGACCCGGGGGTCGGAGCCTGGGCAGGACAACTTCATCCCAGAACACCTTCGTCAGTCTGCTGCCATCCCTCTGCCAGTAGACTTCCCGCTCCAGCCCAAGGACGGTCTGACGCGGTACGTGACGAACATCGACTTGCCGTTTGAGTCCACGTTCAACATGTTCACCCCCGGGGTTGGGGCGACACCAACCTCCCGCGTGATGGATTCCATCCAGAAGACCGGGATGAATTTTGCTGGTCAGTTGAACCCGCTGGCCAAGTACCTCATTGAGTCCACAACCAACCGGCAGCTGTACAGCGGCAGGCAGTTGTCGGATCTCTACTCCACGCTTGAGCAAGACATCGGGCCGATTGGGCGACCGTTGGAGAATGCGATCACCAATCTTGTGCCGTTTGGATCTCGCGCTCTGGGAACCATGCGACAGTTGCGGGACGAGCGGCTAGACCCAGCCGACCGTTACGCCAAGGCAGCGATCAACTTGCTCGCTGGATTCAAACTCACCGACGTTGACAGCGAGCGGACCAAACAGCTTGCCGCCCGGGACATGCTGAACAAGCTCCTCTCCACCACCCCCGGCGTCCGCACCTACGAAAACCTCACAGTCCCAGAGGATGTCCTGCGGGCCATGCCCAAGGAGCAGCGGGACATGTACCTTCTGTACAAGGTCATCCAGACCGAAGCCGCCAAACGGGCACGGGAAAAGAAAAAGGCCCAGGCGGGCATGGACCCGATGCAGATGCTAGGGGTTACCCAGCAGTTCTAAGCACCCCCCCCCGAGGGGATGCTGGGAACCGCGCGCTTCAGATCCGACAGAATGACCGGATCTAGGTAGTGGCGCTTCATGCCCGGGGTCAAATGTCCCAGGTGTCCAGTGGCGTCGATGCCCGCTAATTGGGCGTAAGTGGCACTAGCTCTCCGCAGGTACTTGCCTGAACCCGTGAGTCCCGCGCGCTTGACGACTGTGCGCATAGCCACTATTATTCTGCTCCTTCCGACCAAGCCCCCGAAGATTTTCGGGCCGCGCCTGGGCAGGGAGCGAATGGATTCCAAAGCGTTTGTGTCAAGGACGACAACATGCGGCTG
>Ga0181356_1000959_pt1 | contig 12684 bp, 19 predicted proteins | sample Fa13VDMM110SN_FD_130104 | JGI IMG/M metagenome (GOLD analysis project Ga0181356, IMG submission 130104) | Freshwater viral communities from Lake Michigan, USA - Fa13.VD.MM110.S.N | ecosystem: Environmental > Aquatic > Freshwater > Lake | place: USA: Michigan | collected 2013-09-24 | reverse complement strand
TGATTCTGGTAAATCTAACAGTATTGGGGATGATCCTTTATTTTCAATATTAATGAATTCAATATTTTCTGATAGGGATTCAAAAAATTCTTCAAATCCAAACATCACAATAAATTTAGATGGGTCATCTTTAGGGTACTGTAATATTACTTTGTTATCCGCAAAAATTGTGTTTAGTTCATTTTTATATTTTCGTTTTAAATCTCTAAAATATGGTCTCATTTCTTGAGATAATATTACTGCAATATCGTTTTCTGTTACTTCTTTTAAAGTTTTTGTTAGTATTTTTTCTTTTTTCTTAGAAACATAATATGTCATTGCTGCAGGGGCTAACCTCTTAACCATATTACCATCTAATTCATTTCCAAGACCAATATATTTTTTTTGTAATTCTTCAGGTAAATTACCAAATATTTCATCACCATTAGTAATATTTTTAAAATCAGGACCTCTTAATTCCATCCATAATTCAACCTCATCTACTGATCCTAATTCTTTAACAGGATCAGAGGTTGTAAGATTAAGACTTTTATATTTGGTTAGTTTTTTTGTGTCTTCATCAGTAAATGGTTTTGGTACAAGATAATCTTCCTTACCTTCAAGACTAGGAACTTTTTGAATTATTTCTCTCCAAGATATTTCTTCTCCTCCCGCAAATCGACCGGAATTTGATCTATCCGCTAATTTCATTCTTCCGTACTTATCAACAAGTATAACAACCGCATAATTTAAATCAGATTCTTCAAGGTTTTTACTAATAACATAATACAATGTTAAGTTTTGATTTAATCTATAATTGTAATAATAATTACTTGATCCTTCCCATGATGTACACCATCTTCTATCTGGAGCATATTTTTTTCTAATATTAATACACTTATGTTTTTGATCAGGAGCAAAAATTAATATGTTATCATCTTCATATGCAATGTCCACGTCACTCACATCAATTTCAGGCATACTATATTCATCTTCTCCAGCCGGAGTATAACCATCAACAATGTGTTCAAATTCATCAAAAGACATAAATGAACTTAATTTTGTGTTTAATGGTATTAATAAAAAATTAGTGACAAATCTTTTAACTCTTGGTAGTATAACTGTAAGTGGATCCTCATCAGGAATTTCTTTTGCGAATTTCTCAGTCATTCTTTTTGTTAATGCATTTTCGCCGTTCTCATTAAATCTATCAAAATATTTTCTAACAAGACTATCAAGTTGTGATGGGTTTAAATCTGTAACCGGATTTTTAAACGCTCTATCTTCAGGAAACAATGTTTTCAACTCAAAATATTTTTTAATATTTTGTTTTGTTAGTAGTAAATCCGTTCCTTCGTATTTTGTAACAAATTCTTGAGCAAAACTATCAAGATCTTTTTTAGTTTGTTGTTTTGTGGATTTATCCTTAATTAACTGTTTTAACTTAATATAAGTGTGTCTAAAAATATCCTTATCTTCGTTAGCAAAACCACTTTTAAATCTTTCAAAGTCAGAAATAACTTTTTTTATATCATCCTCACTATCGTCTGTTTCTAATGAAAATTTATCAACTAATCGTTTAATTGTTGATTCAGGATATTCTAATAATATTTTTTGTATATTTAGATTTTCATTAATTATCTTTGACAAAATTTTTACTAATTCCATAATATTTTTTTACTATAAATATCATTTAAATAAAAAAAAAAACAAATTATACATAAATATGCTTAAACATATCCAATTGTTCTCCAACTTTTATTTTTTTAACTTTATTTTCACCGTAATTCATAATTAACAATTCTTCCCCCATATTTTGTTTCACCCCACTTTTAGCTGATGCGGCTTTAGCAAATTCTTTCATCTCCCACAAGTAGTCATCTACTGGAAACCATTTTCTTAAAATTGGAAAATCATAATAACTAAGTGAAAATTTTCCTTTAATTTGTTTTAAAGAATTTGCCAATCTTTCATGGTCATTTCTATCAAAATCATGGTTTGAATAATAGTTCTCTGTTTTCCAATAGGGTGGGTCAACATAAAAATATGTATTTGGCGAATCATACATTTCAATTAATATTTGAAAATCTAAATTTTCAACAAATGTTATCTTATCAAAATGATCTCTAAATTCTTTATTTTTTAATTTATCCATAAATATTAAAATTTTACATCTGTATTTACCTTTATAATCGGTATATTTTGATGTTTCAGGTTTAGATCCGGAAAATACCTGAGTTAATACATATACATATTTTGCGGCAACCTCAAATCTATTATTTTCAGTTATATCAATTCCACTATGAAAAACTTCTTGTTGGAACTGATTAAACATTTCTTCGTATTCTGGAGGTGTATTTTCAACCCCTACCTGTTGACAAGGGTATTTATTTAGTTCATCCCAAAGTCTGTCATAATCTTTAGAACATCTAAATAAATTGGCATTTAATCCATTAAAATCATTATAAACAACAGTTTTAAGGTTTGGGTACTCATTTAACTTTGTTTTAAAAAAAACCCAATACATACCACCAAATGGTTCAACATAAGTTTCAATGTTTTTTGGAATAAATGGTACAATCCATTTACCAATTCGAGCTTTTCCTCCGATGTAAGATATCATATATATATGTTTTATATAAAAATAATAATTTTATATTTATTTGTCAAATATGTAACACTATATTTATTAAAAAAGAAAGTATGAAAACTGAAGCAACACAAGTAACCGGATGTAAAAAATGTGGACAATCGTCAAGTAAAACACAAAAATTTGTTTTTATTACTGGAGCAATAATGTTTTTATTGACAATATATGGTTTAGTTTCTTTAATATATGATATTAAATCACTATTTTAACTTCTATTGTATTTAATATATTGATTTATTAATAAATCACCATTATGTTGGTTTTTATACCCTTTTCCTTTAACTCTTAATGGTGTTGAGGTATCAACATTATTTGGGAATTTAACATTTATTTTTCCATCTGGATGTGGAACATCAAATGATCCTCTTTTTAAATCATCAAGATTTAAAAAAGCACTATATATAAGATTTGTTCCTAATTTTTCAAAGTTACCCTCATTAGTTGTTTTAACTCTAATAACTAAATTACCATATCCCCCGTTTCTATAATCACCAAGTCCTTGTAATCTTAAAAACTGACCATCATCAATTCCATGTGGTAGTTGGATCTCGATTGTTTTAATCTCATTTTTTGTTCCTTGTCCCCCACAAGCATAACAAGCTGCTGTTGTTATTTTACCAACACCATTACAAGTATTACATGCTACTTGGACTATCTGTATAAACATTCCTGAACCCATTTGTTTTACAACAAATCCTTTTCCATTACAAACATTGCATGGTTTTTTCTCTCCCCCATTTCCATTACATGGAGGACATTTATCTTTTCTGTTATATGTTATACTTTTTTTACCCGCTAAGTATGATTCCAATACACCAATATTTATATCAATTATGGTGTCGTGAACTCTATTTTGTGAATTACGACCACCAAACATATTATTCATAATGTCATTCATTGATTGACCTCCAAAACCGTTCATGTTAGAAAATGGGTTATTTCGTTGGTTGTTGTATTGTGATCTTTTATTTTCGTCTCCAATAGTATCATATGCGGTTGAGATTTTTTTAAACTTTTCCTCATCCCCACCTTTATCGGGGTGATTTTCTTTAACTAAATTCCTATAAGCTTTTTTAATTTCGTCTTGAGTTGCACTTTCTGTAACTCCTAACACATTATAATAATCTTCCATATTTATTTTTACTAATTTATAATTATACTTAACAAATATATCATAACCAAATGAGTAACTTTATAATTGTTTTATTTAAAAATAAGATAAAAAAGAAAATAATAAAGAAATTTAAAACTTATAATAACGCAAAAAAATTTTATGATAAAATTTTAAGTGAAAGTAATACAGTTATTTTTAATATGGAGACAGAAAATGGTAAGTATTGTGAATATGAACTTGGGTTTTTAGAAAGAGGTGTTGCTCACAGACCTTATTTTGTTCGAGATAAATACGGAAGACAAATAAGGGTTGACCTTGAGGATCCTGATTTTAATTTAAAAATACTTAATGACTATAAAAAAGAAGAATTATTATTTGATATAACAAAATCTAAAAGAATTACAGTTTTAACAATGATAAAAGAATATCTTCCAAAAGTAGGAATAAAAATGATTTCTAAACTGAATAATAAAATTATTATTCAAAATAACGAAAAAATACATTTGTTTTCATTAAAGACTGAAGAGGATTCAAATAGACTAATAGACACTCTATCAGAATATATGATTAACCAAGAAAGGATTGATTGTATATTAATTAAAGATGGGTCAAAAGAACAAAAAAAATACATGTATGATCTTTTAAATAAGAATGGTTATGATAAATCAATTCTTTACCGTAAGTTTACCACTTATAAAAGATTTTAATTTACCAAAAATACTAATTTTTACAGGTTCTTCTATTTTAAATGTATTTTCTAAAATAAAAACAACTTCAATTCCCGATAAATCAATTTTAAACTGATTAAATCCACTATCTATATGTCTAAAATTAGACTGTACTTTTTTAAAATCTTCATAATTTAATTCAAAAACAATAAACGATTTTCCATTTGGGAATAATGTTTGAATTCCATCGGTTATCAATGCCAATTTTTCTATTACCCCATCAACACTTTTTTGATTTTTTCCCATAATGTTAATTTTATTTCTTTTTGGTTTAAGACAATATCTTCTTTTTTTATTTTTTTAATCTGTTCAATAAACCGATTTTTTTCATTATTTAAATTAAGAACATCTTTTTCAATTTCATTATTTAACCACTGTTGGGTTTTCTCCGGATGGCTTAATAGTTTCTTCTTTGTCATCTAATTCAATTTTATTTTCAGTAATTTCAAATTTTAATGCTTGTAAATTATTTAAATTTTCTTTTTCAAACATTTTTTTTAATTCATCAACTTTTATTTGGAATAATCTTTCTTTTTCTTCTCTTTCTTTATTATATGCAATAATATTTTTTATGTTAAAGATTGTTTCATCGACTAACTTTTCACTAAACTCAGAAACAAATGAAAAGGATCTATGTCCTGTGTTTGATTTCTGATTTTCAATTACTTTTTCTTCGTTAACAAATTTTTTGGGTAATTTCCATGTATCCGGAAATTCAATATCAAAAGATAAATATGATTTTAGTTTCCTAACTGATTGTAGATACGGAAAAAGTATTGTAAATTCTTTATATATGCTCATTTATACTTGTATTAAATACGTTATTAAATAACTTAATGATAAACCATTGAATAAAATTTCCCTATTACTTAAAACCATTTTTTCTGGTTTTGTTTGTAATAGGGAAATAATAAATTTTAATGCTGTTCTCACCAATAAAATTGTTGAGAATATAAAAACAAATAAATATATTGTTTCTATATTAGTCATTTTTTTTTGTCTCCAAAATTTCTCCACGAAGAGTTTGTAATAATGCTTTTAATTCTTGTGATGTTTTTCTAGCTCTTGTTCCAGCGCTTTTATTTCCACCAAAAAATTTAGTTACATTAAGATTTAATTCTTCATTTAGAGAATTGATTTTTTCTAAAGTTTTCATTTTTTAAATTAATAATAGTTTATTTTTATATATTTAAGTTTAATAAAAAAAATGTTGTTTGTAAATACTACAGGACCATATTTTTATCTAATGACTTATAAATGTTTAATATTATATCTAAATCAGATTTGGTAAACGATTTTTTTCTATTAAATACATCATTAAAAAATGTTTCAATTGTTTTTTTCATTTTATCTTCTTTTTGATTATAAAACGTGTCCATAAAAAATTGATTAAAATAATCATAATGTTCTCCTTTATCTTTGAAGACTATGTTTTCTTTATTGAAATTATTAATGGTTTTATCCCAACACCAATCAAAGTGTTTTTGTTTGTCTTCATTTGACATAACAATTTTAGTTTCATTTATATTATCATCTTCCCCCAAATAAGTTTCAAGTATTAAATAATATAAAGAAAATGAAAAGTCATAATATAATTCCATTTTTTCAGAAATTATATTATTTATCCTGAACCAGATATCTACATCTTCAGGTTTAATTGGTTGGGTTATGTAGTTAAAAAAATTGTCCATAGATTAATACCTATGGACAAATAATAATATAGATTATTTATATGTAAATTATTGAGTCTTTTCTTTGTATCCCATTAACGATTTCATTCTGTCAAACTCCTCTTTCAATTTACTTTTACCACCTTTTTTATTTTTTAATGGTATTTCATCATATACTGGAGAAGGTACTCTTCCGTATGATTCATCTTTCCATTTTGCCAATTGGTCATCTTCAAAATATTTGGCAAACTTATCATTAACTCCAGTATTTTCAGCATTTGCCCAATCTTGATTGTTACCATTAGTAGAACTTCCTTTAATTTGTTTTTCAATAAATTCTTTTTTAGGTGGTTTTCCGTCGTAATCAGGAATATTCTGTCCCGCAACTTCCACATTAAAGTCAGTTCCTTCATCATCAATTTCATAAGCCATTTTATCCATTTTAGCCAATTGACCGTTACCTTTTGGAAAATGTTTTGGCTTGGTATTAAATTTCTCTTTAGATCCACTTTTAGTATAATCTAACATTTTTTTAGAAAATTCTTTCATGTAATTTTCATTTTCTTTACCAGATCCTTTATGTGCTTTTTCATAAGCTTCCAAACCTGCTGGTGTTTTTCCTTTTTTTATATTACTTTTTTCTTTTTCTTCAATAATAATATTTTCTATCAGATTAATAATCTCGTTCTCTGTAAACAATTCAGACCCATGACCAGAATTTAACCTATATAAAACATTATTATTTTCTTCCAAGGAAGAATTATCCGTATATTCTTTATTACCAAGTTTGAATTTTCCACCTTTTGGTGTTTGTCTTAATTTATTCGTGAATGAATTTCCTTCCGCAGTTTCATCTTCTTCCATGTAAGATTTATCACCACACTCCATACATTCACCTTTATTCTCTTTTGTCTCTCTTTTCTTTCTTAAGAGTGTAAAATCTTCTTTATCAATTCTATTATTTTTATTTTTATCTATATTTTTTTGTTTACCAAATAATCTTTCGGTTATTTCTTCAATATCAGAATCACTTAATTTATTATTATTTCTATAACTCTTACGAGTTTCTAAAACCTCACTATTTTCTTTATATCCACATGATTCACACGCTTCTCCTTCTCTCATTTCTCCACCGCATGATTCGCACATTTCTCCTTCTCTCATTTCTCCACTACATGTTTCACACATTTCTCCCTCTCTCATTTCTCCACCACATGATTCACACATTTCTCCTTCAACATAGTCAAATGAAGTTCCAGGTTTATTAAATTTTAATTTTTCCATTACTTCTTTTGCTTTATCCTCTAAAGTTTCATTAAGAATTTTTTTTAATAAAACATTATAATAATTGTTATTTTTCATTTTCTTGTTTATATATAAATATCAATGTTTATTCAATTTTTCCATTTCTAAATAAATTATATTTCTAACATAGTTTTCTGTTATTCCATAAGACTCACTTATATTTGTTATAACTCTTTTTAATCCTTTGTTTTCAAAAATTTTAAGTGCATTAATATCCCCTTGATTACAATAAGGAAACTTTTTACATTTTTTCTTAACTTGGACAAATTTACCTCCAGGAATTTGAGTGTTACGGCTTGGTCCCCAATCTTTTTTGTTGGTTGACTTCGCCCATATCGAGGGCCCTGAGTATTGACCTGATGATGCCGATCCTGTGGCTTCTTTTGTTTCTCTTCTACTTGGTCCGTTAGAATGTTTTTTGTCTTGACATTTACAGTTTTTCATATCACAAATAGGACACACACTTTCTTTCATTTCACGACCAAATAAAGGTGCCGAATAACCACCCGAACTACCTGATCCTGTCATCTCTTTAGTTTCTTCTTTTTTACTTTTAGTTATTTCTAATAATGAATGTAGAAAATCGTTAATATCTTCAGGATTTTCTAACATTTTTTTTAATTCGGTTCTTGTTTTACTTACTGACATTTTGTTTTTAACTAATGTTAGTATGTCATTTAAATTAGTTTTTTTATCTTTTAAATAATCTTGTGGTTTTGTTTTTTTCTTTTTTTCTTTTTCTTCTTCCATTGGTTGGAAGTTTTTTCTTTGTTTGGACAAGTCAACCCCATTTACCCCCAATCCGTTTGCGGCATTATTATATTCTTTATTAAACATGTTAATCATATCCATTATGAACTTTTAAATTTAGATTCCCAAAAATTTCTTTGTTGGTACATTATAGTATAAAACTCCCTAAACGATTTAATTATTAATTCTTTAACATCTTTCTCTAATTTACCTCGTTTCATCTCTTTAGAAATTCTTTCTAATAATTTATCTTCAAATTGTTTAGCTGTTGCCGACCCTAAAAAGTCTTTTATTTCTTTTTTTATTAATGATTCAATTTCTCTTTTATCCGATTGTGTTAGTGCCATTTTATTTTACTATTATCCCATATGTTAATCCTCCTATAATAGCTGAGGAAATAATCTGAATTATTGTATTTTTTCTTTTTAATTTTCTATTGTCTGATGTAAGATCTTTATTAATATTATCAACAATTTGAAATTTATCATTTGTTTTTTGAATAATTATTTCACTTGTTTTAAACTTTTCTTCCATTGTTATAATAATAGATTGTTGTACCTCAATTTTTTTATTTAACTCAACAACCTCATTTTTGGTTAATTTTAAAATCGCGGAAGTAGAATCCAATTTATTTAGATCCATCATGATCTGTTTTCCTACTTTATAAGGAATACATATTTCAGTAGTATCTTCTTTTTTTGTTGTTTGGGATAAAATAGAAACCCCAAAAAACACAAATAATATTAGTATTAAATTTTTCATGTTTTAAAAATTATATCTTAATCGTAATAAACTATCAATTTGTTTAGGGTTTGAGTTTTTAATTTCATTACCTTTTTGTTGGTAATAGTTATTAACAACTTCTTTTTTTATTTTAATATTAGATATTGTTGAATCAATTTTATGTATATCTTCATTATATTTTGTTATTTTTTCATCTAATTTTTTTTGATAGTTAATCATACTATCAATATCTTTATTAAGTTGTTCAATTTGTTTTTTATCCTCTTTTGACATTCCATTATCAACTTTTGTCATATCGTAAATAATTAAACCAATTAATATAATAACAAATGTTAATATAATGTATTTGAAGTTTTCATTTAAAAAATTTTTCATGTCTCACTTGTTTTTTTTCTTGATGAAACAATTTTAGACCATTTGGTTTTAAATTTTTCATAATATGTTTTTAATTTTAACGACATTTCACTAAATTCATCATCAAGTTTGGTCATAGTTCCATTTATATATACCCCATTTGTTTCTCCAATTGAAAAGAAAAAATCTAAATCTAATTCATTTATTTTTCCTGACCATTCAACATTTGTTGGATATAAATTTAATTTATTAAAGTCAACGATTTCGGTAACATCTTGTTTAAACTCATCCATACTTTCTTGAAAAGCGGACTTATCATCAGTTGTTAATTGTAAATCTGTTGTGTTTTTACTATGAATAACTAAAATCCCCCCCGATATTCTATATGCCTTTTTTTTATCTGATTTAACTTTATCAAATTCTTTATATTCATCTTCATCTTCATCTTTTTCCGCAGTTTCATACTTATCGTTTTGTATTTTATCCTCAATATCTGTCATTACATCTATTTTATTGTCAGGATCTTCAACAGGTTGTTCAATTAATAAACCATAATTTTTTTTAATACTCTTAATATCCTCAGTTAATTGGTTACCCCCAAGTAATTTTCTTGATGCTGATAATAATTTTTTTATTTCTTCGTAATTAGTCATTTTTTAAATATTTATTAAAAATTTCAAAATTAAAGGCCGGACTAACATCAGTAAAATCACTATCAAAATTACTTTTAGTTACAATACCTTCAAATTTTTCTATACCGTTTATTTTTGTATTATGTTCCACACTTTTTAATGGGATATTAGTTTCTTTGGTTAACTTAACACACAATTTTGAGGTTAAAATAATTTGTTCCTCAGGATATGGTTGCCAAAAAAAATAATCTCTCCATGTTTTATTAAAAACCTTTTGTTTATAAATATCACCAATCCAATTAATGTGATAATTTTTTAATGGTTCTTTTTCTAACCAACCTAAATTTTCCAAACAAACAATTACAGAGTTTCTGTTTATAGATGATGTTGTGTTATAATTAGTATATTCATCATTGTCCAATAACTGAAGAACTTTACCATCTCTTGTTACAATATAGTTAGGAATTTTATCATATTTACCATTATGTCTATATTTTAGTGATTGTAAAAAATCATTTATGTTTCTAGACGTATTAGTGAGTATAATTTGTGTTTTGTTTTTATTTTTTTTCTCTGATCTAAAATTTCCGTATTTTATTATTTCATCAATCATTTGTTTTAGTATATCTTAAAACTTTATTTTGTGTGGTTGTATTTACGGTGGTTAGTCCTGTACTACCATATTCTATATTTGATAATTCAATAATTTCAGGTTCGACTTGGGGGGTGACTTGGGGGGTATAATGTGTGGTATGATGTGTGGTATGATGTGTTAAATAACTTTCAGGAATCTCAATCTCATCATGTATGGTATCATGTATGGTATCATGTATGGTATCTTCTTTGTGAGGGACACCAGTGTCCCCCTCTAAATTTTTTGTGGATTTTAACAGAGGGACATCCGTGTCCCCCTGTGAATCTTCGTCTTTTCTTTTTCCTTTAAATGCTTGGTTTGTTGCAATAACTAACGTAATTGCTAATGGATCAAAAACAAAGATCAAAATTAAAATAAAAAGATTTGCGGTTCGTTTAATATCCCAATCAAGTAGTTCACTAACATACTTTAAAGCTCCCAACTCACTTCCCGAAATTTCTTTTGATTCCATGTTTAAGATATTAATATCAAGTTGGGTGATACTATCATTCATACTATCAATTCTTTTTGCTATTGTGTCTCTCCTTACTTGTGCTTGTGATAGTTGAGATTCAAATAATTTTCTATTACCTTCGTTGGCTTTTGTAATTACCTGTCCGGTTATTCTATCCACAGATTGTGTTGTTGTGTTATTAGATACCCCGTCTCTTAACTTAGTAATGTCTCCATCTAAAATGTTTTTTTCTTTTGTTAGTTCGTCTTTAACTTCTTCAAACCTTTTCTTTTTTACCTCAATATTTTTAACTTGTTTTTCGTTAATTTCAAGTTTTGCAATATTTCCTTGAAATCCTGTACTTAAAAGCCCGTATATTCCAAGTGAAGTTATTAAAGAAAGGGTCACAAGAGCAATGGTCATATAAATTTTTAAAATTCCATATGTTTCTTTCCATTTGTCGTGAAGATATGTTGCAATTGCAATTTTAGATATCTCAAGAAATGATCCCATAATAATAACGGGTAATGCCACACCAACAAATACGATTGATAAACCAACAACACTATAATATGCTGCGGTTCCTGACAAACCCAAAGCACAAAATAATAAAAACCAAGGTAAAAATTTTTCTTTCATAATAATTCTAATATATTTATAAATACTAATATAAGGTATTTATATAATTATGTCACTACTTAGAGAAACAATACGTAAAGTTTTAATCTTAGAAAAGAAGATTGCTGCGATCCAAGCAAACCTTACTGTTACCATGAATTTAAAGTACCAACGTGGAAATGTACCTGTAATAAAGTCCCATGCTGAAAAACAAAAAAAAAGAGATTGTTCAAAAAGTGGTGATATAATTAGAGATTATGATATCTTAAATTCAGTAAATAAGGTAAAGAATGATATAGTACAATATATTGTCATTGGTGATTTATATGATGGTGTTCAGTTTGTTATTAAAGATGAATCAACCCTACTTAATATTCCAATTCTAATACAAGAAGTTAATCCTTACGAATTTAATCTTGTTATTAAAACCGTTATGCGGGGGACTGATTTTTATATTGGTAGAGGTCAAATAGTTATTACCGCAAAATAAACCCCCACTGGTACCAATGGGGGAGTGTAATTTCATCTTACATCACGAGTAAGATTGAGGATTTTCACCTAGAGAACATCGTGTCTCATTCCGCCGAGTTGTAAGGGTAATCTCGGTTCAACCCTCTCCCACTTAACGATCCTCTATTGTAAAACCTGCAGAATCAACTTTAGGTCCATTATCTACAATCATTTCAGTCACAATTTCACCATTAATAAATTTAGAGACGGAACAAAATTCAACCTCCATATCATCCTCAATAGTTTTTTTTAATTCGTCGTATTGTTCTTCATTTTCAAGAGAACCGCATTGAGTCGCAATACTATGGTATACTTTTAGTCTATAAGCACCATAAGGATTTTTAAGTTCTTCAACTTTCCAATCTTCTTCTGTTAATTCAGATAATTTCTTATCTCTATTAACAATAGTTGCTGAACGATGGTAACCACAGTTACCACAGTTAACATATTCTTCACCTGTTTTGTAATAGAAGTCGTCAGACGCTTCGTGTTTACAATTTGGACATTCAATAAAGTCTAATACACTTCCCATAATTTTTATT
>Ga0181356_1000955_pt1 | contig 12699 bp, 19 predicted proteins | sample Fa13VDMM110SN_FD_130104 | JGI IMG/M metagenome (GOLD analysis project Ga0181356, IMG submission 130104) | Freshwater viral communities from Lake Michigan, USA - Fa13.VD.MM110.S.N | ecosystem: Environmental > Aquatic > Freshwater > Lake | place: USA: Michigan | collected 2013-09-24 | reverse complement strand
TCAAGACCTGTGGTCTCAATATCAAATACAAATCTGTTAACACCTGAATATTCATCAATACCCTTGAATAATCTTTTTTTAGTTTGGACTAGATATTGTTCTACCGGTGATAAAACAGTAAAATGTTGTCTATATTTTTCATCCCATGGATTAATACCCCCCATTCTAAAAAATGAAATTAAATCGGTATATGATTTAAGACTTTTTACCAAATATTTCATACCTGACTCAAGTCGTTCATCTCCGTGAGTATCCAATTTTTCAATTAGAATACCAAATTCACCCATACGTTTTTTTTGTATGGATTTTGAATTATTGTAAAAACCTAAACCCGATAAATCACCAACCCACATAAATGGGGTAAATGAATCTGATTTTACAATTTTTCCCTTTTCGGGGTCCTGAATAATTTTGTAAATTGTGTTGGTGGGGTAGTCGTATTCGACTCCGACAATAAATTCTTCGGGGTCACCACCGTTAAGGAAGTTTTCGATAACTTCCTGAGAGATAACTTCTTTCATCTTATAATTTTTTTAAATGTGACGTATTAGCTTACTGAAAATCAGTAGTTTGTCTTGTTTACATCTACAAATATAAGAATTAAAATTGGTATTAAAAAATGTTGATGTATAATTTCTCTTTAACAGGTAATATCAATTTTGTTGTTGGATTTAAGTCCGTATCTAAAAATTGTATAGTTATTTTACCCTCAAATTTACCCATCTCTGAAGTTTGGGTTTCAGTAAATCTATGTGTAATATAATATTCTTCAGTTGTTTGGTTATATAATTTTGTTCTTGTCGTTACAAAACAATCACTATTCAATATTACAGGTTCTCCCGTTTTAACGTCAGACATTTCAAATGTGATATCCGCACTTTCTAATAAATCATTAAATGATGTTTTATCATTTTTACCATCATCAATCATTCTCATTTTTAATATTGGGTCACTTGCACCCTGTCTGATAAAAAATTCCATATGTTATAAATTATAAATTGTTATTTGTCCTATGTATTTTTATGATATTAAATTCCAACTTGTTCCGTTATGGAAATATAAACCTGAACCACTTACCGCTAATGAACCTGTTGTTCCTGTTGGTAAGGTTGATTGTTTTGATAATGTCATTATTGTTGATAAATTTACTGAACCAGTAACATTAGTAATTGTTGATTTTATATCGGTTAATGAACCAGATACCGTTAATGAACCCGATATTGTTAAATCACCACTAATATATTGACTACCGGTAAAATAATGTGAACCACTATTAACTAACGTTTGTCTAAGTGTTGATAGTGTTGATTTATATGTTGTACCACCAAATGCAACTGCGGTAACTCCAGTTAAACTTGGAGCGATTGAACTAGATAGTTCTGTTATTTTTTTTCCTGCCATTTAAATAAATAGTTTAAAATAGTATGATATCATTATTATTTTCGGTTATTAAGTCTTCACCATCCTCTGTCAGTAATGTGTTTGAAAATATACCAGATAATGTATCTAAACAATCTTCATTACATTCGATAATATTAAAATTTGGTTTTATCTCGGTTAAATAATGGTGTTTAACCTGTGGGAAATTCAATGGTTCCTCAAAGTACTTTACTTTTTTAATTTCAAAAAGAGTCGTACCCGTGTGTATTGTGTTGTATGCGGTTGTACCCCCACCCCATTTTTGAATTATGTCGTTTTCCGATTCTCTTAGAGATGGAATTACCTCTTCCCAATCATCTAATTTATAAATTCGATTACCATTTAGATATATTTTTAAAACCCCTAACCTTTTTTGTTTTTCATTAAACCATTTTTTATTTAAAACCTCAATAAATTCATTTGTTATAGTTGCACCAGTAACCCAATCGGCATAGTCATTTGTAATGGTATATCCTGTGGTAATTTGCGTGGTTGTAGAACCCGAATTACCGGTAGAACTAATTGGGTATGGTCCACGAATTAAATCGTTCCAGCTCCCCTCATTTTCAATATCACAATCTTGGTAATGTTTATATCTATCAAAAGTTATTGTTACGTTAAAATCAGAAGAAGTACCTCCTGAACATAAAACAGGTGTCTGTCCTGATGAGATGTAATAAGATTCGGTATATCCCGATGTTGAGTCACAATTACCTGAATATCTATAGGAATTCCATTTAATTCTACCATCATTGGTAAATTTAAATGAAAGATTATTATCCGCATAATATGATTGATTGGTTTCTCCACTAATCCCCCAATAATAAAAAGTTGTTCCTCCAGACCAAGCAATATTGTTTCTATCAAAAACAAAATCTAATGTCCAACCCTTTTCAGTTCTTCTTTTAATTCTAAAATTACAAGTGTGTCCTGTGTATATCTCGTTGATTGGTAAAACCCAAGGAGTTGTAAACCCTGAATAACAGGAAGAGTCAACCGTTAGTCCTGTATAGGTGATTTCATTCGTTAAATCCAACACATCGGCATTATAATCACCTTGAGTTTTACTCAACTCAAAATCATATAATTCGGAAGAATCCAACCTTAAATCTAATTTTGACCCATAAAAATTTAAAATATTCTGTCTATTCATGTTTCTATAAATATCTTTCATAAGATTTGATATTTATAATAAAACCGATTTAGATGAATAATTTTATAAAACAGGTAATTGAGGAGAAATTTGCATCAAAAGCACAACAAAGATTCTTTTATGCAAAGGCCAATGAAAAGGGTAAACCTAAGAAAGAAAAGAAGAAATGGGGTAAATGGGCTAAGGAATTCTCAGATAAAACAAATTATGACGAAATACCTGATAAGGTAGAAACAGAGGTTGATGAGATTGTGGACAAATACGGAAATATTTCCACAGGGAAAAAACCAACCAATTTTGATACAAAGGGTGTTACACAAAAGAAAACAACTGATGATGTTGCAAAGGCGGCTTATGGTTCTATGGGTAGAATGGCTAACGTTGGTAACTCAACAATGAGATATTGGGCAGAATCTGATATGAGTAAAGCGTTAGGATTTGACGACACAATGGCAAAAGATGCTGATTATGAGGCGGCTGAAGACCATTTTAAGGATGAATTAGGTTTGGATGAACCCGAAGCCGAGGATAGGTTGGCTCAAATGGGATATGATAAAAAATTACCAGCGGATAAAGTAAGATTGGTTGAAAATCCTAAAAAATTCATGGAAGAATATATTGAAAGTGTTTTAGCTAAAAGGGCAAAAGACAATGAAATTGTTTCAAAAGATGAACAAACAGAAGAAAAAGAAATCAACCCAATTGTTTTAAAACAATTAAAATCATTGAAAAATACAATGAATAGTCATAAATTATCAATTAATGATATTATGAAACATTTAAAAGATAATGAATAAAGATTTAAAAGATAGGGTATTCAACATACCCCAAAACATATTAGACAAAATTAATCACACCATTAAGAGTTTGGGTGGAAAACACGTACACGGTGTACAAAGGGCACAAAAACTTTTAACAGATAAAACTGTAAAATATGGTCAACTTAAAAGAATTATTCATGATTTTCAAAAAATGGATAAATCGGTAGACAGGGTTAAATTTGATTTATCAGGTGGGGATTTAATGGATAAATGGTCTAAACAACATTTACAAGGTGAAAGAGATTTAGTTAGTAATGTTAAAGACGCAAGAAAAAGAGCAGATGAAATTGGTAGTATAGATGGGGAAAGAAAGAATAGTCATCTTAAAACACACACTAAAGATAAAACTTTTAAAATACCAACCAATTTATTAAAAAGTAATTCACATAAAAGTACAATAAGTCCAATATCATCTCTTGGATTGTTTGAACAAATTCAAAAATTTAAAAAATTAATATCATATTAATATGGCAACACAATTAGAAATTTTAGCAGAAAAACTTAGAAAAGAAGTTATTAGTAAGAATAGTTACAATAGTAGTAACGGTTATTCTTCAGTTAATAAGAACGCCTTGTCCGATGGAGATGAAAGGGGTAAGGGTGATGTTAATGGACAAGTTGGTTCCTCCATTGATATACAAAACAGAATAGATAATTTAGGACGAAATAGATACAACAACGGTAATGAATATTCTTCTGTTAATAAAGACGCATTATCAGATGGAGACGAAAGGGGTAAAGGTGACGTTAATGGACAAGTCGGTTCATTAACTGATATTAAAACAAGAACTGACGTTGTTGCTAGAAATAAATTCAATGAATCAAAGGGTTATCCAGATTTTTAATTTATGTTAAATAATATAATCTTTGAAATTCTTGAGGAACAGTCGGTCTTAAAAACAACAAGAACGAAACCTATAGTTGATGCAATCAAAAATAGGAAGAAGATTACATTTTATTATAGTGGACCAAGAAAACCTAAGAAAGATAGTGTTAAGGCGGGATATCGTGTTAAAGCGGAAGCCGTTGCGTTAGGTTTAAGTAAAAAAGGTAATTTGGTTATGAGAGCATATGTTCAACCACCATCAACCTCTAAAAAGGGGTTTGCAAAACATGGATGGAGAACTTTTATGTTAAGTAGAATGAGCGGAACCAATGTGACTGATGAAATTTTTAACGAAAAAAGACCTGGTTATAAAGAAGGTCCTGATGGTGGATTAAGTGTTACGTATGTAACAACTGATTGGACTAAACAACCTGAAACTAAAAAAATTAAAAAACCAGAACCTAAAGTTGAACCAACTACTACGGTTAAACCACCTATTGAAAAACCTGAAGTTAAAGGTGAAAAACCTCAACTACAAGTTAAATCAACAGAACCAAAACCAACAGAATTACCACAACCAAAACCAGAAGTAAAACCAACAAGAACACCTGAACCACCTAAGGAAGAACCGAAATCAACAGAATTACCACAACCAAAACCAGAGGATAAACCTGTACAAAACCCTGAAGATAAGGAGGATAATAATCTTCAAGAAAATTTAAAAAGAATAAAGAGTTTAATGTTACTATAAAAATAGTTATAATTAAAAAAGAAAATATTATTAGTATGTCACAAGGTAATGGAAGTATATCACAAAACGATTTAATGAAAAAATTAGTTCAAGCCAAAAAGGTTATGAACAAAGTAGATGGAGGAGATTATCAAAGAGGTCAAGTTAATGAGTCTATGTTATTATCTTCACCCGAAGATGTAATGAACAATACCGAATATCAATCAAACCCAACAAGACCCATGGGGGCACCTTCAATTGATAGAATAAAAAATTCTAAATTGCCAGATGCCATTAAGAAGGCAATGATAGAAAGTCCAATACAACAAATGAATCAAATTTCATTAAACGATACCCTTGATATGGATTTTATTAAAGGGGCAAAAAGATTAATGGAACAAGAAGGTGTAGCAACAAGACCATCCGCACAACCAAAACAAACAATTGTAAATAATAGTAACATTGATATGAGTGCAATTGCAGTTCTTATTGAAAACACCATACGTAAAGTAATGGATGAAAAATTAAATCAAATTCTAACCGCCCAAACAACATCAACTATAAATGAAAATTTAGTATTAAAAGTTGGTGATTCTATTTTTAGGGGTAAAATTACAGGAGTAAATAAAGCCAAGTAATTTTGTTTTTACAATTTTTTTAGTTATATTTTAGACATATAAAGTAACATAATGTCAAAATTAAGAATTTTAGCTATTCCGTCCGATGCCCATGGTGTGGGTAAATTCAGGATGATGGACCCATATAAATATATTGGTGATAATCACATGGATGAATTTCATGTTGACATTTCATATAATGTTGATAATAATAATGAAGCGTTTAGTAACTACGATGTTGTTGTGTTTCATAGTTTTATACATCAGACAACCCACGAAGATAATGTCAATAGAATTAAGTGGTTAAAAACACAAGGTATTAAGGTTATGATGGACATTGATGATTTATGGTTTGTTGACCAAAGGCACCCTATGTATCACCAAATAAAAATCTCAAAATTAGGTGAGAAGAAAATGGAACTATTAAAATTGGTTGATTATGTTAGCACCACAACTTCCATTTTTGCTAAAACAATTAAAGAAAGGTTAGGTGTTAAAAATATCGTTATTTTTCCAAATGCGGTAAATGATGAAGAACAACAGTTTAAATTAAATCCAACCAAATCAGATAAAGTTAGATTCGGTTGGTTAGGTGGGTCATCACATTTACATGATATTGAATTAATGGGAAATGGTATTTCCGCAACTCATAATTTATTTAAAGACAAAGTACAATTTGTTTTGTGTGGATTTGATTTAAGAGGTAATGTTATGGAAATGGACGAGAAGGGTAATCGTAGAAATAGACCAATCAAACCACATGAAACGGTTTGGTTTAAATATGAAAAGTTCTTTACAGATGATTATAAAGTTTTAAGTGAAGAATATAAATCACATCTCAATACGTTTATGGAAATTCCATATGATGATGAAAATGAACCATATAGAAGAAGATGGACAAAAGAAATAAATTCATATGCCACTAACTATAATACTTTTGATGTATCTTTAGCACCATTATTTGAATCTGTTTTTAACGGTAATAAATCACAATTAAAAGTTATTGAAGCTGGTTTTCATAAAAAAGCAATCATTGCAAGTGATACTGACCCATATACATTAGATTTAATATCGGCAGTTGATGAGGGTAAATTTAACGATAAGGGTAATTCTTTATTAGTTAATCCAAGAAGAAATCATAAAGATTGGGCAAAACACATGAAACGTTTAATTGAAAATCCTAACATGATTTTAGATTTAGGAGAACGTTTATATGAAACAGTTAAAGATACATATTCATTAAAAAAAGTATCTCAAGATAGAGTAGAATTTTTCAAATCAATTATAAATAAATAAAACAAACACGTATGCATTACTTAGTAACTATCGGTTATGAAACCGAACAAATGGACAGAAACGGGAACGCTCGTCTTCAAAAATTAAAGTACATTATTGAAGCGGAAACCGTTGAAGAAGCAACAATTGTCGCTTCAAAATATAGAGCGGGAGATGTTCGAACAAGCGAAAGTATTTCAGTTGGAAAAATGTCAATTGAATGTATTATCGACAAAAAGAATACACCTGAATATTACAAGGCTTAATAATAAATACACCAACTGAATTATGGATTTCTACGGTAGAGATATACAGATAATGCGTCAATCGCAAAGTAAAATGGCTTTAGAATACCTTAGTACAGTTGGTGTTCAAGTTACATTTGAGGAATTACAACGTGTAACGGATGTATTTGTCGAGTGTTGTTTAAGACCACAAGATAATGACTTAAAAGAGAGAGTTAAGAAGTTAGATAAATGGATATTAGAAAAAAAATTAAAAAATGAATAACAAAGAAATAGAGGATTATATAAAAAAATTAAAAGAGTTTGAAACAGAATTATCTAATGAAGATGATTTAGATTTTAATTTTATCAATGAATTAAATGGTGTTTTAAATAAAATTAATACTGATATTAAAAAAGAAACTCAGGAAACCCCAATAGTTAATAATTCATTAATTGTTAAAGTTAAAAAATTGAGTGATAATGCAGTTATACCATCTTATTCTAAAGTTGGTGACGCTGGTATGGATTTAACAATAACAAGAGAAATAGAAAATACAACATTTGATGTTTCCTATGGATTCGGTATTTCAATTGAAATTCCAAAAAATTTCGTCGGTCTAGTATTTCCACGTTCATCGGTTAGAAATCAAGATTTAATGTTATCAAATTGTGTTGGTGTTATTGATAGTGGATACAGAGGAGAATTACAAGCCACCTTTAAGAAAACAAATGGTTTGGATTCAATTAAATACAAAGTTGGGGATAGAGGGGCTCAAATCATTATATTACCATACCCACAAGTTAAAATGATAGAATCGGATGAACTATCCAATACTGAAAGAGGAACTAGTGGATTTGGCTCTACAGGTCAATAACGAGATATTTATAAACAATAAAAATTGAAATTTAAAATTTAAAAATTTTGGCATTAAAACCTAAGATTGGAAGAAACTACTCCGTTCCCGTTGTAGTTGAAGATAAGAAAATATCTCACAAAGATAAGATTAGACAAATCATAAAAAAACCAAAAGAAAAGTTCCTAACTAAAAACCAAGAGACTTATTGGGATATTCTTGGAGAAAATCAAATTACATTATGTTTCGGTCCTGCAGGTGTTGGTAAATCCTACATAGCAATGAAACGTGCTGTAGACCTATTATACGACGATTCTAACAAGTATGAGAAGATTATCATAGTTAGACCCGCAGTTGAGGCTGAAGAGAAATTAGGGTCACTTCCAGGGGGTTTAGAAGAGAAATTAGATCCATACATATATCCATCATATTATTTGTTAAATAAGATTATTGGAAAAGAGGCTCGTGAAACTTTGAAAGATATGGGTTATATCGAAGTGGCTGCACTTGCATATATGAGAGGATGGAACGTGGATAACACAATATTAGTATTTGAAGAAGCACAAAATGCCACACCATCACAGATTAAATTATTATTAACTCGTATTGGATACAATTCAAAATTCTTTATTTCGGGAGATTTAGAACAATCTGATAAATTTAAAGATAAAACTAAATCTGGTTTATTTGATGCAAAGAAAAGATTACAAGATGTAAATGGAATTGGAATCTTTGAATTTGGTATGCAGGACATTGTACGAAATCCAATCATCGGTGAAATACTAAATAGATATGATTAGGGTTTACTTATAATCTCGATAATGTTATATTTCTTATATGGAAATATTCATTAGTATCGATGGTGTTTTAAGAAACACAATACAAAAATTTGACTACCACTATAATGATGCGTATCTAGCATCTGATTTTGAGAACGAAGATAAGTTCGAATACGGTGTCGTTGAGCCAATTAAAAATGATGATTTATTTAATCATTATAGGTTTCAATCACAAGACGAATTCGACTTTTTTCTTTTTATGGAATATCCTATTGAGATATTTGGTCACGCTGGTTTAAGTTATTCAACAACATTTACCGATTTACATAAATTGTTGTTTGAAAATAAAGAACACAATTTTACATTGGTTGGTTTAAATGAGATGGGTAAATCAAAACCCGCAACTTTATTTTTTCTATCAAAAAATGGTTTCCTTGGTAATAATATAAAATTTATTAAAACTGAGGATATTAAAAATACGTGGGACTTGTGTGACGCGTGGATAACCGATAGTAAACAAATTTTAGATTCGTGTCCTGATGATAAAACAGGAGTAAAATTCAACAGCAAATATAATGGACACTTTACTTATAAGAAAGAAATAACTAAATTAACTGAAATACAAGAACCATGGTCGAAATTTTCGGAAAATACTACTACATTGACCTTGACGGAATCACAGAAAAATGTAGAACAGGAAACAAAATAAAAACTGACGAAGAAGAAGATACTTTAGAAATAAACATTTTTAAATATGAAATCATTAAAATGTGTTTAGAAAGAATCTTAGGTGAGGTAGATGAAGTTGATGAAGGAATGGGTGCATTTGCACAAAACGCAACTACCACATCATTTAAAATAGCATTTAACACCCTAATAAAATATAAAATCTTAATCGAAGAATTAAACGAAGACGATGAATAATAAAGAAAACATTGAAAAATTAGAGTCCTCATTAGGAAGACTCATAACTAAAGAAAATGTCATATATTTTTTAACATATGACACAAGAAATAACGCAAGGGCATCTGTAAAACATATCTATGATATTGCACTAATATTGAAACAAAACGATTACAATGTTAAAATATTGGTTGAGGATAAAAACTATACCGGAGTTAGTAATTGGTTAGGTAGTACATATGATGAATTAAGTGTTGTTACAATAAAAGAAGATAAAATAGAAATAAAAATAGACGATGTACTTGTAGTACCTGAATATTATTCAAACGCATTAGAACAATTATCTAGTGTAAAATGTGTAAAGGTAATGTTAGTACAACAAAAAGATTATATTTTTGAAAATCTACCAATCGGTAGTCGTTGGAGTGACTATGGTTTTGATAGAGTTATTACAACAACAGAAGAAACTAAAAAATATATTTTAGATATATTTCCTGAGTCTTTAGTTTTTATTATTCCTCCAATTATTGGTGATAATTTCAAACCAATATCATTACCATTAAAACCATATATTGCCATTAGTACCAGAGACAGATTAATTCATAGAAGAATTATATCTGAATTTTATTTAAAATACCCACATTTACGTTGGATAACATTTAAAGATATGGTTCAATTATCTTATGATGAATTTGCAACCGCATTAAAAGAATGTATGGTTTCTGTTTGGGTTGATGATGATTCTACATTTGGTACCTTTCCATTGGAGTCGATGAAATGTGGAGTTCCCGTTGTTGGTAAAATACCAAACATTGAACCGGAATGGTTAGATGAAAATGGAATGTGGACATATGATATTAATAAGTTAGTAGAAATATTGGCAACCTATGTTATGGCTTGGGTTGAAGGGGTTGAATTAAGTGATGAGGTTAAGGAAAAAATGAAAGATACTTTATTACCCTATAATGTTGAAATAACAAAAAACAATGTACTATCAATTTTTAAATCATTAATAAATAAAAGAGTGGAATCTATAGAGAATGCACTTAATAAATTAAAAGAAGAAGAAACTACAGCATGAAAAATATAACAGTAATTCTACCAATTCATACCTTATCTGATGATTATAAGGAAATGTTAAACAACGCTCTATCATCAGTTGAAGATTTTCATAATGACGTAAAAGTTTCTATTATTTGTCCGACATCTTTAAAAAAAGAACTAAAAGATTTATCAAATAAATTAGAAATAACCATTGTTACAAATAAAGGTGAAACCGATTTTTGTTCACAAGTAAATTTAGGTATCGACAACTGTGATACTGAATGGTTTACAATTTTAGAAATTGATGATGAGTTTAAACCAGTTTGGTTAAAATCAATGAACGAATATAGAAAAGTATTTACCGACGTTTCAGTATTTTTACCAATAGTTAAGGATATCAATGTAGAGGGTAAATTTATTAATTATACTAATGAGTCCGCTTGGGCGTACGGTTTTACCGATATGCAAGGTTTTATTGATAACGAAGTTTTATTAGATTTCCAAAATTATCAAACAAGTGGTGGATTATTTAAAACACAAGTCATTAAAGACAATGGTAAATTTAAAGAAAATATTAAATTAACATTTGTTTATGAATTCTTATTAAGATTAACACACAATGGTGTTAGAATAATGACAGTTCCGAAGGCCGGATACCAACATGTAAATCTAAGAGAAGATTCATTATTTTGGAAATATAAAAATGAGGAAAAAATGATTCTATCTGAAAATGAAGTTAAATTTTGGTTAGATACAGCGAAGAAAGAATTTTTCTTTAAAAATAAACGAGATGTAAATTATCAATCAGCTTAATGCCAAGACCAAGAACCCAAAAAATTTATTTTGGGGAGGATCAAGAGAAGGCAGTAGTCAATTACCTTGAGAGTAGTGACGATGCGGAAAAAAACAAGATTTTCAACGAATATTTACGAGAACCCCTAATCATAATGGTCGAATCAATTATTCGACGTTATAAACTTTACAGAAAGGATTTAGAATTTGAAGAAATTCATAACGATACAATGTCGTTTTTAATTACCAAAATTCACAAATTTGATCACACAAAAAACCATAAAGCGTACTCTTATTTTGGAACAATCTGTAAAAACTACCTCATGGGGGCAATACAGAAAGACACAAAAGAACAGAATAGACAAGTTTCTTATGATGACATATCATCTGATATTGAAGATAGAACGGATTTATCCTATATTATTGATGAGTATATTATAGACTATCAGGATGTTATTATTAAACTAACAATATCTTTAGAGGAGTTTATGGAAAAAGAAGACCTAACTGTTAATGAACAAAAATTAGGTTACGCATTACTTGAAATTTTTAATAATTTTGATAGAATATTCCAAGTCGGAGACGGTAATAAATTTAATAAAAACCTAATTTTATTATCATTACGAGAAATGACATCCCTTTCCACCAAAGAAATTAGAATATCTCTAAAAAAATTCAGAAAGATGTACGATGGGATTTTGGGTGGATTTTTAGATTAAATCTATTTATAGGTATGAGAACACAAAGAAATTTAATATCATTAGATGTTGATTCCGCATTAGCTTTAATGCAGGAGATATATAATGATATAGTTGAAAACCGAAACACGGCCTCAATTATAATGAAAAAGATGCTTTCTTTTATGAAAGATGCTGAAGATATGAGTGTTATTGGTCCCGTAATCAAAGAACAACAAAAGGTTTTAAATGACCTTACCGAAAAGAAAATATCCCTCGTAAAGTTACAAAGTGCACTCCTTAAACAGACTCAAGGAACGGGTAGTGGTAAAGGTGGACCTATGGGTAAATTAACATTATCTGAGGAGGATAGAGATTTATTGGATAAGTTGGTTAATGATGGTGACAATAAAAATGAAACTAACTATAGAATGTAATGGCATCTAAAATAAAAGAACAGAAGTCAAAAATAAAATCCAAAATCGAGGCGGTTAAAAGAATTGCCGATGATGGTGAGAAAAGTTTCAATGAGAAAAGTGATAAATTCTTAAAGGACCTACCAACAACTGATGCTCTTTTTGG
>Ga0181356_1000954_pt1 | contig 12703 bp, 8 predicted proteins | sample Fa13VDMM110SN_FD_130104 | JGI IMG/M metagenome (GOLD analysis project Ga0181356, IMG submission 130104) | Freshwater viral communities from Lake Michigan, USA - Fa13.VD.MM110.S.N | ecosystem: Environmental > Aquatic > Freshwater > Lake | place: USA: Michigan | collected 2013-09-24 | reverse complement strand
GGTCACAGGCAACGATAACACTAGCCGTCTGCGCGATCACAACGGATGTACCGCCGCCAGCCGAGGAAAAAGTTACCGAAAAAGCGCCGGTCGTACTGTTATAAAATGTCCAAGTGCCGCCTTTACCTGACGGCAACTGAAAATTTACGTTGTTGGTCAGGACCCCGGAAACCACAATAACAGGCGGGCGATACTCACTAATACTTAGCGAGATAACACCCGACAAAGCCGTTGCGTTTAGGAGCGACGTACCGCCAAAGGCAGTATCAATGTCGTCCATGTCAGCATTGACTGGAGTGTTCCAGTCATCGACGTAGCTGTTGTATGCAGGCTTTTCGAGATTTTTGTTAGTCGTAAATGAAGAGGGCATGGTTAAATAGCCTCGTTAGCTATGGACAGCGCCTTGGTGACGGTTTCGTCCGGCACTGACAGCAATGATTCCGTGGAATTGTTTAAGGCCTTCTTGGTCTTGTCAGCAAGACGGATCAGGCTATCGGCTTCGGACCTATGGTTCATAATCCGACCGCCAGTAGCGCGGCCCTGACGATCACCCACGGTTACTGCTGCCGGATACCTGCGGCTATCTCCAACAGGAAATTCGGGGTTTTTATCTTCAGGTTCTGACAAAGGATTTGCCCGAACTTCAGTTTTAGACAAGCGAATAGCTTCCCTTGCCAATTTTTCTGAAAAACTTTTAGCGTTAGGGTCGTTTGCAACCAATTCAACTATTCTTGCGCGTTTACTTGGATCGGTCGATGACAATATTTCTAATACATGCGGGGCAACCCGACGCTCTGCGGCTGTCATCGCCCCCCTAATGCCGACACCACCAGCGGCGCTCATAGCCATCACAGCCATGTTAAAAATGTCTGGGTTGGAATACAGCAAAACATTTGCAACAGGCGATACTGCGGCTGCACCAGCGCCAGCAAAACTGACATCTTTCAAAATGTTAGACTCAGACGGACGCTGACCGGCTATGGGCGAATCTAAAAGTTTGGCCTGTGCCTGCGCGGCAGACATAATATTGTCGTATCCATCTTTGCCAAAAACCATTTTTAACGCCGCTTTAGTTCTGGGCGTGTTTAGTTTTTTTACAAAAGAAACAGGATTAGCAGCTTGCTGTTGCAACCACGATGCGGCACCTTCGCGGAATACTTGTTTGTTTTCCGGGCTAAATTGCTTCAACGCGGTGCTAATGTTTTTAACAGTTTTTATTTCGTTTGCTGTTGAAAAAGCATTAAAACCAGCTTGATGAGCGTTTTCCGCCCCAAAAAGTTCCGCTGCGGTGTTACGCGCAGTTTTGTATTCTGGAACAAGCCCTTCCATTTGGTCTAACAGTTTTTTGCGTTCTACGTCAATAAAGTCAGCAAGGTCCGTGTCCCCTGCTTTTCTCAAAGATTTTATTTGACCATCAAGCATTCTTTTGGTGTCGTGCCAAAAGTTTAAGTTTGGGTAATGACCCATTGAGGGATCGTATGGAATAGATGCTTTTGTTCTGTCAGGGTTTAGTGGATCGGCAAATTTTGCGGCTTGATCCATTGCTTTTTTAACATACTCATTTTTAGCAAGTTTTTCTAAGTCAAAAGACCATACAAAATCTGCGCTAGGATTAGCGCGAGCAATTCCGTACAGTATATTGTTTTCAGATTTTCTAGCTTGCTCTTTTAGGAGTGCTTCGTCACCCGGTGTAAGGTTTCCGCCAAAGTTTTTTTGAACCCACTCAGATAAGTTTTTACCTGCCTGAGTTGTTCTTTCATTAAAATAATTTATCATTTGGCCGTATTTGCTTTCCGCTGCTGGGCCAGCATAGCCAAAGTCTCTAACAAGCCCTCTCACAGATGGACCGCCAATATCTAACAATGTTGGCTCTATACCCTGTGCCATCATGCTATCAACTTCCTGCGGCGACATACCCGCAAGGCCACGCCTAGTATCAGAGGCAAAAGCAGTTGCAATTTCACGCTCCGCAGCCCTGCCCGGAGTAACAAGTTTTTCTCCCGTTCTGTAAATTGGCTTTGCGGCCTTCCCAAATAAAATTGGAGATAGCGATCCAGCAAATCTTGCATAGGGGTCGTATTCTGACGCGCCAAAACTCTCCGCTACGTCAGAGCCAGCCTCTGCACCAACGCCCTGTGCGGCACCAAGTCCAAGACGCTTTAATGCTTCTTTTGTTATAGCCGTACCGCCTTTTTCTGTGGCCTTTGCCCAACCACCGGGTCCAAGCATGCTTGTTCCAAATCTAGAAGAAGAGCCAACATATTGGCCCTGTGGAGTTTTAGGTTGGTAACCTAAAGCGGGGACAATATTGGTAGCCATTTTTTCCATACCAGTAGGGGTAGGGAATGGAATTCCAAAAGTTTTGTTAACATAGCCTTTTTTTTCGGCAGGAGATTTTCCGATGTCCTTAACGCCAGAATATATTTCTTTAGCTGCGTTACGAGGAAGAAGACCGGCAGCTTCTGCGGCTCTTAATGGCAAATACCCCGTCGTATATCCAATAGCGTCATCATAAAGTTGTCCGACACCGCCAATCATTCCCGGAATGTCTGCGACCACACCAAGAGCAGCTTGTGAAAGCCCGCTTTTGGCAACATCCGCACCTACGTTGACTTTTGGTGCCGTAAGGTATCCTTCCCGCGATACGGAAGCCCTGCTTTCAAACGCTTTGGGCCACCTAGCCGTAGGTTTTTCTTGTAAAACTATAGAAGAATAATCGGGCATCGGAGTAGCGCCCTCGGGAAGCGGATCACCTTCTTTTAGAATGCCAGCCATATTATTCTCCGCTTACTTCTCTAAGAAGAGGTTCGCCATTTTTGAACCCTACAAGTCTTACTTTAGTGTTCTTTTTTGTGTCCATTTGAGTAGCAGGAATTATGTATAGGCCACCAACTCCGTGTTCAGACGCTTCTTTCGCCCAACCCTTGTTGTCCATAGGGCTGTAACTGGGAGAAGCGCCTAAAACTGCCAAGTTTTTATATGCCGCCTTTTCAAAAGCATCTATAGGATTCTTTGCTGTCCATTCTTTTACAAATTGCGACCGGTCATACTGTGGGTTTATTCTGTAAGCAGCAAGCTGTGCATCAGCCAAAGACTGAATATAATTTGCAGAGCCATACAACCTAGCAAGAACAAATTTATTGGCTGATGGTTCCAGCGTTGGGCCAAAAGTTGATGCGTCAATTTTATTTAGAACTCCAATTCCAGAACCTAAATTTGTAGCTGCGTTATCTAATGCGGAGGCAATTGAATTTACTTTTTCCTTATCAATTATTTGTAGATTTGAGGCTTCATCTCCACTTCCAACGGACAAGGCAGACGCAATTTGAGAACCAACTCTTCTAAATGGCGATGAAATTCCTGTTTCTACATTTTGCATTACTTTAGCCATATTGTTCAAACCAAGCCTTTGGTTTTGAACTGCCGTCATAATGTCTGGGATTGTTTGATTAACTTTAGTATTTGTATCCAACTGCTGCCTCAGTATTTGCACCTGAGCAATAGGCTGACCATCAATGCCATTGACGTTTCCAGAATTTAACGCAGTCCGCCTTTGTGTCACGGATTGCATCAGTGCCTCGCCCTGACTTTTAAATGCATTACGCTGGTCCATGCTCAGTCTTGTATCATTAGAATCACTTAGGAGTCTCTGAGCCTTTGCTTCATCCGCATTAAGCATTGAAGGTCTATATGAAGGAGGGATGTTACCTTCGTTAATTTGTACAGAAGTTACAGGGACGCCAGCAACTTTTGGAACGCCCGGAGAAGATTGAATATCAGGAACTTGAGGCAATTTCACAGGCGTCTGTACACCTTGATCTGGAGGTTGACTTGGAGTATCGGCAGATGAAGCCGCACCGGCTGGCGGCGGGTTCGCGCTTCCTGAAGCCAAACTAACTTCTCCAAACTTTTCAAGGTCGCCGCCACCTAGTCTGTACATTCTCATCTTGAGTGCGTTTGCTTCTTCTGGGCTTAACACTCTACGAGTACCTAGTTTATCAATAACAACATAATCACCATTAGGCAGTTTGGTAAATTCTAAATTACCTTGAATCATTTGCAGAATTTGAAGATCAATTTGCCTTGCTGTATTCTGCGCCTGCGTTGTCCCTGTTTGAGCCTCTTGGGCCTCAATTCCCTTCGACTGTTGTTCTTGGCCCTTTGAATACTGTTTTTCTTGCATTCTAGCATACGCAGATGCGCCGCCTCCAATACCTTCAGCAAGCGCACCAAGGCCGTACCGATTACTGGAACCAGCCATATCTCCAAGACCAGCCAATAGCGGCAACAACCAACGCTCGGTCTTATTGTACGGGCCAGCTTCAATGTCAGGCTTAGGCATTGGAACACGGCTAGAGGGCTGAAGACCGGCGGGAGCCGCATCAGACATATTGCCGGTATTGGCCTGCGCGTATTGTCTACCAGCCAGACCATCAGGCGGTGCGGTAGGCGTTACAGATGCAGCAGGAGCAGCAGGAGCAACCCCAGCAGTAGCAGTGGCCGCATTAGGGGATGGGGCCAAGCCGGGTGGAGTCCGAACATGAACGTGCGGCCCGGTGGAATTTTTAGCCCCGCGACCTTCAACCAATGTTTTGGCTCCGGGTATACCTTTCATAATGGCGCTTGCCTGCTGCTCAAGAGTCATGCCCTTTATTGGAGCAACATCAAATGCATCATGAGTAAGGTGAGCGGAATTTCTTACTCCACCAACCCGCGTGTTATGTTCAGGTGTTCTATAGCCTGACGTAACAACAAGACCGGGGACAACATTCTTGGCTTGATTAATATAAGAATTTAATCTTTGCGCGGGCGGCGGCTGCACTTCTGAAAAAGCCGCGCCGCCCTGCGGTGCTTCGCGGTTATTGCCAGCCGCATTTAGCTGGGCATCCATTCTGGCATTAAAAGCAACTTTTTCAGCGGGGGAAAGAGAAGAATACGCGCCGGGAGCGGGCAGTTCCTTTGCTTCAACAGGAGTAGGACTTGGTATCCCGCCTTTTTGCGTAGGATAATTAAGTTCTTCTTCGTCTCCAACACCACCGTTAGCGTAACCAGTGCGCCCGCCACGGTTCATCTGCATGGCAAGAGCGGCAATCTTGGCAACACTGTTTGCCGCACTCATGGCCTGACTAAAGCCGCTTTCGGGAGCGCCCGGAGCCGCACCCGGCTTGGCAAGTTCCTTCTTCTCAATGCCTTTTGCACTGTCGGGCATGAAAGGATTGCTTCCAGCATCATACGGGGTGCCAGCGCCAACATCATCTTCCGCCGCGCCGCCAGCAGCTTTACTTTTGCTGCTTGCAGAAGCGGCCTGCGATCCAAGGCTGGCAAGATCACCAGCCGTGTCCAGCATTTTCAGAAACCCAGATTTCTGAAATTCGGGCGCGTCCCCAGCGGTTATAAGTTCAGGGGTTTCAGCCTTAGAAATAGGAATGCCATAGGGGCCTGAAGAAGCGCCACCAGAGGCGTAATGGCCTACAAGGCCACCACGGTAATGTTCGTACTCATCCTTGGGACTATCATCTTCTTTGTTATACAAACCCTTGATCTTTTCAACGGCCTGTTTGCCGGTGTCATATGCTTTCTCAACGCCACCAGCGGCCTCAATCATCCCCTTTAACTGAGACTCCGGCAAAGCAGGAGGGGCTTCAGCAACGGTCAGATTTCCGACCGGCAAAGTTCCTTCGGGGACAAAGCCAGTCATACCCGGCGCTCCACCGAGGCCCGGAATGCCTTGATTGTTGTACATGCCGAACTGGGCTTGAAGGATAGCAGCCAATTGATCGTTTCCAATTAACTGAGCCGGATTTCCACCTTCAGCAAAGCCGTGCCGCATCATGGCCGGAAGAACCGCACCACCATCAGACTCCGGCGCAAGGCCACCACTGGCATAATGACCCTTAGAGGCAGCGTCCTTAGTCGCAGCGTCGTAATCTACGGTCTTGTAACCACCGGCCAGACCAACCGCATCGGGGTGATGCTTCTCAACGTCCTGCGCGATAAGACCAATGCGCGTTCCCGGTTCGTTCTTGTAACGGAACTTAACAATCTTCTGGCCGTCAAAGGTCTTACCAATCGGCTCAACAGCTTCCTTGAGGCGCTTATCCGAGAAGAATGGCGCTGCTTGGGTTGTATTTGTGGTCGAGCCAGACAGCGCACCCGTACCCATTGCGATGTTTGCAAGGAACTGGGCCTGCTGATACGGGAAGCCCTGTTCTTGGAGGAACTGGTTGTAAAGCGCGGTCTGACCGGCCTGCTGGGTCTGCTGCGCCACAGTACCCGCTCCAAGCTGGGCCTGACCCGCCGCTAGAGCGTTCTGCTGGGCCTGCGTACCCATACCGGCAAGAGCCTGAGACGTTCCCGCCCCCATGCCGTATAGGCCTTGACCGAGGCCAGCCATCTGGCCCGCAGCGCCTGCGCCCATGCCATACTGCTGCTGCGCCAAAGCTGCCTGCTGGCCCGACTGCGCCGCGCCCTGTCCAAAAGTCTGCTGGCCCAATTGGGCGAGGTTCTGACCCAAACCGGACTGCTGGGCGTAATTCTGCTGGCCGAGACCCTGCATGAAGCCGCCCATGCCGGTCCCCATGCCATACAGGCCCTGACCCAGACCCTGCTGGGCCGACGCTGCGCCCATGCCCTGACCATAAAGCTGCTGGCCCATAGCGGCCTGCTGCTGGGCGGTCTGCGCCCCCTGACCGAATAGCTGCGAACCAAGCGCGGCCTGAGCCTGACCGGTTCCCATCTGTTGCCCGTACTGCTGCTGACCAATACCAGCCAGAGCCTGCCCAGAACCAATGCCCTGACCATACAACTGCTGGCCGAGAGCAGCCTGCTGCTGCGCGGTAGCCATGCCCTGACCAAAACCCTGCTGACCAATACCCAACATCTGCTGAGAAGCCTGCTGCTGGGCTGCACGATTAGCCTGAGCGGCACCCAAGCCAAGCTGCTGCTGCTGCTGGGCGGCACCGAGGGCCTGCCCGTAGCCTTGGTTCATAAGACCGGCAACGGTCTGACCGGTAGCCAAACCCTGCTGGCGGGCCAAATTGGCCTGCGCGAGGCGACCGCGATCACCGCCAAACGCGCCTTGTGCAACTTGATTACCCACAAGGCTGGACTGCTCCTGACCCTGCTGCTGGCGCAAATTCGCCATGGTCGAGCCGACAACGCTGTCTAGGTACGGGGACATATACTGATTGATCTGCTCCCCACCCAACGGACCGGCATTAACAGCCTGAGAACCTGATAGGCCAAAATTAGTGGCAAGCTGCTGATACGGCTGCGCCCCGGCCTGAGCCGCACCAAGACCGGCAGCGGCCTGCTGCTGAAGCGGCTGGGCAGCGCGATTACCCTGCATGATGCTGCGGATAGCCGCCTGATTAAGGGGTTGCGCGGCAGAAGCGGCAGAATTGATATTCCCTGCGGCATTACCCTGAAGAGGCTGGGCCGCTTGACCCGCCTGCTGGAGACTACTCAGGGAAGCGCCGCCCAAGGCACCGCCAACATCCTGCGCTCCAGTGATGTTCTGAGCCGCCTGCCCATAATACGGTGTGGCAGCACCCAAGCCAGCTTGGGCGTACTGACCAGCGGCCTGATTGTACGGCTGCGAGGACTGCAAGGCATTTTGGTATTGGTTATAAGCGCCGCCCTGAAGACCTTGAGCGGCCTGAGCGCCCTGCTGCAAAGGCTGATACGCAGCCTGAGTACCTGTGACACCGGCATTCAGACCACCCAAAAGCTGTTGAGTAGCCTCGCCATAATAGGGGGTTGCCGCAGCCTGACCGCCCATAAGCTGCTGGGTAGCACCTTGGAAATATGGCTGCGCCACACCGCCCGCAGCGGAGATGGCGTTCATGCCGGTCTGTTGCGCTTGATTTATAGGGGCAACAAACGCATTTGGATCAGTGCTATATTGCCGGAACGGTGTCGCAGCCACCTCTGTAGCGCGAGCATTGACCGCCCGGTAGTTCTGCATAACCTCGGGAGGAATCGATACTTGTTGCGTCGTCTGGGCTGTACCACCGCACATACTAGTGTTCCTGTCTCGTCAGATGTTCTTTTTTGCTGTTGTAAACAAAAAATGCGCCCCGCTGCTCACCGAAAGCGCGTTCGTACAACCGGATTTTAGGCGCTATTTTAGTGGTGCTTTGGATGCCGACAATTAGCGGCAAACCCATGTCATCAGCGAATTTCTTGGAGAAATCACACAACTTGCGGGCCAGTCCAAGACGGCCACTGCGATACTTGGGATGCACAAAAATCCCCCGCTCCTCTACGACATTATCTTCGGAGTACCACGGGTTACCAATGCGGAGCAGAACACCAGCCTGAATGGTCTCACCGGGCTTACCAATAATACCAAATATCCCACGATCCAGAGACAAGGCAGAGTATACTTCCCGCAACACCTTCTCTGGACTGATGTTTGAAAAGCCCATTTCCTCGTAGGTATTAGAAAGTTGGCTCATGATGTCATGAACGTCAGCTACCGTACCAATTCTGATCTCGGTTTGTTCTTCCATGTTCCTACTCAGTTCTTCTTAGGACCGGGTAAATTCTTTAAGGTCTTAATAGTACGCGCCCTAAAACCTTCTACAAAGTGGTCAAGAATTTTGTGGCCGTCGTCCATTGACCCTTTGCCAATCCGTATAACATCTTTTGGATCAATAACATATTCACCTCCGGCGGCTACAATTGGTACGGAATCCACCTCCCCTCCCTCGGCCTTACCCGGAGATGGAACTCCGTAAGGAAGACCGCCGCCCGTGTAGGGGAGACCAGCACCGGCTTTGGATGAGCCATAAAACGGTTGAGCAAATATGTTCTTGGCTACTCGAAAACCCGCCATCGTGTTGCCCTCCCCCATCGCAGAAATGATGTCCGCAGGGATGACGTAGGACCCCGATTTGACATGCATGTTCAGGTGGTCGGTCCTACCGGCAACTGGGCTATGGATCGGTCCAACGTGAATTTTGCCCATTTTGGGCTTCTTGATGTGCATCTTAGGCATGGGCATTTTCGGCATACCGCCACGCGCGTTATTTTCGCGGGCAATGTTTAGTGCGGCCTCTAGGTCCTTTAAGGGCATGGCTTCCTCACGAATAGCTAACGGATACCGTCTGGCCCGTTCCGGGGGTCACGACAATACCGTTCACAACTGGCAGGTTTACAAAGATTATTCCCGGCGTGTCCGGGATGGTGAAGATTGGGTTATTCGTCAGCGAAGCATTGTTGGTGTCGTAAATGGTGCCAGAAGTGCTACCGCCAACGATAATGCTCACCATAGCAACTCGGCCAGAGCCTGTTCTAACGAGGGTTGCGGAAGTTATATCCGGTGAAATACGCGCCCCGTTAACAGCCAGATACGTCTGCGCCAGACCGTTAATGGCTGTCACGACGTTCTTTGCTGCTGTCAGCATGTCATCTAAGGAAGCCATTTACTCTCCTATGGTCCCGTAGGGCCGGTTGGACCCGTAGCGCCCGTTGGACCAGTGACAGAAGGCCCAGTAGGCCCAGTTGGCCCGACAGGACCGCCAGAAGGACCAGTTGGCCCGACACTCCCCGTAGGACCAGTTGCACCACCGGGACCCGTAGGTCCGACTGACGCCGCAAAATTAGCGTCCAAGTACGGGTTGCCGGTCTTGTACGGGATGACCATTAGAACTTCCCGTCAGGTTGCAAACGGTAGCGGATGTTACCCAGACGCCAGAAGGAATTGATGTCACTGCTCGAAATTTTGATGGAAACCAGCCTGCCCCGGAACCGGGGGGTGACGTACTGCGTAGATTGGGTGACCGTGAACGGCCCCGACACCAGCGGCGTCTGCCCAGCGTAATCCGTATAGTAGAACGTAATCTGGACGTTTGCGTTCTGTGTTCCGCCGTAATAGCCCCATTTCATGTCGGGCCAGACCTGATCAATGAAGGTCTTAACGTCAGCCTCGCTTAGGGCGAAGTAGCCAGTCTGAAAGCTGGATAGCATTGGCTGGCCGTCATCATTTGGCGAAGTCTCATGCTGGTATATATAACCCTCTGGACTAGACCCAATTGGGTTACCAAGGACCGACTGATTGATCCACGCAGTCCGGCCCAACGTCCCAAAATCCCACTGTCCAAGACCTTTGTTATATTTAACGTATTTTGCGACTTCACCATTGCTGCTAGTGGTCGGGTAGTACCATGTTATTTCATTAAAAAGAGAATTTGCCCCGCACCTAATTTTATTAACATTGGTCAAATCGATGTCTTGGAAGATTACGTCCCAGACGGGGCAATAAATGGACTCAACGCCATTTCCTGACAATATGTAAAACTGTGACGGACCCATCCAATAAACAGCACCATTAAGCGTACCGGCTGCTTTTTGCCCTATCAGGCCGCACCCAGTTCCAATTTCGTTAAAACTGTAGATGTATGGCTGTCCGATATATTGCATGGACCAGCATGCCGTATCAGTCCAAATCAGGCCCTGTTGCGGACCTTGAATGCCGCCCACAATGCGTGAGCCGCGCGGGATGCGGTAAGAACCAGCTTGATTAGTTACAGAGGCAATCCAATCTTCATAGTTTTCAACGTCGCACCAACGAACAAGAAGATGATCAATTATGCCGTTAAAGGTAGAGCCATAGGCGATAATCTGTCTTTGAGGCATTGCAACAAAGCACCCAGTATTTGCAGTTGGCGCGTTTGTAATGACTGATGCTAGAGTTGGATTAATCAGTGGGTTCCATTCGTAGATTACATTTTCAAATGGGTTTGCAATCAAAACGCCGCCCCAGTTGTCCAAAGACCAGTCAGTGGCCGTTATAGCGGTTCCGGGATTAGCCGTAGGTGTTACGCCACTTCCGTATCCGCCAACGCCATAGGGGCCAACACCGTAACCCGTACCAAGTGGCAGGGGGCCATCGCCAATGAATAATTCATAGCGGGCAAGACCACCATTCATAGGAGCGGTGTCGGTTGCATCGGCTGCGTTAGACGTTTGAATGCTGAATACGCTTGTAGAAAGAATTTCTCTAACCAAATAATTACCAGAAATGGTAATTCCGGCCACTGTTGTGGATACTAAGGCTGTAAAGGTATCCCCTACGGTATATCCATTATCTGCTAAAGTTACTTCAACAATGGATACACCATTTGTCGTGTCGTAAACGGGAACAGCGCCACCAGTAGTAACGGTAACAAGAGCGTAGGCAGGTTGCCCAAGGACATCAGTAGCATAGATGTTGAAGGAGTTAGCGCCAATAGCAAAACATTGGTACATTCCAAAAAGGACAAGACCGCCTACGCTTATTTGCGTTTGTATGTAAACGCTATTGTAGGAAGTAACATTGCTTGCAGTAATGTTGATGGTTACTTCATTGCTGCCAGAAACGGTGTCTACATCAACTCCAACATTATAAATTTCAGTCTTTGGAGTAACATCTAGCAAAACATTTTGTGACAGCACTTCAAGCTGATCAACCGCACCAATAGCCAGATATTTCTCGTCGTTAGCGTCCGCCCACGCCCATAGGCACCGAACAGCACTGGAAATAGGGTTGGCAAAATACTTAGTCCAACCGCCCAATTTTTGGGGCAGGCCAAGACCCTGAGCATCAGGCACAAAGCGGATAAGCTGCGACTCAGAGATCGCAGTCTCGTTCAAAGCCGGTGTCCGGTTCTGATTTACGCCCGGAATGAGTTTGAGAGAGGCATGCGGCATTTATTAGCCTCTGGAGGGAGTAGCCACGGGGGACGGTGACTGGGACGACCAGCCGGACGCCTCAAACTTCTTCCGAGCCTCTTCAACAGCAGCGCCCTTCAGAAGGGCCTGATACTGACCTTCATAGCTTTGGGCCATAGCCGGATCATCGCTCTGGCGACCAAAGTTGCGCTGGTATGCGCTGACGTAAACCATGGACGCCATGATCATAACGTCAGGGAGATACAGGCTGATAAAGGTTGTTGGGGTGGCAACCGAAAGGCTTGTGGGGCGGAAGGTCCCAACAATTTCAACAAAGTAGTTCGCGTCAGGATACGGCCCAATCAGAAACAAATTGTCGTTAAAGGGGACAAAATACTGAGGAACGCCGGTATAGGTAGAAGCGCCGTATACAGCGTCTAGGAACTCTTTGGTGGTCGGAAGGCAGGGGACGCGCGTCCCAGAATTGGGATCGGCTGTCCCGGCGGGGGTGATAATGTTGATTTGCTCAGAAACAACAATTGTACCCTGCGGTATGGTGATCGACCGGGTTCCCATCGTGCAGGCGTAGCCTGTGAGCGCCGTAGATGTGAACAGAAAATCCAGATCACGGCACATGCGGTTTTCGGCGTAGGTGATCATCTGCGGAAGGATTTCGACAAACGCCGGATCATTCTCCGCAACTACCGCCATGGTGGCGATCTGGGTCACATACTGGGAATAGGTTAAACCTGTAGTCATACGTCACCAAACCGGCAGAAGTGCCGCCTCTGCTTCGCGCCTAGCCACAAGTCCGGGCAGGATTTTACCCCCGCCACGGACCCATTTTCTAAGCTGCTCCTGCGCCCCTTCCCAGTCACCAGCATTGAGTTTCTTCCTCAAGGTACTGGTTTGCAGCCTGCCGACACCAAGGTTATAGCAGAAATCTACAATGGCGTTTAGTGCTTTCGGGTGTTGGACCAAATTTGGGCAATACCGTAGAACCCTCGGCAAATACCGGTGCCGGAGTTCTGCCTCCATCAGGGCATGG
>Ga0181356_1000953_pt1 | contig 12706 bp, 17 predicted proteins | sample Fa13VDMM110SN_FD_130104 | JGI IMG/M metagenome (GOLD analysis project Ga0181356, IMG submission 130104) | Freshwater viral communities from Lake Michigan, USA - Fa13.VD.MM110.S.N | ecosystem: Environmental > Aquatic > Freshwater > Lake | place: USA: Michigan | collected 2013-09-24 | reverse complement strand
TAGATCAGCATCAACACTTGCTTCTTTATCTGGTACTGGAGGTCCACTAGCAACAGTATCTCAGTTTCAATATATAAATGCTGATAATATTAATAGCACACAGGGATTAACAGTAACAGGTTCAATAAATGTATCTGGAAGTGTAATAAATAACTTAACAGCATCATATGCAATAAGTGCTTCTCAAGCATTAAGTGCATCTTTTTCGACAACAGCTTCATATGCAACACAAGCATTAAGTGCTTCATATGCACCTGCAGGAAATCCATTCCCATATAATGGCAATGCACAAATTTCAGGTTCATTAGATGTTACAGGCTCATTTACAAACATAGGACCTGCTCAATTTTCTGGCTCATTTATTGTTCAAGGAGATTTAATTCCAGGATCTCCTCCATTTATTCCTAATATTGGCCCATATGATGCTATTAAAGTAAATGATATTGCTGGTCAAAGATTACTCTATGGAACGCCAAACCAAGGTGCTAGCGCTAGTATAGATTTTGGAAACAGAACACTATACACAAGTAACGGAACCGATGCATTAAGTTGGAGTGGACAGTCTGGAACATACGAGACATTTCTTTACAATCAACAATATATCACCGAAACTAGTAGAGGTAACTTGTTTGGATACAATAGTTACGGCGGACAAATTTTAGGAGATTCGTATTTTAATATTGCAGTTACAGACAACGATTTGGTTTATCTAAATACAGATGGGCAGTGGTATCAGGTAGATCAAACCACAAATACTTCAACCAAAATGTTAGGAATAGCTAAGAACATATTTTCACAAACCGGATCTGTTGTAATAGAAGGCGACATAGTTGTTACTACTGCAACTGGATATCCTGCAGTTGCCAATGCCGGATACGGACTTCCAGTATACATTAAGCAGGGTGCGGGAACAGCTATGGATACAGCAATACCAGTATCTGGATACGTAAGGTTATTAGGACACTGTTACTGGAATAGTGGCGGTGGCGGCACTGAATGGATCATGAAATTTAGACCATCACATGAATGGATTGAATTATAAAAGGTAAAATATGGTTACAAGTATAGGCGGCGTTCCATTTGGGTCAATATTATACATTGCTGATGTTTCTATTAATGATATAGTAAGTTATATGGGAACGACAATTACCCCACCCCAACCAGATTATCTATATGTAGGTGGTAATTTTACAACATATCGTCAACCAATTTACAATCGAATTATTCGAACCGATTTATCTGGTTCTATTGATACTACATTTAATGTGGGTGTTGGACCCTCCGGCAACGTAAACTGCATGGTTACCCAATCCGATGGTAAACTACTACTTGGTGGGAACTTCACTACATACAGCGGATCAACTGTAAATAACATAGTTAGAGTAAACACCAACGGTACACGAGATACTACATTTGTTTCTGGTGTAGGATTTACTGGAACAGTAAATGATATGAGAGTACAATCTGATGGAAAAATCATAGCAGTTGGAGCCTTCACAGCCTACTCTGGATCAACCAGAAATAGAATAGTTCGACTAAACACCGATGGAACATATGATACTACATTTAATATTGGTGTTGGATCAACAATACAACTAAATTGCGTAACAATTCAATCCGATGGTAAAATTCTTGTAGGAGCTAACGGCCTCGTAACATATTCTGGATCGGTTGCAACTACTGGATCATTTAGACTAAATACCAATGGTACGCGAGATACTACATTTAATACGGGAGTTGGATTTGGTGGAACTGGAGGAGGGGTGATACAAACAATTGATATCCAAAATGATGGTAAATATATTATGGGTGGTCAATTTACCACATATAGTGGATCTAGCATAAATCGTGTAGCTCGCATAAATACCGATGGTACTTTAGATACTACGTTTAATCCGGGAAATCTTAATGCTGTAGTTTATAGCGTAAAAGTACAACCTGACCAAAAAATCATAATTAATGGAGATTTCGGAACTTACAGTGGTTCAGTTATCACTAGAATTGTTAGAGCATTCCCTGATGGAAATCGAGATACATCATTTAATGTAGGAAACGGTTTTCAAACCACTGCAGTTGCTAATACACCAGGTGCTATTGCATTGGATACCTCAGGAAATGTATATTTAGGAGGCACACAAAGTACAACTTATTCGGGATCGACTGTTAACCGTTTTGTAAAAACAACACCTAGTGGGGCCATAGATAGCACGTTTTTTACCGGAAGCATTGCATTTAATGGACAGTCTAGTGTAGGGTTTAATGGAAACGTACGAGCTGTATTAGTATCTGGTAGCAATATCTACATGGGTGGAGATTATACAACATACCAAGCTCCCCCTATTAACTATCTTGTAAAATTAGACAATACCGGTGCTGTAGATACTACGTTTAACATGGGTGCCGGAACTAACAGTACTGTTACTTCCATGGTAACACAATCTGATGGAAAAGTACTTATTGCGGGTAGTGGATTTACAACATATAGCGGCTCTAGCAGTCCGCGAATTGTTAGAATAAACACTAACGGAACTAAGGACACTACATTTAATGTTGGTACAGCAGGATTTAACAATGTTGCATATGATATGAAAGTTCAATCTGATGGAAAAATTATTGCTGCAGGTATATTTACAACATATTCGGGTTCAACAAATAATCGTATTATACGCATCAATACTGATGGAACTAAGGACACTACATTTAATGTAGGAGTAGGAAGTACTGGGGGTATTAATCAATTGGCTCTCCAATCCGATGGAAAAATCATAGCAATCGGAGCAACTATATCATATTCAGGTAGTTCGAACGCCGGCATTGTTAGAATAAACACTGATGGAACTAAAGATACTACATTTAATATAGGAACTGGTTTTAATACCACTACCATATATGCAATAGGAATACAATCTACAGGAAAAATTATCGTTGGCGGTCAATTTACCACATACTCAGGTTCAGCAAGCCCCTATATAGTTAGAATAAATACTGACGGTACTAAGGACACTACATTTAATGTTGGTACTGGATTTGGTGCAAATGGTGTCGTAGCATTGAAAGTTTTAGCAGATGATTCTATTATAGCATACGGATCATTTACTACTTATTCAGGATCTGCATCACCGCGCATTATAAAACTAACTCCTAACGGAACAAAAGACACAACATTTGCACCAACTACTGGATTTTCAGCACAAAACCCAGCCGCTCCGGGATATGTTCAAGCATTAAGTACGGATAAAAACAATAACATATATATTGGAAATCAATTTTTATTATATAATAACAATATAATTGGAAATATTGTAAAAATGAATCAATTAGCAGCATATGATAGTACATTCAATCAAGGATCCAATACATTTAATGGAACGGGTACAGGATTTAATTTGGCTGTAGCTTCAATTATAAACTTAATAACATAAAAACCCATGAAACTAACATTAAAACAATTTATATTCGGTAAACGAATAACTGCCATTGACACGGTTGATGGATTTGATTTAATCATTAACGTGTATGTTGATGATGCATGTCACGGATTAAACATTGATGTATCCAATGTGCCCGGAGGTACTTCACTTACTAAACGAGAAGATTTTACCATAGATGGAGATATACTTTCAATAGACAATATTTCTCTTGACATAAGTAAAACTGAAATGCTTTAAAAAAAACTTGGCTCCTTAAAGGAGCCTTTTTATATTTAGAGAAAAATAGGTTATGTTATATAAAACGTCTGATAGAGATCTTGTTTACAAAGAAATTAAAAAACTCCAACCTCTAAAATACAACCAATTCAAGTGGTGGAGACGCTTTGACACTAAAACAAAACCACTTCCCAAAGGTGCTACGTTTCTACAACGTATTCAAAATAGTGAATATGAATTTTCACACTATTTTTGGCAATGGAAACTTACCGAAATTGAATTGAACGATTTACACGAAAAATATAGAGGAGACATTCAAGAACTTCTCATGAATAATTCACTTGATCTAGCTCGTAGAAAACGTTTAATGGAAGACTTTAACAAAGACGAAGCTGATCGACTAGATGCACTTAAAAAAGGGTTTTTACGTGAATTTGATATGACCTCTGAAGACTATGAAAACAGTATTACAAATTTTGATGGGACTACTGAAGAATTTTATGTATATTGTTTGAAAAATTTTGATCGATCTGGCAAACCCGTTGAAAGACGTGGTCGCCCTAAAAAAACAATTTAAAATGAACCAATACCCACAACCAGGAGAAAAATGGCAACACTACAAAGGTGGCCAATACGAAATTATAGCAATGTGTAACCATACAGACACAAATGAAATACTTGTAATATACAAATCTCTTTCATTTGGAGGATTTCATGCTCGTCCATATAGCGAGTGGCATGAAGTAGTAAAAAAAGATACCTTTAAAGAGAAATATAGATTTGAAAAAATATAAAGATGAAAAAACCATTAAAATATAAACGAATATACCTTGAATATAAAAACGCTACCAAACAAGAAATTTGGGAAGGGGTTAGAGACAATTTTATTTGGGGATTTTTAGGTTCTACTCTTATAGTATTTGCTACTACAAAAATAGATATAGCTGTTTTACTATCTTATATAGCATACTATTTTTATGTAGGTAGAATAGTTAACAGACCCAAATATGTAACTGATTTAGGTAAACTAATTGTTTTCCCACTTCCAACAGCTTTAGGTGCATTTACAGGTTATAAAATAAGTTATCTTTTAACTCAACTTTTTTAAAAATATTTGGCTTTTAGAAAATACTTTTGTATATTGAATTTATAAATAAAAGTTATGACGTTTAAGACAAAAGCAAAAGCCCACTTTAAACTATTTTTAAGGCGTTTAGGTTTCCTTTGCAGAAAACCAACAAAAATAACTCGACGTCTTCGAGTATCTAAAACTTTTAACCCTGATGGCACTATAACGGAATATAATTCCCCAATTTTTCAAATACCTGAAAATACTTATGGTATTGAATCTGAAATCCATGTGTACCTAGAAGAAAAAAAATTATCGAATCCAAGTTGTAAATTTGATACAAATGTAAAAACCTGTATTTGTGGAAAAACAATGGAAGGATTTTTAATAGGCCAATGCCGCAATAAAAAGTAACCCCAAAAATCAAGTTATATGAAAACAGTTGTGAAAAAAGAACAAGTAATCAAAGTTGCTAAAAAAGTATTTAGTTATGCAATCATAGTAGGAGCCCTAGGAGCAGGGTTTGTAATTGGAAGATTCACCCAAACATATCCACCTGCAAAAGAAGGCAACCCCTACCAAGCGATTCATTCAATTAAAAAAGTTTCAATTGCAGTGAACGAAAGCAATGAATTGATGCTTATCAACAGAACTACAGGAAAATACCAAATGTATTCAGATTCTATTGGTGTAGCTATTTTTAAAATGTATTCAAATCGAATTTATCAAAACGCTAGCTCGAATGAATAAATTGAAATTTTTAGGTATAGCCGCTATTGCTTTAGCGGTTGTATCTTCCTTTAGGTTTGATTTACCTAAAGAAGTAAAACAACCACTGCGAGATATGTCTCCGGTTAAATCAACGGATCCACCATGTTTACAAATGTATTTTTATATTGAAAAATATGCAGACAGTTTTAACATACCAAAACGATATGCTTATGGAATTGCATTTGCAGAAACAAGATACAAAGGACCATTTCATTGGAGATATAACCACGCACAAACGTCTTGTGTAGGTGCAGAAGGACCGATGCAAATTATGTTGTCCACAGCTCATGGAAACAATAAAGATAGAGTTTCTCGCGAACGTTTGCGAACAGATATAGAATACAACGTGAGAACATCTATGAAATTACTCCGTAAACTACACAACATTTATGGAAACTGGAAACTTGTATTTGGGTGCTATAACACAGGAAGACCTTGTGTAAATGGATACGCAGAAAATGTATATAATCACAAAATAGATTGGAGATGAGAAAAGTAGTTTGTATAAACGATAGAAAACAACCTGAAGGAGGAGAACTTGTTGAAGGAAAAGAATATGAAGTTGAGGAAGAGTTCATTAACAACTATGAACAAAAAACATTTGTTATAGCAGGTATTAATAATTACGGAATGACCAAACTTGGAATGCGTTGGTATGGTTATGACGCAAAACGATTTGCAGATTTAGATGCTTTAGTAACAGAATCATATGAACACGCTTATGCCTATAATTAATATGAAAAAAATAAAAATATCACACGAGGTACCATTTTGCCTCTTAGAAAAAAGTAGAGAATTCAACGACTACGACTATTGTTTACCCCACTTAATGGATGAAAATGAAGAATACCGTGATTTCTTCTACAAATCAAAAGAAATGGGTCGCTACATTGTAATGGACAATTCCCTCCATGAACTAGGTGAAGCATACAATACAAAGCGATTAATATATTGGATAAATGAAATCAAACCAGATGAATTTATTATACCTGATGTTTGGGAAAATGCAAAAGCATCAATTAAAAACGCAGAAGAATGGGCAAGAATTGAACTTCCTGAAGGAGTATTAAGAGTTGCTGTAGTTCAAGCGAAACACATATGGGAAGCTAAAGACTGTGTTCAAGCATATAAAAATTTAGGATACCAAAAAATAGCATTTTCATATGGTGCTTCATATTATAATGAATTATGCCCACATCCAAACAAGGATTTAGGTAAAGCAATTGGAAGATATATGGTTGTTAATAAATTATATAACAATAAAACACTAACTATGTTTGATCGTGTACATTTACTTGGAACCGCTTCACCTATTGAATTTGGAATGTATAAAAATATTGAATGCATTGAATCTGTAGATACTTCAAACCCAATCATGGCAGCAATCGGTGAAATGCCTTATACAAAAATGGGATTGTACATGAAACCAATTGCCAACATGAACAAATATCAAGATATGAGTATTGATTTCTTAAACGAAGACCTAGTAGAATACAATGTTGAAATGTTTAGAAAAATAAATGGACTCTAATTTGGAGTCCATATTTTCTTTTAGTATATTTAATTAAAAATAATAAGTTATGGAATATTCAAGTTTATATGATTACCTAGGAAAACCAGCAGGTGAACAATTAGGATGGGATGTAGCTAAAGAAGCTAACAAACATGGAATCCCAATTCAAACAAAAGAAATATCAAACCCAAAACACACAGGTACAGTAAATCTATACCCAATAGATTTTCTTGACTTTTATTTCACCCAACCAGATTCTATCCATATGGAAGATCTTCCAGGATCTATTAACTATAACATTGATGACGACGACTTACCTTTTTAACTATGGATAAATTAACAAAAGAAGAATTTAAAAAATTTCGTGAAGTCTGGAAATCCGAATGGTACGACCATTGGAGACTCTTGGATATTGACTTTAAAGTTTATATGTTAATGAAAGGATTAACCGAAGAACAATTTAAAAAATTAAATAAAGAAAAATAAAATTATGGAAAAAAACAAAAAACATGTAGTCCTTAGCCATTCAGGTGGAATGGATAGTAGCACTTTATTACTTCGTTGCTTGAAAGAGTACGATACCGTAACAGCAATTTCTTTTGATTATGGACAAAAACATCGAGTTGAGCTTGAACGTGCTCAATCATTAGTAGATTATATTAATTATTGGGAAAACAAAGGTGTAGAAGATGGACAAAAACCAAATTATCACCAAGTTATGTATCGTCAAATCCAATTAAACGGATTAGCTGATCTATTAGATTCAGCTTTAGTAACAGGTGGAGCAGAAGTACCTGAAGGACATTATGCTGAAGAAAATATGAAAGCAACAGTTGTTCCTAACCGAAACAAAATATTTGCTTCTATTGTACAAGCAGTTGCACTTTCAATTGCAGATAAAACAGGTGAAAATTGTGATATCGCTTTAGGTGTACATAGTGGTGACCACTCTATTTATCCTGATTGTACAAGTGAATTTAGAGATGCAGATGATCATGCATTTAGAATTGGAAATTGGGGTTCTGAAAAAGTGAGTTATTTTACACCATATATGGAAGGTAATAAATTTACCATTTTACAAGATGGAGAAGTATTATGTGGTGAATTAGGTTTAGACTTTAACGAAGTATACAAACGTACAAATACTTCATACAAACCAATTTACCATGAATTTGCTTACGAAGAGGGAAATAATATTGTTGAAGTAAAAGAATGGTTTTCTGATTACAAATCAGCAAGTTCTGTGGAGCGTGTAGAAGCTTTCATTAAATTAGGAAGAAAAGATCCTGTAGGATATGCTGATGAAGAAGGACCAGTAACATGGGATTATGTAGTAAAAGAAGTAAGTAAAGTACTTGAAACACATGCAGGATAAAAGTATTATAAATTGGGATTTACATCAAAAAATAATGGCAAAGAAAAACACAATTAAAATTTGTACTGGAGTAGGATTAGACCAAATCACTCCTGAGTATGTTACAATCGAACTTTCTGATATTGACACAGAAATTAAAAAACGAGGACGTAAACCTAAAACAGATAAATAAAATGGCAAAATTTAAATCAACAAAAATATTTGATGGGTTTAGCACAGTATTCCGTCAATGGAAAGCAGATGAAACCCATTGTTCGTTTTTACATGGTTATGGTATTTCATTTAAAATCACATTTGAAGGTGAACTAGATGAAAGAAATTGGGTATGGGACTTTGGTGGTATGAAACGTGCTAAAGGTACCATTGATGGGATGAATCCTAAAGCTTGGATGGATTATATGTTTGATCACACCACAATTATAGCTGAAGACGATCCTCATTTAACTTTATTTAAACAAATGCATGTAGAAGGCATTATCCAATTAAGAGTAATACCCGCTACAGGAGCAGAACAATTTGCAAAATACATCTATGATAAAGTAAATGCATTTGTATTTGAAGAAACAAATAATAGAGTATCTGTTACTCGAGTAAAATTTAGTGAACACAATAAAAACTCAGCAATTTATGGACAATAGTTATTATACGACAACCACCACTTTTGGTGATATTAAATTTACATATATTTTAACAAAATGAAAGAAATACTTTACTTCTCTGCAATATGGTGTCAGCCGTGCAAGAATTTTAAACCTATTATGGAACAAGTTAGCCGTGAATTGCCTGTAAAATTTATTGATGTGGATGCAAATCCTGATATGGCAGCAGCATATGGTGTACGAAGTGTTCCTACTTTAATTGTAGTAAAAGATGGGCAATTAACCACTAAACAAGCAGGAGTTTTAACTGAATCACAAGTAAAAAACCTATGGAATCAAAATTAGGAAGAATAGAAGATTATAACAAAGTTTTACCCATTGTAGAACTATATAGATGCGTTCAATCCGAAGGTAGCCGATTTGGTCGCCCTACTATTGCAGTTCGTACAACAGGTTGTACTCACCGTTGCTACTTTGGTGAAGGTGGTTGGTGCGACAGCTGGTATACTTCAATCCACCCAGAAAAAGGAACATTTAACTTCAATGACATCATCAAAATATATGACGAAAATCCTCATATTAAAGAAATGATGTTAACAGGTGGATCACCTACAATGCACCCTAAATTAGTAAACGAATTAACACATTTTGCAAATGAAAGAGGAATCCTCATTACTATCGAAACTGAAGGATCGCATTTTTTGGCTACGGATTTTCCATTGGGTCTTGTTTCTCTTAGCCCTAAGTTTAGCAACAGCGTTCCCGTGGTTGGTACTACTACACCTCTTGGGAGTATTGTAGATCAAAAAATGATCGACCAACACAATAAATACCGTTTAAATATGGGAGTCATTAGGTCAATGATAGAATATCATACAGACTATCATTACAAACCAGTTTGGGATGGTACTGAAGAAAATCTAAATCAAATTGAATCATTTAGAATCACACTTAACATACCAAAAGATAAAACCTTTATTATGCCAGCAGGAGATACACGTGAGGAACTTATTAAAATGTATCCACTAGTATTTGATATGTGTGCTGAAAAAGGTTATAATATGACAGGTAGAGATCACATTATTGCTTTTGATACAAAAAGAGGTGTTTAATTTGTTTTTTTGCTTTTTTTTCATATTTATAAGAAAAATAATCAATGGCAAATCTTACTTTACGAAGCAGTACTGGTCAACCATTATCATTTGCTGAATTAGATGGTAATTTTGAGTATTTTACTGGTTCACACTCAGTAACAGGTTCAATAACTGCAACTCAAGGATTCATAGGTAATGTAACAGGAACAGCTTCATATGCTACTTCTACCCCTTCAGCAATTTCAGCATCTTATGCTATAACAGCATCGTATGCTTTAAATGGAGGTGGAGGCGGTAATACTGGTTCATTAGTTACAACTGCTTCATTTTCTGATCCTAACTTAACATTTACAAAAGGAGATGGAAGTACATTTAACGTTGATATTTCAACTTTAACAGTAAACAATGCTGCAAACGCTACAACTGCCACATTTGCTAGTACAGCTGGTGTTGCTACTACTGCTACTTTAGCAGCATCAGCAACTACAGCAAATACTGCTATTACAGCCAATACTGCCTCTTATGTTCAAGGAGCTAATGTTGATGGTACTGTAGAAAGTTCAACTACATCTTCATATTTAACCCCTTTAAATCAAAACGTAGAAATAATAGGAAACATTACCGCATCCGTAGGAGCAAATTTCCAAACCATAGAAATTGGAACTTCAGGTACTATTAACGGTCAAAATATTTTAACCACAGCTAATACCTCTCAATTTGTAACTTCAGTAAATGGTATTTTACCAACAGCAGGAAATGTTTCAGTTTCTTTAACAGCAGTAGTTACAGGAACTTCAGCATCTTTAGTAAGTTCAGGTTCAGGTGCTGTTACAGGATCACTTAGTCAAGGTCTACTTTGGGTTGTTTCAAATGACCCTACACCATCAAATAATGGTGATGTTTATATTTTTACAACAAGTTCAGGAGCAGGTCAATGGCTTTCAGTTGCTCCTTTAGATACTGCAGCTGGTGATGCTAGGTATGTAAGGCAACAAGGTAATGGTGCTATTACAGGTTCGTTTACTATTTCGGGATCTGGAGTAACAATTGAATTGTTAGGTAATACCAAAATCAATGAAATCACAGATGCGTCATTTTTACCTTCAATTGATCCTGACCAAAGAAAATTAAAAGACAGTTTAGGAAACCTTATTTTAGATTACCAAAACAAAAACTTTTACGGAACTGCAGATACAGCATCTTATGTTAATTTAGTTGCTGGCCCTAACGTTACAATCAATCAAGTAGGAACTTCATTTGAAATTAGTGGATCTGCTGGTGGTGGAGGAACGCCTGGAGGTGGAGGAAATTCAATTCAATACAATGATGGAGCTGGTGGATTTGGCGGTGCTACAGCATTTAGTTACAACACTGCTAATGGTAGTGTAAACCAAGGAAGCAGTAATGTAGCTAATGGAAATTATTCTCATGTTCAAGGAACACAAAATTCTTCAAGTGTTTTAGCTCAATATTCACACGCTGAAGGACAACAAACTACTACAGTAGGATTTGCTTCACATGCTGAAGGATATCTAACAATTGCTTCAGGATCAAATTCTCATGCTGAAGGGTGGTCAACTATCTCTTCAGGTTCTTATTCACACGCTGAAGGTAGACTTACTCAAGCACGTGGAAATTATTCTCATGCTGAAGGACAAAGTACTACTACTACAGGTGTTGGTTCACATGCTGAAGGTATTAGTACTCTTACTTTGGGGAGTTTTTCCCATGCTGAAGGTTCTAGTACTACTGCTCAAGGTAATAGTTCACATGCTGAAGGACAAAGTACTATTGCAAGTGGACTTGGTTCTCACGCTGAAGGTTATCTAACAGTTGCTTCAGGATCAAATTCTCATGCGGAAGGAAATGCAACTAGAGCGGCTGGACAATATTCTCATGCTGAGGGATATCAGTCATATGCTATAGGAAATAACTCACATGCTGAAGGTTATAGAAGTAGTACTGGATTGTATGCTTGGAATACTACAGGAACCGTTAGTGGTCTTGTAAGTATTGCATCTAGTGCAGGAAATGTTACAAGTTATCTGTCCGCAGGTAGCAATGTTGCTATAAACAATACTCTTCAAACAATATCTTTATCCACTTTTTCGGGTGGTCAAACCCAAGTTCAATTAGTAGATACAACAATTAACCTTGGTTCAGGAATAGGTATAGCAACTCTTTCCCCTAGTTATGTAGCCACCCAACTCCCAGGACAAACTTTACTAATAAATGGATCATCTGCTCACTCTGAAGGATTTTTAACTATCGCTTTTGGAAATTATTCACATGCTGAAGGTGAAAGTACTATTGCTATAGGAGATAACTCACATGCTGAAGGGCAATACACAGTAGCTAAAGGATATGGCTCACATGCTGAAGGAAATAGTACTGAAGCTAGAGGATTTTCATCTCATGCTGAAGGAGAAGGTACTATTGCTATAGGAGACCATTCACATGCTGAAGGTCATTATAACATATCTTCTACAGATTATCAAACTGTAGTAGGTATAGGAAATATTACTAGTTCAGTACAAGGAGCATTTATAATTGGAAATGGTACTCCTTTTAGTTATAGTTATTTACAATCAAACCTACTTCATGCAGGAGGAAATACAGTTGAAATTACTGGTTCATT
>Ga0181356_1000948_pt1 | contig 12739 bp, 4 predicted proteins | sample Fa13VDMM110SN_FD_130104 | JGI IMG/M metagenome (GOLD analysis project Ga0181356, IMG submission 130104) | Freshwater viral communities from Lake Michigan, USA - Fa13.VD.MM110.S.N | ecosystem: Environmental > Aquatic > Freshwater > Lake | place: USA: Michigan | collected 2013-09-24 | reverse complement strand
TATCCACCCCAATAGGTGGTCTTGTTGCAGGTATTAGCACATACGCATTGCAACAATTTGGCAATTTCCTAGTAACCCAAGCGCAAGAAAAGAAAGACCCAAAGGAGCTTGAAGTTGCAAAGGCGGCTCTTACTGCTGCCGGAACTGCTCCATTTGGATATTTTGCCGATAAATTTACCGCAGGTATTGGAAGCAGTGGCAAAAAAGCAATATCTGAAATATATGCAGAGTTAGGTAAGCGCGGAGCTATAAAGGAAGTTGCCGGTAGAGCGGCGACTGGGGCTACATTGGGTATTATTGCCGAAGCACCGGTTGAAGTTTTGGAGCAAGCTGCTGAACGGTGGCAAGCTGGGCAGTCATTAACAGGCCCAGAGGCATGGAGTGCTTACAAGAATGCATTTGTAGGCGCTGCCGCCGTTGGCGCGAGTATTGGTGCGGTAGCAAAGATACCGGGTTCTACGTCCTCTGACGCCCAACCCCCGCCACCGCCTCCGGAAGCGCCCCAGATCGATCCTGACAAGTATAGTGCGGTGATTAAGGGGCTTACCGCAGCCATCCCTGACTCCGGACTGACCGACTCCTCCAAACTGGGGGAAATCTTCAAGGCATCCGGTATTGAGAACGAAGCCGAGGTTTCGGCGTATCTCAACCAAGCGATCACTAGCGGTGAAATCGTTGCCAACTCCAACCCGGTTTTCAATGTTACCGATGCAAACGGCAAGGTTCTGTTTAACACTGTGGAGAAAGCCGTCGCGGACAAGGCGGTAGAGCGTTTAAACGCTGAGGATGCTGGGACTGCTACCGTTGAGGAAGCCTTGGTGACCAAGTTCACCAAGCCCACGGAGATGCCGCGTATCGACTCCAGCGGTAACTTGCTGGCGGCACCCTTGGCGCAAGGCATTGAGGTTCGTGCTGGGCAGTTTAAACAGGATATGTTTAACATCTCCCGTGGAGACACCATTCTTAACCCGGAGCCACTGTCTGCCGAAGACGTAGGGCAGAAGGCTTACCGTCTATCCAAGATAACGGCTGGCTCCACTGAAGCCAATACCAAAGAGATAGAAGTCCTACAGAAGAAGATAGACACCAACAATACCTCCAAAGAGAAGCTGGAGGCTGCTGGTGAAGCCCTTTCTCCAGAATACGCCACCCTGTCTGCCCAAGTGAATGAGAACAACGCTCTTATACAGGCGCAGATAGACGAGGTGAAGCAGAAGGGTAACGCCTTCTCCGGTGATATCTCCATCACCCCGGCAAAGGAGTCAGACGAAGGGTTCACACTGTTTAAACAGGGCAAGCCAGCGGAGTATTTCAAGACCGAGGAAGACCTTAACCAAGCCTTGGCTGCGGAGCCAACTGCTGGGCCGACTAGCGCCAGTCCGGATGTCTTCAATGAGGCGCGAGAAGCCCTACGCGAGAAGCTGCTTCCGTTTATGAAACAGGTGGGTCTGGAGAACACTGGTCTACGGATCATGGACTCCATCGAGAATGGACAGGGGGAGAGCGACGGGAGATATACCGAGCAACTCATCGACATCTCCCTGAAAGCAGCTAACCCTATGGGAACGCTGCGGCATGAAACCATCCATGCCTTGAAAGAGCTTGGGGCATTCACCAAACAGGAATGGAGCCTACTGGAGAGCTACGCGAAGAAGCAGTGGATCAATCAATTCCTTCGCCAGCGGAAGATCGGGGATAGCAACTATTACGATACCTACAAAAAGATTTACCTTGAGACTCACCCGTCCATCGCAGGCTTTGATGAATACATCATCGAGGAAGCGATAGCTGACGCGTTTAAATACTTCAACGCTACCAAGCCGCCAGCCAACATCATCGGGAACATCTACCGGAAGGTGAAAGCGTTACTGGAAGGGCTGGGTAACCAACTGTCCGGGCTGGGATTCCAGACCGCAGATGATGTGTTTAAACGGGTAGAAGCAGGGCAGATGAAACCCACCCGGCAGGGGGAGACTGGTGCTGCGCCGCGATACGGCATTTCCCAACGAACCCCTGAAAATATTGATGAACAAAGCACAGCCAAACCCAAGGCTTTTGTAAAGCCCAAGTTAATCGAAGGCGAAGATGTCGTGCGCGATCCTATCGCACAACTTCTTATCATCAACGGCAGCGATATCCGCAACGTGCCAAAGCACCTTGAGAGCGTTGTTAATGTAATTAATCAATACAACGCATTCCCTGTCGGAGCAAATGCCGATGAAACAATTAGGAACATGCATGAAACCATTGTTAGTAACTTAACGTGGTTATACCGTTTGTTGCCAGCCAATCTGCGCGAAAGAGCGAAGCTCTGGTATGACGGAGCCAACCGTATTGCGAATGATGTATCTAAGAAATACGGGTATACCGTAAACCAAGTTGCTGGAGTTTATGCCGCGCTAAGTCCGCAAAAAGATTGGTTTATGAATGTGTCTCTTGGGGATCGTGTGATATCAATCATGCGTGAACGTGGAAATGAGCGCATAAGCCTAGCTATGAAAGCATGGGTTGATAGCTATGTTAATGCGTCAAAAACAAAGAAAGAAAAAGTATCTCGTATAGAAATGCAGGAAAAGTTTAGGCTTATTGGCAACAAAACTTTAAATGAAATGAGCGACAAAGAAGCCGCCATTTTTGTTCGCGTGTTTGACGAGACTTATAACCCGCGCAAATACAGAATAGTCACTCCCGAAGGTGGGTTTCTTGGGTTTGTAACCAACAACCAAAATGATGAGGTTGATCTAGAAAGCGATTCAGACGTTCCAGAGGGTGATGTTGCATGGGGCGGGTATGGAACAATTGCGAAAGCCATATCTATCCTTCGTAACGGCTCTAAGGAAAATATCTCTGTCCAGCTTGGAGATATGCATAAGGTAAGAAATTTTTACAACAATATACTCGTTCCGAATAGCGCCGCTGGACACGTAACAATTGATACCCACGCTGTAGCCGCTGCGTTCTTTAAGGCTTTGTCTGGTGCGTCGGCTGAAGTTATGCACAACTTTGGAGGGGCTGCTAGTAAAGGACTCCCATCTCCGGGCAGGTCTACGCTCACCGGGGCGTCAGGAACCTATGGGTTTATTGCTGACGCATACCGTGATGCCGCCGCTCGCATTGCTAAAGAAGACAATATAAAGCTCTTGCCAAGAGAGCTTCAGTCGATTACTTGGGAAGCAATACGCGCCATATTCCCCGCCGCATGGAAGCGGGAGAACATGAGTAGAGTTGAGGATATTTACAATCGCGCCAAGAGCGGGGAAATAACCCTTGCACAAGCAAAGAGTGAAACAGAGGCTTTAGCGACAACCAAAGGTAAGTTGATAAATCAATTTGCTTGGGAAAGCGAAACGAGCGGAGACTTCGTAAGCAATGGAGGAAAGTCGTTTGACCAAGATATTCATCCAGATGTTGCAAAGCGTAAGGCGAGGGTTATGCCTCCGCACACGCTCAAAGATACTCTGCGTGTAAACATTACATCAGCAACGGATAAAATTCCGGGGATCGATGTTCTTTTTAAAGAAGCAAACAATGGATCATTGGCTGCGACAAAAGTTATTCAAGACGCGGCGCAATACAATTTGGAACACTTGCTAAGTGATATACCGGGGGCAAGGATTTCGTATGATCGTGGTATTGGACTTTATGGGGAAAAGCGTGAGCCTACTCTTGGTTTAAACATCAACTTTCCTTCTGATTCCAGAAATGTGGTTCTTGCCGCGCTTAATAAATTTTCTAATAACTTCATGCAAGAGCGGTTTGATGTGCGTGAAGCAACTAATGAGAAAGTTGGCTTTGTATTCTCAGATAACTCTTATGCAACTCTTGCCCATAGGTTTACTCTTAATACCGCGTTAAGCACTGAAGAATTACAAAAGATCATAAAAAATTCTGGTCTTAGCGGGATTACGTTTGGCGTTAATAAAAACAAAGAGAATTACATTGAAGCATATTACGTTGCAAAAAATATCGAGGAGTTAAATGATGAGTCAGAAAGAAACAGTTACACAAGGGCTATCGCCGGAATCCGAGAAGGCTTGGGAAAAAGCGCGGCAAGAGTTGATGAAGTCGTTCAAAGACTCTGGCCTTACGGTAGGATCGGGGGAGCAGGATTCGGAGTTACAGTTGACTCCGGGAACCTTGGTAGCCACGTTCCCGCGTCAGGTTCCAAAGACATAAAAACAGCAAAAGTAATTGCTGATTACTTGTATGCCAAGAACCTTGAAAAGGCGACAGAAAAAGAAAAGAAACAATTTCCAAAAACTCTGAAATTAGTTACTCAAGAGAAAGAAATTTCATTTGAGCAACACAACCTTCAAAGAATGATCCAAAAATTCTTTGACTTACTTCCCGTTGAAAACTTAAACAACAGGATGGTAATGAAGGCATATGAATCTTTGGCAAAGGAAGTTAAGCGCCAATATTCTGTTCTTCCTATTAAGGTAGAGGCAAAATTTGAGCGAGATACCGATGGTAACATCAAGCTCGATAAAAATAATAATCCCATACCAACGGCTCCATATGGGGAGACAAAAAACATATCCATGAATATGCGTAAAGACATTATGGATAACAACCGTCTTTACATTTATCCCACGATGGCTGACTCTTTCGGGCCTACGGGGTATGATTTTTCTAAGCATCCATTATTGAAACCATCAGGGTATACCGATTCAAATGGTTACCCTATGACCTATAACGACCTGCTCCGTGCGGTGCATGACTACTATGCTCACGGCCCGAAAAGCGCATCATTTGGAGCGTTGGGGGAAGAAGCCGCTTGGAAAAATCATATGAGCCTGATTAAAGACCCATTAGCAAGATGGGCTTTAACTATGGAAACCAGAGCGCAAAATAGCTGGGTAAATTTTAGGGATGAAGTGCAGCATCTTTCCTTACCGGAGCGTGGGTTTTCAGAACAGAAGGCATCTCTATTGCCAGTGGAATTCGCCTTAACTGGTGATGCCGCTATAGATAAACCTATGCATGAGTTTATAAAGGGATTATCGTCTTCACAGCGGTTAGGTTCTAAGCCTACAAACCCTAATGAATTTATGAAGCTCATGGGGGAACACAATAAAAACAAAGCATCAGGACAATATCCATCTAGCCTAATAACAAAAGGGAAAATTCCGGGGAAAGGGAAAAAGTTTAGTTTGCAAGACACCGTCTACATCGACGGAGTAAACCGCCCCACAACCAACTCCAGCGGCAGACCCATCTTCGGCACGTTAGAAGGTATCAAGAACTTCTGGCGAGGGTTTGATGAATCTAAAATAGTGGATAAAGAGGGTAGACCACTATTGATGTATCACGGCACCACTCCGCCCGAAGATAGCGAAGGCATCTTTAGCCAATTCAGAAGTTCTGATGACGGGAAGATGGGGAAAGGAATTTACACTACCTCCATAGAAAAATACGCGGAAAGTTTTGCCCCCAGTGGCGCGGTAATGCCGCTCTACATTTCTATGAATAATCCCTTTTATATAAATTTAACCTCTAAGGTTATACAAGGGAAAAGCGCACGGACTATTTTAAGAGAACAAATATCCGGCACATCTAAAGATACATTTGATAAGAATTATTTCAGATTGGATTCAAAAGGCACAACGGAAATAAACAATGCCTTAAACAATGAAATCCAATCTATTACCGATGGCAAACGCCTTATGGATATGTCTGGCATATCTATACAAAGAGCGTTGAAGAAGGCTGGGTATGATGGGATTGTAGTTAAAGACTCAGAGGGAAACTTTGTAGAGGTTAATGCTTTTGACTCGGAGCAGGTCAAGTCTGCCACAGGGAACAGGGGGACATTCTCTCCGAAGAGTAAAGACATTCGTTACAGCATCACCGCACCAGACACTCCAGAGTTTAAACGCTGGTTTGGGGATAGTTATGTTGTAGGAGATGATGGTAAACCTCTTCTCATGTATCACGGCACAAGTAAAGACGAAGATTACACTTCATTTAAAGTTGGGGCGCGTGGAGCTTGGTTTGGTTCTTCTCCGGAAGAGGCATCAAGTTACGCAAATCAAAATGATAGCCAAGGTTATGTCTATGAAGGTAGAGATTTAGTAGCAAAAAACACGGCGTCAAGGGTTATGCCTGTATGGTTGTCAATCAAAAACCCGTATGTTTTGACAAAACAAGACATGGAAAGTCTATCAAAGGGGAGTAGTTATAGGGCGGCGCAACGTAATGTATTTTCAAAAGCAAAATTTAAAGGACACGATGGTATAGATATGGGCGGCGGTGTATGGGTTGTTTTGAATTCACCAACCCAGATAAAATCCGCCATAGGCAACAAAGGCACCTTTGATGAAAACAAAAAAGACATCCGTTACAGCATCACTTCTCCTGTCTGGTATTCTGAGCTTTCCCGTCAAATAGATAAACTCCCGCAAAAGGAAATGACTGCTGCGGAGTGGAAAGCATTACTGGTCAACCCAGCAGAGACTAAGTCTCGTGGTGTGCGTGGCCCTGACAACAAGGTAATCCCCGGTAAATTCATTACCACGGAAGTCCCAGCAACTTCCAAGCTACCCGGCGTGAAAATGAAGGAGATTGATGACACTGAGATACTGGAGTGGCTGGATGTTGCGGGAACATCCTTTGAGGTTGACGATTACATCGACGTTTTAGACAAGAAGTATGGCGTGAAAGAGGCAAAAGGCCCATACGATGTTATTTTGGTTTCTTCAGCATGGGAAGATTCAGACCTTACTGCTGATGAATTACGCACATTCAAAAGCGCACAATCTGGTGGACGCAAAAACACCAAAATATCCACAGCCGAAGTCCAACAGTTTCTTGCGGACGGTGGGTCGAAGATAGAGTTTCAAGACAAGGTGCTGGGAGTTGAAACTAAAGAATCTGATACAGAATATTTTCTTGTAGGTGACGGGGATGGTTACAATGTTGAAGTTAATGGACAAAAATTGTTTCCTGATCCAATAAGCAGCAACGAAGCAAATGATGCAATCGATGACTTAAAAGCTCAAGATCAGACCCAAAGCATTATTGAAAACCCAACTCAATTTAACGCCTACCAACTCCCCGGTGGCACAAACTACCGTGAAGCGTTTGTAACGGTTCCGAATGCTGATTCGTCTGGCAAATGGGTAGATGGTCATGGGGCATATTCTGGGATTAATAACCCAGTAGTCCGTATCCGCTTCAATGACAGGGTAGATGCTGAAGGCAAGAAGGTGTTGTTCTTGGAGGAGTTGCAGCCGCCTAACAACCCTCAATTTGAAAAGATGCCTAAGTCTTTGCAAGACCGTTGGTTAGCTATCGGTCTTAAAAGAATGATTCGCCATGCAGCAGAGGAGAATTACGACAAGATTGCATGGACTACAGGCGAGCAGCAAGTGGAGCGGTATGCGTCTGCTTTGCGGGAGTCTGTTGACTCCATTGAATGGGAGAAGACACCCGAAGGTGTGCATATCAAAGGGTATAAAGTTAAATCTGGAATGACTCGTGATAGCGACATTTCAGAAGACATTATTGATAATGTTGATCGCGCTCTTGAAAATAACGATATGTTAGGGTTTGACAGATTGTTTCAAGCTAGAACGGCGCTTTTAGATGACGGCGCGGGAACTGAATGGAAGAATCGTTGGGATATAAGCGACGCTTACGAATCTGATATTGCCGCAATGCAGGCTTACATAGATGCCAAATTTAAAAAGAAAAGTTTAGTAGCGGATACCACCTACAAAGAAACCGACCTGACTCAAGCCATTGGTAAGTTAATGGCAGATCGCATCCGCAACGATCCTTCTCAGACTGGAACCATTGAAGGGGAAGACCTATCCATTGATTCAGTTGGCGTGAAGAAACTCTACGATGTTGGAGTTCCTGCGCTGGCGAACAAGATACTGAAGGAGTTGGGGGGCGGACGGGTTGGGGAAGTTGGTATAAGAACGCCGAAACCCGATAGCGCATTTATCGCTCGCGGCCCATCCGACACACTTGAGAAATGGAAAGCGGATCAGCAAACGGAAGACAAACAACCCGGCTTCGACATCACCCCACCCCTGCGTGAGAAGGCTATGAGTGGGGTTCCTCGTTACAGCCTCCGCGATGACAAAGAGGGCAAGGTAACGATGTGGTACAACCGGGCCGAGCGGTCATGGGTGGTGCAGTCGTTGGACTGGGAAGGCAACCAGATCGGTGACGCAACTTACGTTTACACCCGGCAGGAGGCAGAGCAAGAACGAAAGTTGCGGGAAGCTGCTGGGGGAGCAACATTGAAGCCCGACATCCATTACAGCCTCCGCGATGACTTCATCACCAAATTTGGTCAGGCTGACTTAACTAACCTAAACAGCAAAACCCATGTCCGTGAAGAAGTGGGATTCGCCAAGCGCCTCGCCGCTGCAATCTCACCTGACAGCCGAGTCAAGCTACGCGCCCAGATAATAAACCGTCTGGAAGCGATTGAGCGGCAGACAATGAAGGTGTCTGTTGACCCGCGATACGGCGGCTCCAATGAATTACTGGCTGATGTGTCTGCCACTGCCGCCGCATTGCAGTCCCAGAGGGCTTCTGGGATCGCTGCTGAGTCGTTTAAACGCGGAGTGCCGGTATACGCCAACGGGTTTACTAGTGTCAGCAATTTAAACGGGACGGTAGACGGATTGATCCCCATATTCCAGCCGTTGCTGAACAAGTATAAAGACCCGATGGTCTGGCAGCTATTCCAGTTCTATTCTGCTACGCGGCGCGGGGGCCGGTTTATCCAAGAAGGCAGGGAGAAGTTATTCACCCCCGCTGATATCCAAAAGGGGAAGGATTACGGTATTGCTTATCCCGAATTCGACTCCGTTTTTAAGGAATATCAAAAATACAATGAGGGGCTGGTTAAGTTTCAAGTAGACACTGGAGTCCTTACACCAGAACTAGGTCGTAAGTGGATGATGTATTCGGACTACATCCCCTTCTACCGGCAACTCAATGGAGAAGAAACGCTTGGGCCGAAGCTATTCCAGAACTTTTCTGGGGTTAAACCAACGCCGATAGCTAAAGGATCAGACGTAAAGATCGCTGATTTTCTGGAAACTATCATTCTCAATTCTCGGTCTGCGATTGAGAACGGCATGAAGAACGTGGCGTCTCAACGCATAGCCCGCGATGCGATGCGAACCAACAGCCCCAAAATGCAGGACATGGCAAGGAAGTTAAAGTATTGGGAGAAGGACGCGGCTGATGTTATCCATGTCCGGGAGAATGGAATCGATGTCCGTTACAAGGTGGCAGACATCCTTCTGGTTGAAGCGATGAAAGGTTTAGGCACCACCGAGATGGGGTCTGTGCTTAAATTTATGGCATACCCAACAAAGTTGCTTCGGGACTTGGTAACTAAAGACCCCGGATTCATGCTTGCCAACCTGTTCCGGGATTCAGCCCAAGCCTACGTGACATCCGGCACGAACATGATCCCAATCATTGACACGTTTAAACAGGCAGCAAAGATATTAGCCAACCAATCGCCTGAAGCAAAAGCTCTTATGGCTGCGGGTATAGGCGGTGGGTATGAATTTTCTGGTGATGTCAAAGCCAGCGCGAAAGCAGTATCGGCAGCTTTAAACGACAAGGCAGGTATCAAGACTGGGTGGCAGAAAGCCTTATGGCCCGTTTCAAAGGTATGGAGCGCACTTGAGGCTGGCACCACGGCTTCTGACTTGGCTACCCGCTCAGAGATTTACGCTAGGGTTATGAAGTCAACTAACGGCAACGAGGCTGAAGCTGTCTATCAGGCACTTGAGGTGATGAACTTCGGGCGCATGGGATCAAGTCCAATAATCCAAGTTGTCTCCGCCCTTGTGCCATTTTTTAATGCTCGCGTTCAAGGCTTGGATGTGTTGTATCGCGCCGGGACAGGCAGAATTGCTAGTGCCAGCGCCAAGACGCAGCAGAAACTATTCGCTCGTCGGGCCATGTATATCATGGGAATGAGCATTGCCTACTGGATGCTTGCCCGCGACACAGATGAATGGAAACGCGCCAGCAAAGAAACGCGAGATAACAACTGGATCGTTGGCAGTGTTAAGGTACCTATTCCGTTTGAGATTGGTACTATATTCAAAGTTCTTCCAGAACGGATACTGGAATACACATTTGGTAATGACACTGGGGCAGACCTTGCTGACTCGGCAAAACGCAATATTTTATCAACATTGAAAATGAACCCAATTCCACAGGCGATGTTGCCATTGGTGGAAGCCTACTGGATTGACTATTCCTTCTTCACTGGCAACGGCGTTGTTGGCAGAGGCATGGAAAAACTTGATCCGCAATTCCAGTTGCGCGAAGGCACATCACTTGTTGCCAAGAAAATGGGGGATATAACCGGCATGTCTCCGGTAAAGATTGACCATGTCTTGCAGGGGTATACCGGCACGATGGGGATGTATGTAGCCTCGGCTATCTCAGCGATGATCCGCACGGAAGATGATGGAGCTAAAGCCTCTATGTCTCTGGAGCAAACACCCATACTGAAACGCTTCTTTGCTTCAGACAAAGCCGGTGGTTCTATCGATGCTTTCTATGAATTTAAAAAGCGAGTGGATATGGTTGTTGCAACGCAGGATGAATTGCAAAAGCGCGGCAACCCAGAGCAGTATATTGAATACATGAAGACGAACGGGAAGCTGCTTGGAGCAAAGCAGCTAGTGTCGAATATAGGTGATAAGTTATCCGAGATGCGTAAGCTACGGAATATAGTTAACTTCTCTAAATCGATGCCGCCCGATCAGAAGCGTGAAACTCTGGACAACATCCGTATGGCTGAGATCAGATTGACTGAGAGCGTCAAGGATATCCGCTCTATGGTCATGCAATAAGGTTCTTGGTATTCACCAGTAGCTCCATCTCTGTCCCATAGCGACGCTCAAACTCTACCCGCCAAGGATGTCGGGACACAGCCTGATCGTTGTTCGCCCCAAATCTGTGGTGAGTGGGACAGAGAGGTATGGTGTGAAGATCATCAATCTTCTTCCCGTTCTTCAGGAGGTGGTGGATGTCCGGGTCTGACTTGATGCCATACTCGTTTAAACACACTATGCATCCCAAGTCCAAGATGGCTTTAAACCACTCCTTCTTCGTCATCTCTGCCATTTTCATCCTCGTATTCATCTATCTCAGACAGCATCTCCTGCCATGTCGGTTTGCGCTTTAATGACTTCTCCAACTCCTTGACCTTCCGGCTGTTGTAGCTCAACTCTCCCTCCTCGTCGTTTAAACTCATGGCTTAACATTAAAAAAATGTAATTTTTGCAAATTTCTACAATCACGCGCAGCCCATTCACCATCACTGAATAGTGCATACACTATACTTTCTTTATTATCTTCATACACTTGGATGACACTTACTTTAGGCATAAATCTTTTCGCAGCCCTAATTGTCCCAGTCATATCGCAACTACTGTATAGTGGCAAATTAATAACAAAGTTGCCTTTCTCAAGCACTTTAAAATTCACCCAATAGCACTGAAGGTCATCAGACCATTCTGGGGAATGATCTTTGTTCGCAAAAATATAATCATCGTTATTTATACGCATAGGTATTCGACCGCCTCTTTACAAAAGTCCGGAGAATATTTGGCATACACCCTCTCCGTGATCTGGGTGTTCCTGTGCCCCAACAGCTTGGCAATCTGCGCCATAGGAACAGACTTCATTGCTAGTGTCGTGGCGACAGTGTGACGCAGCACATGGGGGGTAATCTTGAACTTAGTCCTTTTAATCATTGTCTTCCATTGCTTGTCAATGCTTTTAGACTTCATAACCCTACCTGTATCGCGTGGCAATGCCCCTAGAAACGCACGGAGCGTCGTGGACATAGGCACGATACCCCTGCCCTTCATTCTATGCGCCAAGGGCGCTGTGTAGTCATTGAAGTCGATGATGTTAGCTTTGAAGTCGATCTGATCCCACCGGAGATTAACGATAGCTTCCTTCCGCTGTCCGGTCATCAAAGCTATGCGGGCGAACTTGTCCAACTCTGGGTTCTTCTCCGTTTCGGACAGAAGGATGATTATATCCTCCTCTGTCAGGAACTGGGAACGCGGCGGTGGAGACGGGAGCTTCTGTATGGAGGGCAGGAAGTCTATGCTGCCCCGTTTAAACGAGTAGCGCAGCGCGGATTGAAGAACGCCTAACTCCCGGTTGATCGTCCCGGCTGAGACTTTCCTACTGTCTATGTAGTCCTGTATGTGGACTGACACAGCCCTTACTTCATACTTGTTAAGCTGCTTCAGTTTGTTAATCGCAATCAACCCCCTCTGTTTAGTTATCGTCGCGTCCAGATGAGCCTTGTATATGTTTAATACCTGTCCGATGTTCATCATGCCCTCTTATGTAATCTTTATATCTGTATTGATATAAAGGGTGAAACCCCTGCCTTGCCGTGCCTTGCCCCGCCAGACCATGCCTCGCCCTGCCTGCCCTGCCTTGCCTCGCTGTGCCTTGCCCCACCCCGCCCTGCCCCGCCTAGCTTTGCCGCGCCAAGCCTGCCAAGCCTTTCCTGCCAAGCCCTACTCTGCCATGCCTGACCACGCCATGCCTTGCCTGCCTCGCCGTAACATGCCATGCCTTGCCGTGCCTAGCCCTGCCTGCCCTGCCTAGCCTAGCCTAGCCGCGCCCTGCCACGCCCCGCTGTACCAAGCCTGCCTCAGTTAACCCAAAGATTTCTCTTTGTCATTCCCCAACAACTTACCTATTGCATTCTCCACTC
>Ga0181356_1000945_pt1 | contig 12758 bp, 11 predicted proteins | sample Fa13VDMM110SN_FD_130104 | JGI IMG/M metagenome (GOLD analysis project Ga0181356, IMG submission 130104) | Freshwater viral communities from Lake Michigan, USA - Fa13.VD.MM110.S.N | ecosystem: Environmental > Aquatic > Freshwater > Lake | place: USA: Michigan | collected 2013-09-24 | reverse complement strand
CCAAATAGTATTCACGGAGATAGTTTTCTTGGTGCAGGAAAACTTAATACTGTAAGTGCCCCTATGTCTTTTTTTGGCGCAGGAGCATTAAATAAAGTTGGAGATTGTGGTCCTGCAGATGAATCTTATTCTTCTCTTATAGTATTAGGTGGTGGTTGCTGTAATTTCCTTTTAGGAAATGGCCCTAGTATGATAGGAGGACTGGGTAATGAAGCTGTAGGTCATAGAGTAGTAGTTGGAGGTGGATTGCGCAATAAAATTGGTCATACTAGTATAGATTATTGGAATAATGCTTCGCTTTTTGCTTCATTAAGTAGTAAAGACCAAATGCCAGATGCAGCTGTAATTGGTGGTGGACAATATAATCGTATCGTAAATGGTGGTTGTGTTGCATCAATTTTAGGCGGAGCACAAAATACAATTCTAAGTGGAAATTATAGTTCTATGTTGGGCGGATATTATAATGAAATATATGGGGCTAGTGATTCATTTATTTTAGGAAGTAGAGGCACTATAAGTGGAATTCTTGTTACTGGACAAGGTGGAATACCAAGCGGATATGCTCGCAGAGGAATGGGAATTTTAACAGATGGTTCAACCAGAGTATTCTCAACAGATCCATTAACCTTATTGGTTAATTATAGTAATGGAGTGTACTTCACTCCAAGTATTAACCTAAGAAGTGTAACTTTTGGTCCAAATAATTTATTGGAATCTGTAGGAATGGAAACTGGATTCATAGGAAATAGAAGAGGCGTTTATTTTGGATACACAGGAGCTAGAAATGTATTAGATTTTGAAGGAAATTTCAAAAGTATCCAACTTGGTGATTTTAATTATGTAGCAGCGTATGTTGATTATTCTGGTGATAATCCTGGAAACAGGACATTTATAAGAAGATATAATCCTGCTATTACAATCGGAAATATGAATTTTGGTGGATATGAAAATATCCTAATTGGTGTTAATAATAATTCTTATTATCAAAAATTTGAAGATACAACTGGAATTGGATTTTCTTCTACTGGAGTTGTATTAAAAACAATTCCAGATCCAGCGGGATGGACAAAGCCATGGTCATATCCAAACTCTACATGGCCATATTTTCAAGGAAGAAATGTTTTAGTCGGACATTTTAATGCAACGAGTGGAACAAGAAATGTAATATATGGAATTCAAAATCAAACTGCAGATACAGCTTATGATAATATTCTAATTGGTAATAATAATTCAATTATAAGACAAGGAATAACATATTTAACTGGTGCATCTGGAGTAATTACTGGAGCAATACCTGGTACTGGTTGGAATGGTTGGAAAAGTTCAAATGTTTTAGTTGGAGTCGGTCAAGTTGAACAAGGTGGATTTAATTCTATATCTGTTGGCATAGGAAATCAAGGAATGCAGTCTTATAGTGCTTCAGTTGGAATAAATAATAGTTCTTCTGGTCAGAAAAATTATACTTTCGGATATACTAACACTACCGTGGGTCAATTCAATTTAACCCTTGGTAATTTAAATTATAATATTAATAGCTCTGGTATAGCCAATAATTTAATTGGTTTTTATAATATTCTTGATACTGGTGCAAATTCCGTATCTCTCATTGGAGATCGAAATAATGCTTCTTTAGCATATAAAGGAGCGCTTTTGGGCTCAGAAAATTTATTACAAAGCGCTAATTCAAGTATAGGGGTTGGATTTAGAAATACTATTTTCGCATCAGATTCAAGCGTAGTGGGATCAAATAATTGGATTTTAAGTGGAAATAACAATTCAATTATATTTGGAAATAATAATACCTCTGCAAATATTGAATTAGGTATTTTTGGACATAATAACTTAAATAATGGTTATCAATCATATATTTTAGGTAATTCAAGTTATAATCAAGGCGCAGCAAGCGTTTCATTAGGTTATCACGCAAGAACTAATAATTATGGAGAGATAGCGTTTGCCGCAGGTCCAATAGGCTCAATAAGAGAAGGATCATCTCAAAAAACCCAATTAATTTGGAAAGGAATTACAAGCGGTAATTCTCTCGTTCCTCAAGAGCTAACATTAGATGGAGTTTATTCTAGTGAAAATTATATTTCTGGAAAAGCATTTTTAAATTCTGGTCATATTTGGAATGGTATAATAAATATGGTAGCATGTGAAACAGGATTATCAAATATCAGAACAGAAACAAGAAATGTTACAGCAATAAATAGAAACAATTCAATTATAATTGTAAATGATTCAGTTCAGACGAAGGCATCAGCTGATTATGGAAGTCCAACATGGGGAATGTCATTATCTGGAGATAGCACAAACAAAGCTCTAGCAATAAATGTAACTGGTGCATCTAATAAAATTATCCTATGGAATATCGTCGGTGAATTTAATCAAATGTTCGTGCCAACTTCAGAAGCAGTAAATAGATATGAATTTATCAATGGTGTTATTATGAATAATGTCCTTAAGAGTGGTGCTAGTTTGTAATTGATTATTGTAAAGTATTATTAAATTAAATGTGTAATTTATTATATGGCAACATCATATAATATAAACACAATTCAAGGCGATAATTTACAAATATGTCTTTCTATAAAAAATGAAAATAATTCCCCAATTAATTTAAGTGGATATAATGTAAGGGGAGTAGTAAAGTATGCTTACGGTTTTACAGGATTGTCTGGACTTATACTCGATTTAGCTCCAGTTATTAAAAGTGGAGTAAGCGGATCTCTTTATGCTTCTGGATTAGTTGATATAAATATTCCATCATATACAATGGCAAGCATCCCAGTTGGTTCTTTTGTTTATGATATTGAAAGATTTCCTTATGGAGTACCAACTGGTAATTCTATAAAACTAATTCGAGGAAAATTTATTGTAGGTCCAGAAGTAACATCTTTTTAAAATTTTATGTCTAATTCATGTAATGATTCTTGTGGGATCAGTGTGGATGTTATTTTACCAACGCAAATTACAACAGATGTAACATCACCAAGTTTTCCAGGTAATGCAAATGTTTTTATTCCTGGCCCACAAGGACCACCAGGACCACCTGGAGTTGCTGATTATTTTAAAACAATAAATGTAACTGGACAACCAGATTTAATTCCAACTGGAATAGAAACATTAAGATTTATTGGTCGAACAGGCGTTAGTATATCAACAGATCCTTCTCAAAACCCTTACAAATCAATTATAATTAATGCTGCTCCATTAAGCGGTTATTTTGAAGCAGAAAATGTTATTGGCTACAAAGCTAATCTAACGCCTCAAGGATCTGATAGTTATTATATACAATTTCCACAAGTGCTAACTTCTAGCCCAAAATCTGTAGTTTGCACTTTTCAAAATATAGTAGATGATATGGCCTATTACTTTAATATAGGTAATATTAATTCTACTGGGTTTTATATAAATTTTAGTGATACCTTATTAAATAATGGTTATTACTTAAATATTCAAGTTAAAAAATAAAAATTATGTGTAATAGTATAAAAGGAAATAAAAATTTATGATAAGCGCATTTAAACATATTAGATTAAGCGGATACAATTTAACCCCAGTAGCTGGTGGAGAAAAGTTAAGACTTGGTTTTGGAAATAGTGGTCTTGCATATTATAGTGAGCTTACTGGAGTAAGTGGTTATCTACAAAGTTTAATTAACCAAGCAGACGCTAATGTAGATAGCATAAATGGTTTAACAGGCGCAATTAATATAACTGGTAGTAATGGAGTTACTATTCAAGTAGATGCTGGACTTGGTCAAATCACAGTAGTAGGAAATAGTGGATATTTTCAAGGCTTAGTTAATACTTTAACTCAAAATCTTGACATAACTGGAAATACTCTAAGCGCAAATCTTGCCACAACTGGAAATATTCTACAAACAAACATTAACAATTTTAGTGGTTATGTAAATGCAACATATGTCGCAAAAACAAGCAATCAAGTATTTACAACAACTTTAGCTCCTGGAGCAGATGCATATTCAATTAATTATCCAGTAGTTTTTGCTGGTATAATACCACCAAAGGTTCAAGCTACCCTTGAGGTTTCTGGAGATGTAATGTATAATTTATCTATAAAATCAATTAGCACAACTGGATATACAGGATTACTTTCTGATAATGTTTTAGAAAGTGATGTAAAAATTCATACTTTCGCATCAACACAATAAATAATCTAGTGTAATATTCACTAGAATAATAGAATTAATAATTCTTTTACTCTTTAGTTCGCCGTAAAAAGCGACAGATTGGCCTAAAAACCAACAAAAGGAATAAAAAGAAAAATGGCACAGATTTTTAAAGCTAAAACGTTAGTAAGCAGTACTGGAAGATTTTCTCATGAGGTTACTGCGCCTAATTTAGTTTATACTACTGGCGATCAAAACATATTTGGTAATAAAACTTTTCTTAATAATATTAATGTTTCTGGAAGTGGAGTTTTTAATGCTCTTGATTTAAATAATATTGATACATTAAGTTTATCTGGAGTAGACATTAGTATAACAAGTGGAAATATTGCTCTAACAAATCGTCCGACTGTAAATGGTACTGGAGTTTTATTAAGCGGTGAAGTTGTTAACTTTAGTTTACCAAATACCATTGTTTATACAACTGGCGACCAAACTATCTCTGGAGTCAAAACTTTCGCAACTGGAGTAAATATAAGTGGTCATGTGGGTATTGGTATTGATAGTAATAATTTTAATTTGTATGTTAGAAAATCTCCAGCAGGAGTTTCTGTAAATCCAGATAGTAATAGTATTGCTGTGTTTGAAGGAAGTGGAAATTCTCACATAACTGTTCTAGCATCAGATGCGCAAACTGCTGGCGTGGTACTTGGTAGTCCAACTGATAACTTTGGTTCATACTTAACCTGGAATCATGATAACAGTGCTTTGAAGCTTGGAACCGCAAAAACTAGTGGTTTTATACAAATCTTGACTAACAATGAAAATGAAGCTGTAAGAATTACACGAAGTGGTGATGTTGGTATTGGCACAATTTCTCCATCTGAAAAATTACAAGTAGTTGGAAATATATTAGCAAATAATCTTGTATATAATACTGGAAATCAAACAATCAATGGTTTGAAAACATTCACATCTGGTATAGATATTTATAGCGGCACAAGTCCTCAAAGTTTAAGAATATTTAATAGCACAGGAACTAATAGCGGCGAATTTGCGCTAATTGGTTGGCAACCTAATTTAGGAATAGTATCTACTGGAACAAATGCTCTTGTAATTGGAACTCAAGCATCAAATTCTGGTATACTCCGAGATCTTATAATTACTGGTGAAAATATCGCTTTATATCCTCGCAGTGGAAGACTTTATGTAAATGGTACTGCTAGTTTAAATGATTACTTATTGCAAACTAGTCAATGTTCTGGAAATATAACTGGATTTATAACTGGTATTGGATTTACTGGAAATTATACAGGAAACTACGAGGGTGGATATTTCTTAGGTAGAACAAAATTAAGTCAAAATACAGTTCAATTACTTGATTCTAATTTTGGAAATAATTTTATTAGAAAAAGTACAAATGCACCTAGTGAAAGAATTAGAAGCATCGCGGTTTCTAGTGATGGAAGATATCAAATTGCTGCAGTTGGAGATTATGGTGCTACAGTTGGATATGTTTATGTATCAAATGATTATGGCAATACATGGACTCCTAGAATAACAGACACCACTAGAGCATGGCGAGGAGTTGCAATATCAGCAGATGGTAAATATCAAACAGCATGTCACCATGATGGTTTTATTTATGTATCTAATGATTACGGTAATACTTGGACAGCAAAAGATTCTATAAGACTTTGGAGAGCAGTTGCTATGAGTAGCGATGGAAAATATCAAGCTGCTACTGGTGGAGTTGTTGGAGGCTCAAATATTCAAATATATATTTCAAGTGATTATGGAAATACTTGGAAAGCTAAAGGCGCCACTACAGCTTACAATAGTATTACTATGAGCAGTGATGGAAAATATCAGTATGCGGGAGCAGAGAGTCTTATTTATAGATCTTTTGATTATGGAAATACATGGACATCATCGGTAGTTAACGGCGTTACAAGTATTGCAACATCAGCAGATGGAAAATTTATAATAATAGGTAGAACAAATTCTACTCTTCTTATTTCTAATAATTATGGCGCTAGTTTTGCTACAAAATCAATTAGCACATATTATTTTAGCGTTGCAGTATCAGATAACGGAAAATATATGGTTGCTGGAGCAGGAGCATACTTTGTTACTGTTGGTGGGATTTATTTTTCTAGCGATTATGGAAATACATGGAGAGTAATAACTCCTAGTACACAAGTTTGGGCAGTTGCCATGTCTAGTAACGCAAAATATGTAATAGCAGCAAGTTCAAGTTCATCTATTCCAATTCATATATTCAAAACAGATGAACTAATAGATGGCAATTTAACAATCAATAACAACTTAACTTTACCTTCTGGTGATTTTTATTCCTATAATGCAACTGGAGTTAATTCTGGTGAATTTGGATTAATTGGATGGCGAAACAATCAATTTGTAATTGGCTCTCAAAATACAGGCTCTGGCATATTAAGAGATGTAGTAATCACAGGTAATAACATAAATATTAATGGTTCTGGTGTTCTTAATATTTTTGATAATACAAATATAGTTGGAAATCTAAATGTAACTGGAAATATTTTACTAAGCGGCAACCAAGTATTAACTGGATCAAGCACTTTATACGCAACCTCAGCAAATCTTGCTTCTACTGGCTCAACATTACAAACAAATATAAATAATCTCAGCGGGTACATAAATTCAACATCTAGTAATATTGTTTTCACAACAGGAAATCAAATTATCTCTGGAGTCAAAAGTTTTGCTCAAGATACAACATTTGGCGATTCAGCGCAAGGCGATTTTTTAGTTATTTCTGGTAATAATTTTACAGTTTATGGAAGTGGTAATTTTACTAGTGGACTTTTTGTAAATGGAAATCAAACTATTAGTGGAAATTTAAATGTAAATGGAAATATTACTAGAAGTGGTAATTCTATATTTCCATTAATGGGACCAGCTTTTCCTAGAGGAACAAATAAAAGAGTATACTTACCAGCTGGATTAACTTATTCTCAATTAGGAGGAGCGCCAGTTTCCACAAATGCTAATTCTGGACATATGAATTTAAATCCTTATTATCTACCAACTGATATGACAGGATCAGATATTATTTTAACTTCTAATTATTTTTCAACTTCAGCAAATCCTGCGGCACTATTAGTAACAGGAGTGCTTGCTTTTGGTATATATGATGCTAAAAGTGGTTTAGAAAATGCCACTCTTATGGAATCTTTTCTTAGAAGTGCTGCTAATCGTTCATCGGAAACTACTACTTTTCGACAATCACTTTCTAAATTTTATCCACAAGGTTGGTATATAACTGTTGCTGCAAGAGTATTTAGTGGAGCAAACGGAACAGGTAACGTCTCATATAGTGCTGTAACTCCACAAAATCTTCATATTTTTGGTACACCATCTGGATCAGCTAATTATACAAATAATACTATTCCAAATGGATATATACAATCTTCAATATTAACAGTTACTGGTATAACTTATCCATTTCCTAATAATTTTAGTTCTATTCCTTTAAGTTCTTTTGTTATTAATCAAGCTAATATGCCACCACCAATTTATTTAATGTATTAATATTATATTTTAAATAACAATTAATAGATATTATTATGGTGTTATCATATAATAAATAAATTGAAAACAGTAATTTTCTTTCTTCAAGGTGGCATAGGCAAACATATTGCAGCAACCGCCGTAGCAGAAAATATAAATAAAAATTATCCAGATAGAAAATTAATAGTAATTTGTCCTTATCCAGAAGTTTTTGTTAATAACCCCTTTATCTACAGAATTTATAGATCAAATAGTGCTCAATATTTTTATGAAGATTTTATTAAAAATAAAGATGTTATATTTTTAGGAAATGAAGTATATCAAAGTAATGAATATGTAGTAGAAAATAAACATTTAATAGAATCATGGTGCAATATGTTTGGATTAAAATATACTGGAGAAAATCCTAGATTATTTTTAAATTATGCAGAATTAATTGATACAGGAAGAAAATACAATAGAAATAAAAAATCTATCATTATTCAAACTAATGGTGGAGGAAATGAAGGTCCAAACTATAATTGGTCAAGAGATCTTCCAGACTTTTTAGTTAAAGATATAATTGATTCATTAAAAGATGAATATCATATATTTCATATTGGACGAAGAGATCAAGTTGGCTACGAAAATACTGAAAAAATTGACACCCACTTTAGAGAACTTTTTTGTTTACTTGGCTTAACTGAAAAAAGATTATTAATAGATTCATTTGCTCAACACGCGTCAGCAGCTTTAATGCTTCCTTCTACTGTATGCTGGATTGGTACTTCCCCAGATAAATTGGGCTATAATATACATAAAAATATCATCGCTAAAGATCAATCTAAGATATTTACTCATAATATTGATGGAATAATAATGGAAAAAGAATTCGCTGGTTTACCTCACCAATGTAATTATAATATAATGCAAGCCTTTGATAAGGAAGAAATACTCTCAACTTTAGTTTAAATTAACGAATTCCATACTAATATTATAGTGTAATTTAGTGTATGACTAATTACATCGCTTCTATTGCTCAAGAAATATTTGAAGAATTAGGAGAACCTTCTGATTTTAGTATATCAGCTATTGCTGCATGGTTAAGAAGAAATATTGGAGGTTTAAATAATTTTTTAAATGAATCTTTCTCAATTAATGATCAAGGTTTAGAAATTTCACCTGCTTTAAATGATATTCAAAAATACATATTTAAAAAAATGTATAATATATATTATTTTGATTTAAAAATTAAAAGCATAGGAAGTTTAGCTACAACAGATTTTATTTCAATAAAAGACGATATTGGAAGTGTTCAAAAAGTTAATAAAAATGAAGTACTTAAGAATTATATTTCTATAAGAAAACAAGAGTACGAAGAATTGATAACATTAACAGATAAATATGGATTAAATGTAATCTATCCTTTACAAGTTGCTGGAGATGATACAATTCCAGGATTTTATGGAAATTCTCGTTTTGATGATCAAGGACTTAGAACTAGAAGAAATAATTTAAATCCATAATTTAATTTATGAGCTATATAAGTTCAGATGTTGCAGCTAGTTTTTCTAATGAATATGATCAATTTTTTGATTATTTTTCTAGAGCTTTTATAGTTAATAAAGATCCAATAAGAGTTATTAATCAGTTATCTAGCCCAATGATTTATGGATATGGACAAAACTCTGATCAAACTAATTTTACATATGTGCCTGTTACTGGAGTTTTTAATGGAAGAATATACTATAATAATGCAAAAGATAACGATGTAGTAGATCCAGATTTAAAAGTTATATTTGCAAAAGGAGATGTTACGTTAAAAGTAAAAAAGCCAGCTAGAGATTTTATAGCTAATGGCAAAACTATAAATTTAGAATTTGATGGAAAAACGTGGAATATTATCACAGAAGATATTGTAAAAAAATATCTTAATAATAGTTATTATGTATATGGATTGGAGCAAACAAAATAATATGGCTTCTAAAGTTAATACAAAACAACTAAATCAAGAACTTTCTAAATCTTATGAACAGGCTATTAAGAAACAAGCGTTAAATTTCGCTGAAGAGATCTTAACTGAAAATACAAAAAAATACTTAAATGAAATTGAAAACCATCCAGTCTCACAAGAGATCGCAAGTGGACCAGATGGAGAAAATATAAGTTATACTTTAGATGGTAAAGAAAATCTTTTTGCTTTTATAGGTTTTGACGCTGGAGATAAGCCCATAGAAGATTTAAAAAACTTAATAAAAGAAAATACATTTTTAGATAAAAGATCAACATTTAACTCAAAAACTTTTGAATTAAAATTTAATGTGTTTACTCCTTCTTTTGAAGAAATTAAATCTGTAACTCCATTGCCTTTTGAAAATGGAAAAAGTTGGGTTAAAGGAATAGAGGATGGAATTAGTGGATTCGGATATTATGTATATGGCCTATTGTTTCCTAAAAGTAGATCTAAAAGAGGTATTCAATCTAAAAATAAAGTTAGAAATGGAACTTTTAAAACAGTAAAATATATGTCAGAAATGTATAGTAATTTTATTAGGAGTTTAAAATAATGATACCGCAATTTGACAATATTATAATGACAAGTATACTTTTTTGGTTGGATCGTGCAATTATAACAAGGGGTCAGGCTTTTACTAATTATCAAAGTGTTTTTTATCCTCTATCTAATATGTATTATGGATATTATACTTATGGAGCCCCATTCAAACAAATGATCGTAGATTGTTCTATAAGTGGAGCAAATATTATAAGCGGGGTATATTTAAATAATAATTTTATTACAATCGGTCAAAGCGGATTAAGCGGAATTAATGCTACTGAAGGCCAACTATATTTTAGCGAACCTATAAATAATCCTAGCGTGGCTCTAAGTGGTAATTATGCTGTTAAAGATTTTAATATGTATTTAACTAGCAAAACAGAAGAAGCTATTTTATTTGAAACAGCTTACCAAATTAATCCTAAAACATATCAAAATCCAACGGGTTTACCAGTAGGCTCAGAAACTTATCCTGTTATATATTTAAAATATCAAGGAGGCAAAAATAAGCCTCTTGCTTTTGGTGGATTTGACCAAACAGTAAGTAATGTAAGAGCAATCGTATTATCAGATACAGTTTTTAATTTAGATGCTGTAACAAGTATCATGAGAGACACAAGTCGCCAATTAGTGCCATTAATGTACCCAAGTGATATGCCATTTGATGCATTAAATAGTGTTACTGGAGACTGTTTTAATTATATTAATGCAACTAAAAATAAAAGCGTAGACAATGAATATGTATATATTAATGAAGTTAATATTAGCAAGTCTGATACTAGAATATCAAACGCCACTAGTACTTTAAATCGTAATGTATATTCAGCTTTTGTTGATTTTGAATTAATACAAAATAGATACCCTAGATTATAAAAAAAGCGAGAATTTTATAAAATAAGGTGTAATAACAATAAATGGAGAAACAATAATATGGCAAGAAATCGTATAATTTATCAATCTGAAGCTTTGTATGCTGGTCCAGCACCAGCCACAGGTTTTCACTTAACTTCTGGAGTCGCCGCCACAGCTTGGGCTGGACCAAGTGGAACCTCTTTAGTTAAGCAGCTTCAAAGAATTCAAACAGCTAATTATAGCTTTACAGTTGATCGCACAGACGTTAATCAATTCGGTCAATTGGCCGCTATTGATCGAGTAATTTTAACAAATCCAACAGTTGCTTTGGATTTTAGTTATATTCTAGCTAATTTAGCTAACGAAGTAAATATAGGATTTACAGTAAATAAATCTGGTGATACAAATGAAGTTTCTGCAATTTCAGGATTGCTCAACGGAACATCTGATGAAAGAAATTATTTTATCCGTACTGTACCAGAAGGTAATGACGCAGTTAGTTATACCGATTCGGGCATTGCAAATAACGGAGTTATTGGAATCGGAAATGGTTTCATTAGTTCTTATTCTACAGAAGGTTCTGTCGGTAATTTCCCAACCACAACAATTAATGTTGAAGGTTTAAATATGAACTTCCAAAAAGGGGCAAGTGGAAATTGTATTCCAGCTGTAAATCCTACTGATGGATCTGCACTAACTGATATATTTTATAGTCTACCAACGGCGGTGCAAAATGGTTCTACTGGTTTAGCTAGTGGAATAAGCGCTTTGCGACCAGGAGATGTAACCATAACAATTCCTCAAATTTCTGGCGGTGGAGTAAATACTTCAACAATGAATGTTCAAAGTTATACATTAAGTTTCGATTTGGCTCGTACCCCAATTCAAAAACTTGGTAGCAAATTTGCATTCTCTAGACCAATTGATTTCCCATTAACTGTAACTCTAAGCGTTGACGCTCAAGTAACAGACATGAGTGAAGGAAGTATTAGTGACTTAATTTGTAGCGATACTACCACATACAGTCCATCAATATCTATTAAGAATCCAGCTTGTGATAATGATCAAGTTGTAGCGAAATATACCCTTAAAGGAGCTAAACTTGATAGTCAAGAATATAGTTCTGATATCGGTAGTAATAAATCAGTTACCCTTACATTTAGCGCACAAGTTGGTGGACCCCAAGATACAGCTCGCGGGTTGTTCATCAGCGGTCAAGCCTAATAGTTAAGAATAAATTATAAAGATAACCCCCGTTTCCACGGGGGTTATTTTTTGTGTAAATACAGTCAAGGTAAAGGTTGGTTAAAGGTATATGGAGCATAAAATTAAAGATTTAACTTTATTTCAAATAAAGCGCAAGATAACAAATATCTATAAAAATTTCTTTTTTATTCTTGAAGATCTATCGGATTCTGGATATAATCTGAATGAGGAAACTTATACAAAAATACGTAAAAGAGTACTTGATAATGCAAATGATGCAATAAGAGAAATAGAAGAATATTTCAATACAATTGATATTAATTTAAAATGAAAAAAAAACTTAATCTTTATCAAGCCATTCCAATTGAAGAAATTATTCAAAGTAATTTATCTGTTCAATCCATACAAAGGTCTTTAACAAAGGACTTTGGCATAAAGAACCCAAATTATTCAAATTTGACTAATTCTAATTTT
>Ga0181356_1000944_pt1 | contig 12760 bp, 16 predicted proteins | sample Fa13VDMM110SN_FD_130104 | JGI IMG/M metagenome (GOLD analysis project Ga0181356, IMG submission 130104) | Freshwater viral communities from Lake Michigan, USA - Fa13.VD.MM110.S.N | ecosystem: Environmental > Aquatic > Freshwater > Lake | place: USA: Michigan | collected 2013-09-24 | reverse complement strand
GATAGTTTACAAACACAAAGTTTAACAAGTAACTTTGGACCAGGTATTACTCAAGTTAGTGCTATAGTAGAAGCTAATGGTTGTTTTTCTGACCCATTGACAACAACAGTAAATGTTGATCCTTGTCCTCAATTAGTGTATTATATTCCTAACTCTTTTACACCGGATGCAGACCAATATAATCCAAATTTCGGAGTCACCTTTACTGATGGTTTCGATCCTTATAGATTTCAATTAGAAATTTATAACCGTTGGGGAGAAATAATTTGGGAGTCTTACGACCACGCTGCAAAATGGAATGGAACTTACGGTGGTTTTCCTTGTCAATCAGGAATCTATACTTGGAAAATTAGATTTGGAAATGAAGATAATGATGCTTACAACATTATTGTTGGATTTGTAAATCTAATAAGATAAAAAATAATATTTTAATGAACAATCTACACAAATATGCTTATAGAATAGATAAATCTATAAGACAACAAAAGTTTGGACATCTGTCACCAGTGATTTGGTTCACTGGTTTATCAGGTTCTGGTAAATCCACATTAGCAAACGCATTAGAATCTAAACTATTTGAACTTGGTTATAAAACCTATGTTTTAGATGGTGATAATGTCAGAATGGGACTAAATAAAGATTTAGGATTTTCAGATAATGATAGAAAAGAAAACATCAGGAGAATTGCTGAAGTTGCAAATCTTTTTTCAGATTCAGGAACATTAACATTAACGGCTTTCATTTCACCTTTTATAGAAGATAGAAAGATTGCTAGAGACATCACAGGTGATAATTTTATTGAGGTTTGGGTTAAAGCCGATTTAGATACTTGTGAAGTAAGAGATCCTAAAGGACTTTACAAAAAAGCACGTTTAGGAGAAATTAAAAACTTCACAGGAATTGATTCACCTTATGAAAGTCCAGAAAATCCAGAACTTATTATCGAAACAGACAAATTAGATATTGAACAATCTATAGAAATTATTATAGAGCATCTCAAACAAAAAAATATTTTAAATTAATATGTGGTCTAAACAAAATCACGGTGGTCAACCAACTTTAAATCCTGACAAAAAATATGCTATCTTTATAGGAAGATATCAACCGTATCACTTTGGTCATATTGAACTAATTCAACAAAAATTAAATCAGGGAATACCAGCACTTATTATGGTAAGAGACATCGAGCCAGATGAAAAAAATCCATTTACAACAGAACAAACTGTTGAGATGATAGAAAAATATCACGCAGCTAAAGGTGATGATGTTAAAGTAATAATTATTCCGGATATCGAATCAGTGAATTACGGAAGAGGTGTAGGCTATGAAATCAATGAGTTCACACCACCAGACAATATCGCATTTATCTCAGCAACTAAAATTAGAGAATCTATCTCAACTGGTGATGATAATTGGAAGAGTATGGTCGATGAATCTATCCAAGAGGACGTAGTAAAATATTTATTAGAAAATGAAGTCACAAAGTAAAGAATATCAAATCAGATTTAATACACACTCAAAAAGTGAGAATGACCGTTGGAGGCTTATAGAAAACGGAAATGAAATAATTGTAAGTAATATTATTATTGATGGACATACCTATACCACAAAAGATTGGATGGAAGATATCAATGATTGGAAATGGCACATCTCCTGTCAGGGACACTGTAATATAAAAGATAACGTTGCTTACATAAAAACAGTAAAAGAAGAAAGTGTTATGTTAAGACATATTTTAAAAACAATTTCTTATCGTTTCTTAGGAACAATTACTACAGTTATAGTTGCATATTCATTAGGAGCATCTATTGAAGTATCTTCATTACTCGGAGTTGGCGAATTGATGATTAAACCAATTATTTACTTTTTTCATGAAAGAGTTTGGTATAATTTTCTATCAATTAAAAAGAAAAAATGATTTCATTTTTTAATATATAATAAAAATTAATATTGTTATGTCAAATATTAGAAGAGAGTTTTACGATGCCATTAATAAGGCTAATGTTCAAAAACCAAAAAAAACTATTAAAAAATTCTCATTAAAAGAAGAATTTAATTTAGAATCACAAATTGCTAACATTCTTGAAACATCCGATTCTGCTGTATTAGATTGTCAGGTTGTAATTAATAACCAGTCACTTATCGATTATTTATATGAGATGACTAAAAAAGATGAAGAAACTTTAGAATTAGAGAAAATAATTAATCATGAATTAGAAATATTAAACAAGTTAAGAGATGAGGCTCGTAGAAAATACAGAGATTTTAATAAAATGAACGAGTTTATAGCATTTAATCCAAGTGCTGCTTCTTCAGCTGCTGCTGGTGCTGGTGGTGGAGGAACAATTTTCATAACCAAAGACAATACAACAAATTTATATGTTGTGGATGGTTATGTAGAAGATTATTTACAGTAATAAATACCCAAAGTGTAATACAGGGGGTAAAAAAATAAAATAAAAAAAATGAAAATTGAATTAAACAAAGCAAAGAAAATTGTTACACAACAAGAGAAAAGCAAAGAGGTATCAACATTAACAGTTATTAGAATGGTTGATCTTCCAAAGAAAAAAGTAGTTAGAGCATTCGTTGAAGAAATTGATGGACCTATCGTATTATGGGAAGGTGCAGCTTATGACGCAATCGGTCAGTGGACTGATGCTAATGTTCAAGCTAGATTGACTGAATTATATTCTTAATCTAAAGAATTTAAAAGAAAACCGAATCAAAAAATGATTCGGTTTTTTTATTTTAAATATGTAAAATATACAAAAACATACTTTTTATACTTAATATATAAAAATATGAAAGCAAAAGATGTTATGAAAAAATTTGATATATCAAGAAATACCCTATCTAATTGGGTTAAAAAAGGTTATATCAAAGTAGAGAAGACTCTATCTGGTAGATATATCTACATAGTTGAAGAAAATAAACAAAAAGATGATATTAAATAAAGAAGTTGATATCAGGATAGGTAATAAAGAACAAATGGAATATTATTCTAAACTTGGATATCAAATAGACTGGAAAAGAATAATTACAGTAAAAGTTGTCATCCTTATGTTAAAAAGTAATGTGAAACTTAATGTTAGGTGTGATGTTTGTAGAGTTGAAAAGACGTTGATTTATTCAAAATATACCAAGAATACTAAAAATTTAACTGAAGATTATTGTTGCTCTAATAAATGTGCTATGACTAAACAAGAAAATACTTGTTTAGAAAAATATGGAGTTAAATATCCTGCTAAAGATAAAGAGATATTTAAAAAGACGAAACAAACTAAATTAGAGAAATATGGTGATAAATATTACACAAATAGAGAAAAATCTAAAAATACTTGTTTAGAAAAATATGGATTTGAAAGTTCTAATAGTGATGAAAGGATAAAGGAAAAAATGAGAAAAACTCTATTTGAAAATTATGGAGTTTATCATCCAACACAGAATGGTGAAATATTTAGTAAATCTCAAAGAAATTCATTTAAAATACATACCTATAATAATACAAATTTGACCTATCAAGGTTCTTATGAAAAATTCTTTTAAGAATTGATGGAGAAAAAAGGACTATTAAATGAAATATCAAATGGTAAATCGTATGATTAAATTTAACAATAAAATTATGACATATCATTCTGATTTTCTATTTAATGATCAGACAATTGAAATAAAATCATCTTGGACATATAATAGAAATGGTAAAGATGATTTATTGGGATTTAAAAATGAAACAAGATGGCAAACTGTACGTGACTTGGGAGATGATATAGTTATTTTAAAATCAAAAGAAGAAATTAAAAACTATGTTGATAACATAGTATATAATATAAAAACAAATGAATTATGATGGAATATAGTATTTTTCACTGCGAAGGGGGAATTGGTAAAAATATCTTAGCAACCGCTGTAGTTTCCTCTCTAAAAAAATCAGAACCAAAAAGACAAATAATAATTGTTTCAGCTTGGCCACAAGTTTGGTTCAATAACCCAGATGTTTATCAAGTTTATCAAATGGGTCAAGTAGCAAATTTTTATAAAAACTTTGTAAAAGATAAAGATTGTAAAATATTTAGACAAGATCCTTATCATCATCAGAATTATATTTTAAATAAAAAACATCTAATAGATGTTTGGTGTGATTTAGTTGGAGCAAAAAATGATGAACAAGGTCCAAAACTTTATTTCTCACCACTGGAATTAGATTCAATAAGACAAAAAATGATAAACGGTCCAACAAAGCCAATATTTCTCTTACACATAAACGGTGGTGGTCCTAATGGTAATGGATACTCTTGGTATAGAGATTTACCTATACAAAACGCAATTGATATAGTAAATTACTTTAAAAATGATTATCACATATATCAAATAGGATATGAGAAACAACCATTAATTCAAGGTTGTAATAAACTCACCCTACAAACAAGAGAAATATTAGCAGCTCCTCTTTTTTCAAAGAAAAGACTTTTTATTGATTCATTTTCACATCATGCTGCAAAAGCTCTTGGTCAAAAATCAGTAGTTTGTTGGATTGGGAACAAACCAGAAATTCTTGGTTATGACGGTCACATAAATATTTTTCCAGATGCGGAGCCAAAGTTTGATACTCTTCATTCATCATATTTAGATGATGCTGATATATCTGGAAACCCAATACAATTTCCTTATGATAGACTAAAAATATTTAATTCAGAGGAAATAATAAACAAATTAATTGAACTATGAGAAACATACACTATATAAGTGGTCTACCAAGAAGTGGATCTACCCTATTAACAAACGTACTTTTACAAAATCCAAAATTTGCAACAACAGCAACTTCATCTCTTTTAGAGTTTTTACTTCAAGTCAGAGACAATTGGAATAAATTAGAAGGACATAAAGTTTACCCTGATGGACAAGACAAATGGCCTGTAATTAGGTCAATAATGCAAAATTATCATAAGACTGATAAAAGTGTAATTTTTGATAAAAATCGTGGTTGGACTACTCATATTGAATTTGTTGAAAAAGTAACAGGTAAAAGTCCAAAGATTATTGCTTGTGTCAGAAACTTAGAAGATATTTGTGCTTCGTTTGAAAAGTTGTTCAGAAGAAATAGAGCGGATGGTGAAATTCACGGTGAATTTTCAAATCCAAAGATGAAAACAGTTGATGGTAGAGTTGGAGTTTGGGTTTCTGACGAAGGTGTAATTGGAAGACCTTATGTATCACTCATGGATACAATTCAAAGAGGATTGGGAGATAGAATTTTAATTTTTCCTTATGAAGAGTGGACTGCTAAACCTGAAATGTGGTTTAAAAAACTGTATGAATTTATTGGCGAAGAATACTACGAACATGATTTTAATAATATCGAACAAACTATTAGAGAAAATGATGCTGGTTATGGTTGGGGTGAAAATCTTCACGAATTAAGAACTGGCGAATTAAAGTATTTAGAATCAGATGCTAAAAAAGTTTTAGGAGCTCAGTGGCCTCAAAAACTACATAATACAGAATTCTGGAAAAAGAATAAAAAATCCTAACTTTAAATTAAGATTTTTTAGGTTTTTATTCTTTAATATATACTAAAAATAATTTATAATTATGTCATTAATATTAAGACAAGAAAAAGGTCAAAAGCTAACCATCGTCGAGATGGATGATAACCTTGTATATCTTGAAAATTTAGCAAGTTCAAACTCTGGTAGTAATTATGCACAAACTCTTGGTAGTCAATCAACAATAAATGATGGAGATACCGGAATCATTGTCAGTGTATCAATTACTGTAAATGACCATCCAGTGTTAGTAACAGTAACTGGGGATGCTAATAACTCATCAGCTTCTGCTTCTTATTGTCATTTACAATTACATAGAGATGGTACTAAAATTGGAAATGTTATTCAGTGTGAATCATCTGCAATAAACGAGAACAATCCATACTCCATATCTTATGTAGATGAACCGGGTAATGGTACATTCACATATACACTTGAAGCAATTTCTGTTAATGGTAGTGATTTTCAATTTGGTGAAGTAAATGGACCAGTAATTATTGCAATTGAATTAGTTACTGGTGGTGATAATTGGAATGAATCTGATAACTCTGTTGTTGATTCAACAAGATCGAATTCAAAAGGTGGAGAGGATAATGTCATTTGTTGTTCTGTAAACTCTACTATAATTGGAGGTAAGTCAAATGAAATATGTGGTAGTAGTTATGAAGGATATTATTCTGTCTGTGATAGTGGTATTTTTGGAGGTCGTAATAATTTAATTTGCGATTCAAGTCAATCTGTTATTATTGGTGGATGTGATAATCAAATATACACAAATGATAATTACAATGCAATTATAGCTGGAAAAGATAATAGAATTTGTGGTGGTGGTGTTGATTATTCAGCAATTCTTGGTGGAGCATGTAACATAATTTATGGTGATGCTGATGCTGATTACTCAGCAATTGTTGCTGGTTGTTGTAATTACAATGGATATAGTGAATATGGTGTAATTCTTGGTGGATCATGTAATAACTTATGTAATTCATACTACAGTGGAATTTTAGCCGGATTTTACAATAGAATAGAAGGTAATTCTTGTAAAAGTACAATTTTAGCAGGATGTGATAACAAAATTTGTGATAACTCAGATGGATCAACAATAGTAGGTGGTTCTTACAACCGTATACAATATAATAGTTGTAAGTCTACGATTATAGGTGGTTATTGTAACTACATAGATTTCGATTCTTGTAGCTCAGCTATTTTAGGAAGTTACGATAGTTGTATGTGTTGTAATGTTAAAGGATCATCGATTATATCAGGTGATGATCATTGTATGAGAGGTGGAAAATCTATCTTTTACTCACCAACTGCTCCATATAATCAATATTACACAACTGGATTTGTTTGTGCAAGTTCTATGTTAGCTGGTTGTGATAATAGAATAATAAATGAGGTTAGAAATTCTGTAATTATAGGTGGACGTGATAATGATATTTGTGGAACAGTTTGTCAAGTAGATGAATCATCATCTTATTATTGCACAACTCGTGACTCGGTTATTATTGGATCAGAAGATAGTTGTATCATTAATTCACAAAAATCAACAATTATTGGTTCTTATGAGGCAAAAATATTCGACTCTTGTTATTCACAAATAATTGGTTCAGAAGCTTATGATGATGGTTATTACGGAGGTAATTGTAATGAAATAGTAGATTCAAGAGCATCAAGTATTATTTCAGTTTGTTCATATAATGGAGTATCTATTTGTAACTCAAATGGTTCATCTATTATAGCATCTAATGGTGGTGAGATAACAACATCAGCAATTGCGTATTCTACTAATGTTGTTATAATTGGAGCAAACGAAGGTCTCATAGTTGGATCATGCGAATCTTTTATTTTAGGTGGTTGTGAAAATTGTATTGGAGGGGTTCAATACTCAGGGATTTTAGGTGGAGTATGCAATGATATAGTTATTAGTTGCTCTTCAACTATTATAGGTGGTCGTAGTAATTTAATTTATGGATCCAGTACATCAATTTACTCAAAAAACACTACAATAATTGGAGGAGCTAATAACACTATCTGTGGTTCTTTATATTCTTCAATTATAGGAGGTCAATTTAACTCAATGACAGCTTCTAACTGCTCAGTTATTATAGGAGGTTCTAACTTTAATCTTGATACTTGTAGTGATGTTGTAATGGTTCCTAAATTGATTACAGGAACATTTGGCTCTATGGCAGCATGGAAACTTGGAGCAACTGCTTCAGCTGTAGGAGCTACAGTTCAGACTGACCAATATATCGAAGTTGAATTAAATGGTATAACTTATAAATTAGCATTGATTTCATAAAGAAATAAATACTTAAAAGGAAACAAATAGGATTCAACATAGATGTAATAATCAAATACGTTGAATCCTTTGATAACTATAAATTCGAGGAGTTTATTAGTTTAGTATAGATTACTTATTAAATCTATTAAAAGAATTTTGAGAAATAACTTCCCATTGAACTTCTCCAATGAAGTCTTCTAAATTTCTACTATCTGTATAAGACATAGCTGACTTTAAATAATCTGTAAAGTTTTCACACCATCCTTCTAAAGTATATTCAACTTTATTATATTTTGTGATACCTTCGCCTGTTTTTAATTCAACTCTATTCCAAGACTTTTGGACTTCTTTAGTGGACATACCTCTATAATATTTATACACAGGTCCACCAGCATCAAAAGCATTAAGTGCTTCTATAGCATCAACTTGATAATATTGTTCTTGTGAGTCTTTCATAAAGTTCTCACCACAACTCTCTAAGGTCTTATTAAATACTCCACCCAACATAACATAATCAGCTCCTAAAGCCAATGCCTTAATGATGTCGGAAAAGTTTCTAAATCCACCATCTGCTATTATTTTTGTTGGTTTTTCATAAGCACCCTTCATATAAGCACACTCATTTATAAGAGAAGCCATTGGATAATGGATGGAAACATTGGCAGAGGTTGTACAAGCAGAGTTATGTACAACAATATTATTAACATTATATGATTCATCCTCATCAATAGTTAGATCATATACAGAACCATTATAATCAAATTCTTCTATACTTACAATTTCTATAAATTCCATTCTTTTAATATTTTTTTATAATCATTATTTTTTATTTCAGTCTCCCATAAATAAACTTATCATTATCCAGATTTACCTTATATCTCTGGTGGTGGATTATATTTTAATTAAAAAATGTAAATCTTTATCTAATTCTGATGATTCTAACCAAAATGCGTAATCTTGTATATTTAATTCATTTACTAAATTTCTATCTGATTTTAATATTACATAAAACTCATGATTTTTAGTACATTTAATTCCGTTTACCTTTAATAGTTTCTCATTTCGTTCAAATTTGTGTTTTTGAGTAACTTCACGAAATCTATTTTTGTGAGTTATTACTTTATCACCAATGGATATATCGGATATTTTTTTATAACCACTTTTTGTCATTACAAGACTATCTGGTGTAAAACAACCTCCACCAATACCCACTCTTATATAATCGACGCCAATTTCACAATACTTCCTGTATGTGTCAGGATTGGCGATATTCCCAACCATAAGTTCTATCTTATCTCCGAATGTTTCTTTGATATATTTAGCAGTATCATATAATTTTTTCATATGACCATTTGCAACATCAATTAAAACTCGTTTTGGAAGTTGTGTTTTTTTATCTAAGAGTTCAATTATTTCATCCAAACCATATGAATAAAAATAATTATCATTTTTTAATTGTTCATATTTGACGTGCCTTGGTAGGCAAATATTTATATTGTTTTGTTCAAATACTTCTACATTCGTATTATCAATAACTTTATCCATCGGCGCGGTGAAAAGTGGTAGTTTCCCACTATAACTTGAATCAACATCTTTTCTAGAAGAAATTGAACTAATAGCTTCGGGGATTATTGAAATATCATTCCAATCGTATTTCATAAGTAAATTTTTTTTAATAGAAAATATATCTATCTTCTTCTTTGATGCAATAAATAGAAACTGGATAAAGTTTGATTTGATTATCCGTATGGTCTATAACAAAACGCATAGTACCATCAATTATTTCTTCATTAATAATTTTAACAGTTACATTATTCAATCCACTGAAAATAGTCCAATTTATATCATCAGTTTCATCAATAGTTAGATAATGATTTTTACCAATAATTCTACCAGCAAATCCTTCTTCAAAATAAGCCTTCTCAATAATTTGTTTGATTTCCTTTGTTTTGTTTAATTCGACTTTAATTTCGTGTTTTACCATTTTTAAGATTTTTAATTACTTTGTTTTTAGTATTTTTTTAATAAAAGTTTATAAAATAAACTGATTCCGATTAACTAAATCGTAGTTAATCCAATATAAAATTAGATAATAAAAGTTTACTTTTTGATATATAAAATAAAAGTCTAAAATGAAACTAATCATTTTTATTTTCAATTATTTGATATTCACAATTATCAAGAAAGTAAAATAAATATATAGAATATTAATTCAAAACGGCTTAGGACCCGTTATAGTTTCGCCCCAACCGGGTAGAACTAGATTTAGAAAAAGGGGAATTCGCTACTCCCCTTTTTCATTTTATAGTAAAAATATTTTTAAACAACAAACACTTTTTTAAATATATAATATAAATAAAAATTAATTTATGAACGAACATATACTAACTGAAAATCCTAGTCGTTTTGTACTATTTCCATTGAAATATAATGATATCTGGAGAATGTATAAAAATGCTGAACATTCATTTTGGACTGCAGAAGAGATTGACTTAGTTCAAGACCTAACAGACTGGAACGAAAAACTGAATGATGATGAAAAATTTTATGTTAAAAACGTACTAGCTTTCTTTGCAGCATCTGATGGTATTGTAAATGAAAACTTAGCAGAAAACTTTCTCAAAGAAGTTCAATATCCAGAGGCTAAATGTTTTTACGGTTTTCAAATTGCAATGGAAAACGTACACTCAGAAACTTACTCACTTTTGATTGATACATATATCAAAGACTCAAAAGAAAGAGACCATTTATTCAATGCAATTGAAACAGTTTCTTCAGTTAAGAAAAAAGCTGACTGGGCACTTAAGTGGATTAATTCAGAATCATTTGCGGAAAGACTTATTGCTTTTGCCGCAGTTGAAGGTATTTTCTTCTCAGGTTCTTTCTGTTCTATTTTCTGGTTAAAGAAAAGAGGATTGATGCCAGGATTAACATTCTCTAATGAATTGATTTCAAGAGATGAAGGTTTACATTGTATGTTTGCTTGTTTACTACATAACAAACACATACAAAATAAAGTTTCTTCTGAAAGAATTGCTGAAATTATTACAGAAGCAGTTGAGATTGAAAAAGAGTTTGTAACGGATTCTTTACCAGTTTCTTTAATTGGAATGAATGCAAAACTTATGCAACAATACATTGAGTATGTTGCTGACTTTTGGCTAACCGAACTTGGTTGTTCAAAGGTTTACGGTGTGGAAAATCCATTTGATTTTATGGAAATGCTATCTTTACAAAACAAGTCTAACTTTTTTGAAAAGAGAGTTTCTGAATATCAAAAGGCATCTGACAAAGCTATCGACTTCGATAACTTAGATGATGATTTCTAATCGTTTTTTTTCTTTTTTTCTTTTAACCCACTTATTAAAGTGGGTTTTTTTATTTAATATATAATCATAGAAAAAAATATAAATATTTATGATATACTTAAAATTATTTGAAGACAATTCTGGTTCTAAATTAGAATTAATTAAAAACATAATTAAAGAAAATCAATTCTTATCCAAATACGCGGACCAAATTACGGAAGATTCTTTAAAAGAATTTAATGAATATATTTATGTGAAGCTACCAGATGAATTAAATTCACCCCATATAAATAAACATTTTGATAAAAGTAATCCTGGTTCTATTTGGTCTATTTCAAAAGAAGAAGTTACTAAATTAATACTTGAAACACTTGCTAAAAAACCAACAAAATCTTTACAAGAAGGACCCACATTCAAATATAAATGGTTGAATTTAGAATATACGAAACCTGTTGGATTTGATAGTTTGAAAAAAGTTGATGGTGATATTTCTAAAGAAGTTGACTTAGAGCCATTTGGAATGGTAGAAAGAGTTAAAGAGTGGGAAAAAGTTGATGCTGTTGCTAAACAAAATGGATATGAACTTGTAGCAAAAGAAGATGATAATACTAGAGAATATACTGAAGAAGATTTGAAAAATAATGTTCCTTGTTTTATTAAACAAGAGGTCGGTGTTGTTGAAGGTGACAAAATGCAAAATCCAACAAAAACTTATAATTTAATCACAGCTAAAGTTGGTGAAGTTGAAGGAAAACCAGTTTTGACATTAATGACTGTTTTCCCAGGTGTTAATCCAGTAGACAAAGATGGTAAAGATATAACTAATAAAAAAGATCTGTCAGCCGCTGGTTATGCACTTATAAAATCTAAAAAAACAAATGAAAGTATAAATAAATTAAAATATCTTAAAACGTTCGAATCATTTAAAGTTTTCGAATCAAATGATGAAGAGTTCACAGTTACAAATGAAACAACAGTTGACGAGTTAGATACTTATTTATCAGAATATGTTGACGGTCTTCATGATTATGGAGCAGGATATATGATTGTTGATAAAGTTAATTTTATTGTTTATAACAGTCTTATGGCTAAAGGAAAATCAGAATCTGAGGCTGAAAAAATAGCAGATGACTTTACAAAAAGGATGATGGATGAAGATTCATCAACAACTCATAATGAATACGGAGAAGGAACAACCTCTGGTAGTGTAAAATATAATAGTAGAGATATATTCGAATTTGATTGTCATGATGATGGATATGGATTTAGTGGCAACTTTAATGACTTATCTGCGTTATTAACTGGTATAAAAGAGTTGTTAGAAGAATGAAAATATTAAAATTTAAAGAGTTTGAATTAAATGAATCTTTACCTCGTCAAAATTCTGTTGAACAGTTAAAAAGAGTTATGAAACAATCAGCTAAAACTGATATCGGTAATAGAATATCTGATATGAATAAACAAGGTGCTAATATTCAATATATTCAAAACCCAATTGATTCAGGAATCGAATCATATGAAGACTTTGAGAAAAAGAATAAAACATTTGTCCCATCATGGAATCTTAAACATTTATTATCACCATTTTCAGGTGAAGGAAAATCAAAGAAAAAGAAATG